>ERZ773108.3042-NODE-3042-length-13389-cov-4.461527_pt1 | contig 13389 bp, 9 predicted proteins | sample MGYA00580570_ERZ773108 | MGnify/ENA primary metagenome ERZ773108 (study PRJEB29015, sample SAMEA2737840) | human gut metagenome | biome: human gut; feature: human-associated habitat; material: faeces | place: China | collected 2012 ...
TACAGGGCAGAGAGCTGGAGGAGCTTTACAGCAATGCATGGCTGTTCGTTTTGCCAAGCGATATTGAAGGAATGGCCATCAGTCTGCTGGAAGCAATGAGTTATGGAAATTGCTGTCTGGTAAGCGATATACCGGAAAATACCGAAGTGATCCAGCAGTGCGGATATACGTTCCGTAAATCGGACACAGCCGATTTAAAGAGAGTGCTCGAAAAGCTGCTGGAACATCCGGAAATGGTACAGGAAAAGGCGAAACAGAGTGCGGACTTTATCTGCAGTCGTTATAACTGGGACGATGTGGTAGAACGCACTTTGAAATTATATCGAAGGAAATCAAAGCATGAGGATACTGATTGTTAATAAATTTTTATATCCAAACGGCGGTTCAGAAACTTATATTTTCAAAATCGGACAGCAGCTTCAGAAAATGGGGCATGAGGTACAGTATTTTGGAATGGAGCATGAGAACCGTATCGTTGGAAACCGGGTGGAAAGTTATACCAGAAACATGAACCTGAAGGATATGAAATTAAATAAAATCCTGTATCCGTTTCAGATCATTTATTCGTCCGAGGCACGAAAGAAAATCCGGCTGGTTTTGGATGACTTCCAGCCGGATGTTGTACATTTGAATAATTTTAACTTTCAGCTTACCCCTTCCATCCTGTATGAGATCCGGAAATATGAAAAACAGACAGGACGGCATGTGCGTATTTTGTACACGGCGCATGACAGTCAGTTAGTCTGTCCGAACCATTTAATGCAGAATCCGATTACCGGACAGCGGTGCACGAAATGCATGGAAAAAAATGCGTGGTGCTGTGTACAGGGAAAATGTATTCATGGATCAACTGTGCAGAGCATTCTGGCTGCTTTTGAACATACGCTGTACAGAAATCTCAAAACCTATCGAAGAATCGATCAGATTATCTGTCCGAGCCAGTTTATGCAGGAGCGCCTTGCGACAGATTCTGTGCTGAAACCCAGGCTTATATTGCTGCGCAATTTTGCAGATATGGAGACTGCAGATGGAAGTCGGAAAAAGGATTATGTCTTCTATTTTGGTAGATATTCGGAGGAAAAAGGAATCCGGACTTTGTTAAAGGTCTGCCGGAATTTGCCGGAAATTCCGTTTGTCTTTGCCGGAAGCGGAGATCTGGAAAATCTGGTAAATGCAGCTCCGAACGTGGAAAATGTTGGATTTTTGTCAGGAGAGGCGCTGAGCAGAAAAATTGCGGAAGCCAGATTTACGATTTTCCCGTCAGAATGTTACGAAAACTGTCCCTTCAGCGTAATGGAGTCTGTTTTGAACGCTACCCCGGTCATTGGAACAAATGCAGGCGGAGTTCCGGAGTTGATTGAAGAAGGAAAAACAGGAGAGCTGTTTCAGGCAGGGGACGAGGAAGAGCTGACGCAGAAGGTAAAAGCGCTGTGGCAGGATCGGGAACGTTGTGAAAAATATGTAGAGAATTGTAAAACAGTACATTTTGATACATTGGAAGAATACTGTGAAAAACTGTGCGGGCTTTACAAGGGGGAATAAATGGGAATAACCGGAAACGACAGAGCTTGGAAAGAGGAATTAACGGCGGGAGAAATTTTTTTCTGCCTGTTTTTTGGGATACTTTTGTTTGCCAAAGGGGTAGGTTTATATGACGGACAGGGCGTATTCCGAATTTTTCTGTTGATTGCATCGGCATTTTGGGGACTGAAAATGTTGACAACAGAGTGGGAGATCAGAGAATTTCTGGCAGCCGTTATTTTACTGCTTCTTGGATGGATGGCGTATCGCTCATCAGGGGAAAAGGCGGCCCTTGTTTCCATGATGGTAATTACAGGGATGAAAGGAGTATCCGTGCGGAAGGTATTTCGGACAGGTCTTGTGATCTGGACGGGATGCTTTGTTGTCACGGTATTGCTTGCACTGACCGGCACAATTGAACCGCTTATGCTGGTGCACAATAAGGCAGGGCTGGGCTATGTGATACGAAATTCTTTGGGATATACGCATCCGAATGTATTACATGTTTCCTATGCAATTTTACTCGCATTCTGGTTCTATACGTTTCAGTGGACCGGGAAAAAGCTGCTGAAAGCTGTGGGGATAGCCTTTCTGGGAAATCTCTATATTTTTGCGTATTCTTTGAGTTATACAGGATTTGCGTTGACAGTTTTTTATCTCGTGCTTTTGGTATATATTTCTTTTCGCAAAAAAAGGACGAAAGCAGAAAATGTGCTGCTGTGGTGTATTTTCCCTGTATGTGCGCTGGGCTCTGTGATCGGTCCGCTGGTTTTGACGGGAAAAGCATTCGATATCGTAAATAAGCTGGTAAATACCCGGTTTTATCTGTCCCGGCATTATCTGACGAAGTATCCGCTGACCTTGTTTGGAGGACAGGTGAAAGGCGGAAACGGATGGTCAGTTGACTGCTCCTATGTATATTGTCTGATGTATTACGGCGTTGTTTTAGCCGTTTTGTTTTTTGTCGCATATGTCGGCTGTATTACAGACCTGATCCGTAGGAGACAGGATGCTGCACTGGCTGTAATGGTAGGGCTTTTGACAGCAGGATTTACAGAGCCATTTTTGTTTAATTTTTCCTTTAAAAATTTGACGCTCCTTTTCCTTGGAGCTTATTTTTACAGTCTTTTTGCAAGATTGCAAAGCAAAAAGATAAGGAGAATTGGTACATTTCGGCTTCTATGTCTGAAAAAGGACAGTTTTGTGATTTGTATTCCGCCCCGGTTTGGAAAGGTCAGAGGGATCACGATCAGAAGAAAAAAATGGATAACGGTATTCGGCATGATCGCAGGTATTTTCCTTGGCGGTATCCTGGGCATGGAGCTGATTCACGTTCCGTCTTATGTTATCGTGAATAAAAGCTGCAGCGACCGTGTTGGAGGCAGAGAGGATTATGAAATCTTCGGGGAGCTTCCGGAAGAAATCCGTGCAGACAGCCTGCAGATAGCCTGCCGGGAAGAGGATACGAAGGTATATGTGTTTCAAGGAAGTACAGTTACTCTGGAAAAATACAGAAGAGAGCTGAGTGCAGCCCTTGGTGGAGGAGCCCTTGGAGGAAGCATTGCCTTTGCGGCAGCAATAGCTTCGGGATCGCGTAAGAAAAAAGAGGATGCGAAGCAATGAAAATTTTGATGCTGGTAAACTGGAAGGTGCTTTCCTGTAAGGAAACGCCGAATGATAAACAGCCTCCGGATTATCGGGTAGAAGGAGAGCCTTATTGGTTTTACAGATATTTTCATCAGAAAGATGATGTAGATATTATCGATATATCGAGCGTTCCGTGGCTGGAAAAGTTCGAACGGGAAAAGCTGCGGTTTTATGTGCTTCAGGCATTGAAAGCAATTCCCAAACTTCATAAATATGACCTGATCGTGTCACACGGGATGCAGAGTGCAGTTGTAGTATGCCTGTATCGGCGCTTTTTTAAGGGAAAAGAAAAACATATTGTTTTTGATATCGGCTCTTTTAACAGTGCGGCAGAAAGCGGCGGCGCTCTGAAGTTGATGCAGTTTGCATCCCGGTCGATTGACGGGCTGATTTATCATACAAGTGCACAGCATGGGTATTATGAAAAATTTTTTCCGTGGCTGGTTGAAAAATCTCAGTTTATCCGGTTTGGGACAGATGGTGTTTTCTGGAAAAAGGAAACAGACTCCAAAGAGGAGATAAAAGACCTTGCTGCAGCGGAAAATGGCTCTGTGCCCTATATTCTGTGTGTGGGTTATATCAAGCGGGACTGGGATACTTTGTATCGTGCCTATGCAGCGCTTGCAAAGCAATATGAGCTGCAGAGACCTGGGGTTACGCTGCCGGTGTTGAGAATGGTTGGCAAGGCAGAATATCAGCCTCCGGAAGGCGAAAGACTGTCGGAATGTGCAAAGCTGGAGCTGATCCCGTATATTCCGGTGAGGGAATTGATGACACAGATCCAAAATGCACAATTTTGCGTACTTCCGTTGGAGTCGTTTTTATATTCTTATGGACAGATGACGCTCCTGCAGCAGATGGCACTGGGAAAAGCTGTGATTGTGGCAAAAGTGCCGAGTATGCTGGACTATGTACAGGATGGGGAGAACGCATGCTTTTATGAAGCAAAAAATGCTTCGGATCTATGCGGTAAAATGGAAGATTTTCTAAAAAATCCGGAGCGCAGGGAAACCATTGGGAGCAATGCGGCAGATTATGTGAAAAGAGTACATAATGAAAAAGACATGGCACTTCAGATTGAAGCATTTTATGACAGCGTGTTAAAGGAATAACTGGAATGAAAATAATTTTTGTAATGGTAAATATGGCAGGCGGCGGAGCAGAACGGGTGATTTCTATTCTGGCAAACCGCTTTGTGAAACTGGGAAATCAAGTTGCGATCCTGATGACTGCAGGGGATACGGTTGCCTATGAATTGGATCCTGCAATTGAATTGTTCTGTGCGGGAAGCGTGTCCGGCGGAAGTATGAGAAAGCGTTTTCAGCGGATCAAAAATATGCGTCGCTTTTTGAAAAAGAATCGGGATGCGGTACTGGTTTCCTTTGGCCCGGGAACGAGCTTTTTTACAGTACTTGCGGATCTGTTTTTAGACCATTCTCTTTGCATTTCTGAAAGAAATGATCCGGCAGCCTGTGGACATCCGTATTTGAGAAATCTGATTTATGCACGGGCGGATCGTCTGGTTTTTCAGACAGAGGATGCCATGCAGAGTTTCCCTGAAAAATTACGAAAAAAGGGATGCGTGATTCCGAATCCGGTTATGGAGGGACTGCCGTCTGCGTTTCTGGGAGAACGGGAAAAAACGATCGTTGCCGTCGGAAGACTGCAGCCGCAGAAAAATTATGGCATGCTGCTGAAAGCATTTGCACGCTTTCATAAAAAATATCCGGAGTACAGTCTGCACATTTATGGAAAGGGAGAAATGCTGGAGGAACTGCAGAAGGAGGCACAACAGCTGCAGATCAATGCGGCAGTTGTATGGGAAGGTTTTCGAAAGGATGTCCTGAGCTGTATTCTTTCGGCAGGAATGTATGTTTTGCCGTCAAATTATGAGGGAATTTCCAATGCGCTTTTGGAAGCAATGGCGATCGGACTTCCGGTAATTTCTACAGATTGTCCCATCGGTGGTTCGAAAATGTGCATTCAGGATGGGAAAAATGGACTTCTCGTTCCCTGTGGAGAGGAAGAAAAATTCGCGGAGGCCATGGTGCGTCTGGCAAAGGATCGGGAATATGCGGACGCTCTGGGAAAAGAGGCGGCAAATATCCGCAGCAGCTTTTCAGAAGAAACCATTAGCCAAAAATGGTTGGATGAATTATCAGAAATAAGAAAATAAAGAAGGAAACCATAATAACAGGAGACGGAAAATGCGATTTTTATATGTTGCGCCGAGATATCATACAAATCAGGTTCCGATCATACGAGGATTAAAACGAAAAGGGCATGAAGTATGCTTTTTAAGCCAGTATGCCGGAAAAGTGGAGGACTATTCCGATCTGACGCCGACAGTGATCGGGTATTCCAGGATTTTCCTGTTTTTTGACCGAGTCTATATGGCACTTATGAAAAATAGGGACGCCTATGCCGGAGACAGAAAGATGAAGTGCGGGTTTCCTCCGATCGGAAAATTAAAACGGGCGATTCGGGACAGCCACGGGAATGTGGCAATTTTACGGGAACGTTCCGTGTATTCGATCTGCGCCTATTTGCTTTGCAAAAAGTATAAAATCCCGGCGATTTTATATAACCAAAGTCCGCTCTGGGAGGACTGTATTAAAAATGACCCGGCGCATCGGCTGATGCGTTTATTGACTCCGACAGTGAGAATGACGCCGGTAATGGGCGTTCAGGACGGCAGAAAGGTAAAAGAGCCGGGGGCGGTATTTGTTCCGTTTGTGATGGAACCGGAGCAAAAAGCGAAGGAGAAACGCTGGATAAAAGACGGTATCACACATATTTTTTCCATCGGAAAATATGAAGAGAGAAAAAATCACCGGATGCTGGTGGAGATTGTGGAAGAATTGTCAGCTGTTTCTAAGATACATCTGACCATTGCAGGGGAACGGACAACTTCCGCACATCAGGCGTATTATGACCGGCTAGCGGCTTATATTGACGATCATGGCCTGCAGGATAAAGTAACGCTTCTTGCCAATCTGAACAGACAACAGGTCGCAGAACAATATCGGAATGCAGATCTGTTTGTCATCCCAAGTACAAGAGAACCTGCGTCGATTTCACAGCTGGAGGCAATGGCATTTTCCCTTCCGGTTGTGTGCGGAGACAAAAACGGAACCGCATGCTATGTGGAAAATGGCGTGAACGGATGGCAGTTTCGGGATAACCGGAAAGCCTCCCTGAAGGAAGTGCTGGACAAAATGGTAGGAAGTCCGGAGCAATTGCAGAAAATGGGACAGGAAAGCTACCGACTGATTCAGGAAAAATATCAGATCGAAAATTATCTGGAGGGAATAAAGGAACTACTGAAAAAACTGGGGAAGGAGTGAATTGTTAATGAAAGAAAAAGTCAAACGTGTCTTGGCTAAATTTGTTTTTCAATTATATGAAAAACAAATTTTAAAAAATAAAATTTTTGTAAATTCGATAGAACAGACTATTGATCATATGCTCACGACAGAGGACAGTTTAGTAAGATTTGGAGATGGTGAAATAAAGTTGATTTCTGGAAAAGAGATTCCTCTTCAGAAACCAGATCAAAGGTTGATAGAACGTTTAAAAGAAATATTACAGACTGAGGAACAAGGAGTATGTATTGCATTGCCGGACATATTTTCAGGATTATCAGCCTACACTGATAGAAGCAGAAATTTTTGGATGGAACATTTATTATTTCATCGTAAAGAATATAAACAATATTGCAGTAACAGGAAGTATGAAAATGCATTTTTTTCAAGACCGTATATTATGTATAAAAATAAAGACATTTGTTTTTCACGATTTGAAAAAATAAAGCACATTTGGAATGGTAAAAAAATTGTATTTGTAGAGGGAAATACTACTCATAATGGTGTGGGCGTAGATTTATTTGAAACCGCAGCGTCTATAGAACGAATTATTTGTCCGAGCTCACAGGCATGGGAAAAATATGAGGAAATCTTGACTATTTGTAAAAAAAATTCGCCAGATCGATTGATCTTAATTTCGCTTGGAACGGCTGGAAAGGTGTTAGCGGTCGACTTGCATCGCTTGGGATACCGTTCGATCGATATTGGTAATTTAGACATGGAGTATGAATGGTTCTTGGGGGGGGATATAGAAAAAAGAAGACTTTTAAAACATGAAATTTGTAATAGACAAGAAAATGAAGCAGCTGGTTATTTTGACTATTTGCAGCAGATTATAGCAATTATTCACTGAATCGAAAAATAATAAAACTTAAAAATAAAACATGGAGAGTAGGATAAATTATGTATAAAAAAATTTCATATATTTTTTCAAAGCGAGATAAATATAAAATAGTGCTATTGTTTTTGATTATGGCTGCTGGAAGCTTTTTGGAAATGATGGGAATAGCTGTATTTCAGCCATTTGTCAATATTATTATGTCACCAGAAATTATTCAAAAGAATGAATATCTTTTGAATGTGTATAATTTTTTTCGCTGTAAAACAACGGAATCCTTTTTGACGATAGTAGCTGTAGGCATTATTGCAATTTATATTGTGAAAAATATCTATTTGTGGATAGAGCAGAATATGATTCTGAAATTTACTTATGGTATGCAGCAAAAATTATCTACAAGACTTCTGACTACATATTTGTCAGAGCCCTATACATTTCATCTTAATAAAAATACGGCAGAATTGCAGAGAAGTATGCAGGAAGATACGGCACTTTTTACACAATTGTTAATGCATGCGTTACAACTTGTCGCAGAGATAATTGTATGTATTGTTTTAGGAATTTATTTGTTTCGTGTAAGTCACTCTATTACAACGATAATTGTCGGATTATTAGTAGCATGTGTTGCGCTTTTTACAAAGCTTACAAAAAAATTTAATGAACAACTTGGAAAAGAATCTCAATTCTATAAGGGAAAGTTATACCAATGGGTAAATCAGTCTCTTGGCGGTGTAAAAGAAATTAAAGTGTTAAATAGAGAACATTTTTTTATCTCTTCATATAAGAATTATTATGAACTTTATATTAAGGGGGTTAGACTTAATCGGTTGCTTTCAATTTCTCCTAAATATATGGTAGAAGCAGTGTGTATGGCTGGACTTTTAATTGCAATTATTTTGAAGATAAATTTTGGCAGAAAAGAACTGGATGCGTTTATTCCACAATTAGCGACGTTTGCAGTGGCAGCATTTCGATTACTTCCTTCGGTAGGAAGAATCAACGAACACGTAAGTAATATTTTGTATGCGGTACCTTCCTTGAATTTGATTTATGAAGATCTGAAGAATATTGAAGAATATCAGAATGAAAATGGAATAGAAGAGGAAAGAAGCTGGAGCTTTAAGAATGCTATTATCGCAAAGCATATTACATATGCTTATCCAAACGCAGAAAAGAATGTATTGGAAGATACTGGGTGTGAAATTCCAAAAGGAAAAACGGTTGCTTTTATAGGAAGTTCGGGAGCTGGAAAAACAACGATGGTGGATATAATTTTAGGTTTGCTTACTCCACAGTGCGGAAAAGTTTTGGTGGATGATATAGATATATTCAAAAACCTAACAATGTGGCATCATCAGATTGGTTATATTCCGCAAATAATTTATTTGTCGGATGATACGATTCGCAATAATATTGCTTTTGGCATAAATGAGGAGGAGATTGATGAAAAAGCTGTTAAAATAGCATTGCAGAAAGCACAACTATTAGAGTTTGTGGAAATGCTTCCTGATGGTTTGGATACAGTTATCGGTGATAGAGGAATAAGATTGTCTGGGGGACAGAGACAACGAATTGGAATTGCAAGAGCACTTTATCACGATCCGGAAATCTTGGTATTGGATGAGGCAACATCGGCATTGGATAATGATACAGAAGCAGCGGTTATGGAATCAATTGAAAGTTTAAAAGGAAGCAAGACGATGATCATTATTGCACATCGTTTGACTACGGTCAAAAATGCTGATATTATTTATGAGGTAGGAGAAGGAAAAGTTGTAGAACGTTCTGCTGAATATGTATTTGAGAAAGAGAAAGTAAATTGATAATTTTATTTATATTAACGATATTAACGGGTTTTCAGGTTCTATTAGCGGGACATATTAGGGAAAAATAAAGAATTGTAAAATATCATATTTATCTATAATGCAAAATAAAAACGGAGGAAAAGCTATGAAGCTGGTAGTAGCAGGAACCGGTTATGTAGGTCTTGTGGCAGGCGTATGTTTCGCAGAAATGGGACATGATGTTACCTGCGTGGACGTGGATGAAAATAAAGTAAGGCTGATGGAATCAGGGGTTTCGCCGATTTATGAGGCAGGACTGGAAGAGCTGATGAAAAAAAATAATGCAGCCGGACGTCTGCATTATACGACAGATTACAAATCGGCATATCGGAATCCGGATGCGATTTTTATCGGTGTTGGGACACCGGAGCAGCCGGATGGTTCCGCCAATCTGAATTATATTGCGACTGTGTGCAGAGAGATTGCGGAAAATGTAGAACAGGACTGTCTGGTCGTTGTAAAGTCTACCGTCCCGGTTGGAACCAATGACCGTGTGGAGCAGTTTATCAAAGATTTCCTGATTCGCAAAGAGCTGCATATTGAGGTTGCGTCTAATCCGGAATTTCTGGCTCAAGGGTCGGCAGTGCATGATACGCTCCATGCTGCGAGGATCATTATTGGCACAGAGAGTGTTCAGGCAGAGGAAAAACTGAGAAAAATTTACGAGCCCTTTCAGCTGCCGATTGTAGCGATGAACCGTCGGTCAGCGGAAATGACAAAGTATGCATGCAATGATTTTCTGGCACTGAAAATCTCCTATATGAATGATATTGCCAATTTATGTGAGAAAATGGGTGCCGATATTGAAAAAGTCGCAGAAGGAATGAGCTATGATGCAAGAATCGGAGCGAACTTTTTAAAAGCAGGAATTGGTTATGGCGGAAGCTGTTTCCCGAAAGATACAAAAGCACTGAAATTTCAGGCAAATCAGGTTGGATATCATCTGCGCACGGTAGAGGCAGCGGTAGATGTGAACACGGAGCAGAAAATCCGGCTGTTTAAAAAGGCAAGTGATCGTCTGATCACCTTTGAGCATTTAAAAGTTGCAGTATTGGGACTTGCATTTAAGCCGGGTACGGATGATCTGCGGGAAGCCCCCTCTCTTGACAATGTGAAGCTTCTTCTGGATAACGGAGCAGACATTTATGCCTATGATCCTGTTGCAGCGGATAATTTCAAGAAGAAGTATCCGGAGGGAGCACATGGAAAGGGATCGATCACTTATGTGAAAAATCCGGAGGATGCATTGCAGGATGCGACAATTTGCTTTATTTTCACAGAGTGGAAGGAAGTAAAAACGATTGCACCGGAGACCTATTCTCAAAAGATGAGAACACCCCTTGTATATGATGGGAGAAATGTATATGCGAAAGCGGATATGGAAAAGGCTGGGGTGGAGTATTACAGCATCGGAAGATAGATAGTGGAAGAAAGGAATTCAAATGGAACAGACAGATAAAATTTTGATTACCGGAGCGGCAGGTTTTATTGGTTCCTATCTTGCAGAAAAATTATTAAAGGAACAGTTTCAGGTAATCGGTATTGATAATCTGAATGATTATTATGATGTAAAGCTGAAAGAGGAACGGTTAAGAAAACTGGATGGTTATAAGAATTTCCATTTTATTCAGATGGATATCGCGGATGCTGCTGCGATGAAGGCGCTGTTTGAAAGCGAAAAACCGAATATCGTAGTAAATCTGGCTGCACAGGCAGGCGTGAGGTATTCTATTACAAATCCTGACGCATACATTCAGAGTAATCTGATCGGCTTTTATAACGTGCTGGAATGCTGCAGGCATTCCTATGACAATGGAAATACAGGCGTAAAGCATCTGGTTTTTGCATCCAGTTCTTCGGTGTATGGCGCAAATAAAAAAGTACCTTACAGCACAGAGGATCAGGTGGATCATCCGGTTTCCTTATATGCCGCGACCAAAAAATCAAATGAGTTGTTAGCGTATTCTTACGGAAAGCTGTATGGTATTCCGGTTACAGGACTTCGTTTCTTTACAGTGTACGGACCTATGGGAAGACCGGATATGGCATATTTCGGATTCACGAATAAGATGGTAAAGGGCGAGAAAATCCAGATTTACAATCATGGGGATATGTATCGTGACTTTACTTACATAGATGATATTGTAAACGGGGTTTACCGTGTAATGGGAAAAGCACCGCAGGAGGATGAAAACGGTGTAAAATATAAGATATACAATATCGGAAATAACCAGCCGGAAAGCCTGATGTACTTTGTAGAAACACTGGAGACCTGTCTGCAGAAAGCGGGAGTGATCTCAAAGCCTGCAGAAAAGGAATTTTTGCCGATGCAGCCGGGCGATGTATATCAGACTTATGCGGATGTCAGTGAATTGGAAAAAGATTTTGATTTTCGACCGTCAACACCCCTTTCGGAAGGACTGCAGCGATTTGCAGACTGGTATGCGGAATATTATAAGAAATAATAGGAATAAAGAAATGAAAAAAAGCCGATTTAGAAGGCTCGTTTATATTTTGTGTGTTACAGCAATTTGCTTTATTCCATGTTGTTTGAAAGGAATATGGATGGGATCGGATGCTCCGTTTCATCTGGCAAGAATTGAAAGTTTAAACCAGGCACTTCAGATGGGAATATTCCCGGTAAAGGTGCATCCGTCGCTGGCATATTCTTACGGTTATGGTGTAGGTATTTTTTATCCTGATTTTTTTATTTATCTGCCGGCAGTTTTGAGAATGGCAGGATGTTCGCTGGAAGTTTCTTATAAAATATATATTTTCATTTTGCTTCTGGAATTGTTTGTTTCCATGTATGTTTGCGTACGAAAAAAAACAGGAGATATCCATCTGGCGCTGGCCGCAGGAACATTGTATTTGTTCTCTTATCCTGTTATAGATGGGATTTTTAAAAGCTTTACACTGGCACAGACGCAGGCACTGGTATTTTTACCACTTGCATTGATGGGAATGGTTTTATTTGTCGAAAAGGATGAATTTCCATGGATGCTTGGAATTGGATTTGCCGGATTGATTTATTCGCATGCGTTATCAACAGCAATTGCCCTTGTGTTATGCTTTGTACTTCTGGTGTTTCAGCTGCCAAAATGGATTGGAAAGAAGAAAAAGTGGTTATATTTGCTGACGGCAGTAGCAGGGGTATCCGGTATTACAGTTTCTTATTGGGGACCGATGCTGGAGCAGATGAAAGCACAGAGCTATAAAGTATCACAGCCCTGGACGCATGTATCAGAAAATGTGCTTGCATTGCATAGTGCATTTGGAAAATCAGGTGTTGGAATTGTAATTTTATTGCTGAGTTGCTTGGCAATTTGTGCATTCGTCTGGAATAGACCTTGTAAAAGCTGGAGCGGAGCAGGATATTTTATAGGGGGAATTTTTCTGATTCTTCTTACGACGAATCAGGGATTTTGGAAAACATTTGAAAAAGCATTTGATATCCTGCAGTTCCCGGGACGTTTGATGGGAGCAGCGTCGGTTTTACTGATCTTTGCCTTTGCCGTTATTTTTGCGAAGGATCAGAGCTATGCGAAGTGGAAGAATCTTTCGCTGGGATGTATTCTGGCATTATCTATGCTCGGCGGACTTTTTTACTGGAAAAGCAATGAAATGCCTGTAAGAGAGAATTGGGACAATCGAAATATCTGTGAGGAAATCGCAGGAATAGGTGCAGGGGAAGAATGGCTTCCGGCAGTGACAACGCGGGAAAATCTGCAGCAGCCTGGAATCGTGGTTTCAAACAGTGGAAAATCCTATATAGGGGAATTTCAGGGAAGAGAATTAGTTGTCAGGTTGAAAAAGGAAGATGCGCCATATCAGCTGCCATTGGTATGGTATAAAGGTTATCATGCGGAAACGGAGAATGGTTTGGCAGGAGAAATTAACCGACGCGGAAGCGACGGACTGGTGGAGTTGACAGATATTTCTGAAAAAGACGCTGTTGTCAGAATTTGGTATTTAGGGACGCCTTTTCAGAAAATATGTTATATAATAAACGTGTGTGCAGCTGGTATAATGCTCTTTATTGCGTTGGCTGCGCGACACAGGAGAAGAGCCATGGCACAATGAGCCGGACTCGCAGCTATGGATGAGGAAGAATTCAACATGAAACGAACAAACACCATTTTATATCTCGTTGTTCCCTGCTACAACGAGGAAG
>ERZ773108.3049-NODE-3049-length-13362-cov-3.839934_pt1 | contig 13362 bp, 9 predicted proteins | sample MGYA00580570_ERZ773108 | MGnify/ENA primary metagenome ERZ773108 (study PRJEB29015, sample SAMEA2737840) | human gut metagenome | biome: human gut; feature: human-associated habitat; material: faeces | place: China | collected 2012 ...
CTTCCTGTGTTAGCCATAATCTACCTCCTTTTTCTTTATCACCCATTAACTATTATATGCACAGCTTATTTATTATACTTTTTTATCGAGTGATAGTCAATAATTTTTTCATCAAATTATATTCTCAGTATACCTTGTAACTATTTAAAAAGCAATTAGCAACAAATATTTTTAACAATTTTTTCTGAAGCTGGTTCAACATAATCTTTTTTAGGCAAATTAATATAAACTGTTTGCCTATTTGTTAATTTTTGCATTCCTAGCTTTTCTTTAGCCATTTTTTCTATTGTATTTAAATTTAAATTATTTTAATTTAATGATGTCAAAATTGTATGAATGCTTTGTATATTATCTCCTACAAGCCACACTTTTTTCTAACATCATTTACTGTTCTTAAGTCTTGACTTTATTTAATCTATTTTAGACTCGTCTTAAAGTATAAAATACATAAATTTAATTGTCAACATGCTTTATTGGCTTAAAATTGTTGCTTATACTAAATCTATTTTTTCAAAAGCAATTTTTTTGACAAATTACATAATTGATATAATTTTAACTTTCTATTTTTGCTCAATAACAGGATTTTTATACAATTCTTTCTATATTTATGCAGTTTTTGGAATTGCGTACTTTTTCCTACTATGGTATACTAGTGAAGATTTTAAGTAGAATATAAATATTTATTATGTTAAGGAGTTTACTATGTACAAAATTTTAAGAAGAAAACAGCTTAACGATACAGTTGTACTTTTAGAAATAGAAGCACCTTTTATCGCAAAAAAAGCAAAAGCTGGACAGTTTATTATTCTTCGTATTGATGAATATGGTGAAAGAATGCCTCTTACAATCGCAGATACAGATCCCAAAAAGGGTTCTGTAACAATCATTTTCCAGATTGTAGGTCAGACAACAATGATTCTTTCTAAGTTAAATGAAGGAGACGCTTTATTAGATTTTGTTGGGCCATTAGGTGCAGCAACAGAATTAGACGGAGTAAAGAAAGCCTGCGTTATCGGTGGTGGTGTTGGATGTGCCATCGCTTACCCATCAGCTAAAGCTTTATTTAATAATGGTGCTAAGGTTGATGTTATCGCCGGATTTAGAAATAAAGATATCGTTATTCTTGAAGATGAATTCAAGGATGTTTGCGACAATTTATATATAACAACTGATGATGGTTCTTATGGCGAACAGGGATTTGTAACAAACAAATTACAAAGCCTTATCGATGCCGGAAATGACTATGATTTAGTTATCGCCATCGGACCTGTTCCTATGATGAAATTCGTTGCAAAAGTAACAGAACCATACAATATTAAAACTTTAGTTTCATTAAACCCTATTATGATTGATGGAACAGGTATGTGTGGTGGATGTCGTGTTACTGTAGATGGAAAAATTAAATTTGCATGTGTAGACGGTCCTGACTTTGACGGACATAAAGTTGATTTTGATGAATTAATGAAACGTAATTCTACATATAAAGAAAAAGAAGCTCACGACAAAGAACATTGTCGTATGTATAAAATGGCTGGAGGTGACAAATAATGGCAAATATGTCTTTAACAAAAGTTCCTATGCCTGAGCAGGAACCAAATGTAAGAAATAAGAATTTTGAAGAAGTTGCCATGGGATACACTCCTGAAATGGCTATTGAAGAAGCAACAAGATGTTTAAATTGTAAGCACAAACCATGTGTAAACGGTTGTCCTGTAAATGTTAGAATTCCTGAATTCGTTGAACAGGTAGCTGCCGGAGAATTTGAAAAAGCTTATGAAATCATTACAAGCACAAACGGACTTCCTGCTGTATGCGGTCGTGTATGTCCACAGGAATCACAGTGCGAAGGAAATTGTGTTCGTGGTATAAAGGGTGAACCTGTAGCAATCGGACGTTTGGAAAGATTCTGTGCTGATTACCATATGGCAAACAGCCTTGCTGCACCGGAAAAACCTGTTAGCAACGGAAGAAAAGTTGCTGTTATCGGTGCCGGTCCTTCAGGACTTACATGTGCCGGAGATTTAGCTAAGAAAGGTTACCAGGTTACTATATTTGAAGCATTCCACAAAGCCGGTGGTGTTTTAGTTTACGGTATCCCTGAATTCAGACTTCCAAAGGCTATCGTTCAGAAGGAAGTTGATAACCTTGCTGCTCTTGGTGTTGACATTGAGACAAATATGGTTGTAGGTAAGGTTCTTTCAATCGATGAAATTTTTGATATGGGCTATGAAGCATGTTTCGTAGGTTCAGGTGCCGGACTTCCATCATTTATGGGAATCGAAGGCGAAGCTTTAATCGGTGTTTATTCAGCAAATGAATACTTAACACGTGCTAACCTTATGAAAGCTTACTTACCTGAATATGATACACCTATTATTAAGAGCAAAAATGTTGCTGTTGTAGGTGGTGGTAATGTTGCTATGGATGCTGCAAGAACTGCAAAGCGTCTTGGTGCTGAAAATGTATACGTAGTTTACCGTCGTGGTATGGAAGAAATGCCTGCACGTAAGGAAGAAGTTCATCATGCAATTGAAGAAGGAATCATCTTCAAGAACTTAAATAATCCTGTAAAACTTATCGGCGACGAAAATGGTCGTGTTTCTAAAATGGAATGCGTTAAAATGGAACTTGGTGAGCCTGATGCTTCAGGAAGAAGACGTCCTATCGAAGTTGAAGGAAGTAATTTTGAACTTGATGTTGATACAGTTATCATGTCAATCGGTACTTCACCAAACCCATTAATCAGAACAACTACTGAAGGTTTGGAAGCAAATAAGCGTGGATGTTTAGTTGTAAACGAAGAAACTCTTCAGACAACACGTGAAGGAATCTACGCAGGTGGAGATGCTGTTACAGGTGCTGCTACTGTTATCCTTGCTATGGGTGCAGGAAAACAGGCTGCTGAAAGCATTGATGCTTACTTACAGAATAAATAATTAATTAATATATAATAAAATGCCAGGGTGTGTTTAAATGCGTAGCGTATGACAATCCGTAGGCATCAAAGTCAAGGATTTTTGACCCCGACTATATAAAAAAGACCTGCTCAATTTAATATACATTTATAATCTTAAATGTATATTAAATTGAACAGGTCTTTTTATAACTTATGCCATCAGTTATTTTTCATTATTATCATCTGTTGTTTTTGCCACAATGTATCGTGGTCTCATTTTTACTTCCTCATAAATCTTTGAAATATAGAAACCAATTACACCTAAACTCATCATCAAAATACTACCTATAATAAGTAAAAGTAAAATAACTGTTGTAAATCCTTCTAATGATTTTCCACTAAAATATTTCACTAATGAAAAAATTCCGAAAATAATAGAGAACACAAATAAAAACATCCCACAACCGGTAACTATCTGCATAGGTGCAACTGTAAATGACGTAATATTGTTAATTGCATATTTAAAAAGAGATTTAAATGACCATTTTGATACTCCGGCTTCTCTTTCCTGGACATCGAATTCCACATATGTAGTTTTAAATCCAACCCATGATGACAATGCTCTGAAAAATACCTGTCTTTCAGGTAAAGCAATAAACGCATCTACAACCTGTCTATCTAACAGTTTAAAATCTGATGCCCTTGACATATCAATCTTTGTTGCATCACTTATAATTTTATAAAATGTCTTTGCAAATAATTTATGAATTGCACTTTCTTTTCCTCTTGTCGCCTTTACTCCTTCAACAACCTGAAATCCCTGCTTCCAAAGTTTATACATTTCCACTAAAGTTTCAGGCGGATGCTGCAAATCGCAATCCATAACTGCGCAACAATCACCATGAGCGAATTCAAGCCCCGCAAATACTGCTCCTTCTTTTCCAAAATTTCTTGAGAAGCAAATTCCTTTAACTTTTGGATTAGCCTTACTTGCTATTTCAATTTCTTCCCATGTATTATCTTTTGAGCCATCATTTACAAATACTATTTCATAATCTATATTATTTTCCTCTAAAATAGTTGATACAACATTTGCTGTTTTATGAAGCATCGCTCCCTCATTGTATGCCGGAATTACCACCGATAAAATACTCATTTTTTTAGTTTCTCCTTGTAGTCCAATTATTTTTAATACTGCATTAGTAAATACTTATCATCTTAATTGCTTTATTATTTATTTTAAATCTTCATATAGTCAGAAAACTTTCGTTTTTAACTTATTCTTCACTATAGAAAATGGCACATTTGACAGCTTTATGCCACCCTTTTACCATTCTTTCTACCTTTTTTTTATCCATATCAGGCTCAAATGTTTTTTCAATTCCCATATTGGCTTTTATTTCTTCCTTGCTTGCCCAATACCCTGTTGCAAGTCCTGCAAGATATGCTGCACCTAAACCTGTAGTTTCAATTACATTTGGGCGTGCTACATTTGTCTGCAATATATTTGACTGGAATTGCATAAGAAGGTTATTTGCGCAAGCTCCTCCGTCTACTTTTAACGAATTAATTGAAGTATCTGAATCACTTTCCATTGCCTTTACCAAATCATATGTCTGATATGCCAATGACTCAAGTGTTGCCCTTACAAAATGTTCTCTGCTTGTTCCTCTTGTAAGTCCTACAACCATTCCACGGGCATTCTGCTTCCAATATGGAGCGCCCAAACCTGTAAAAGCAGGTACAACATAAACTCCATTTGTATCTTCAACTTTAGAAGCCATATCCTCACTCTCCGGTGCACTTTCCACAAGTTTCATTTCATCACGAAGCCACTGAATCGCTGCTCCCGCTACAAAAACACTACCTTCAAGTGCATACTCAACTTTTGCATCGGTTGATGCTGCTATTGTTGTAATAAGCCCATTTTGCGATTCAACAGGTGTGTTTCCTGTATTCATCAATAAAAAGCATCCTGTTCCATATGTATTTTTAACATCGCCTTTTTCAAAACATCCCTGTCCAAACAATGCTGCCTGCTGGTCTCCTGCCACTCCTGTAATCGGAATATTATTTCCCAATATATCTTTGCTTGCATAACCAAATATTCCACTTGAAGGTTTAACCTCAGGAAGCATTTGCTTTGGTATGTTTAACAATTCAAGCAATTCATTATCCCATTTCAATTCCTTAATGTTAAATAACATTGTTCTTGAAGCATTTGTATAATCTGTTACATGAACACTTCCACCACTTAATTTCCATATAAGCCATGTATCAATAGTTCCAAATACAAGTTCTCCCGCTTCCGCTCTCTTTCTCACTCCGGGAACATTGTCTAAAATCCATTTAATCTTTGTCCCTGAGAAATAAGCATCGGGAATCAATCCTGTCTTTTTCTTTATCAAATCACTCTTTCCCTGTTTTTCCAAATCATCAATAATATCAGCAGTTCTTCTACACTGCCATACAATCGCATTATACACCGGTTTTCCTGTATTCCTGTCCCACACAATTGTAGTTTCTCGCTGATTAGTGATTCCTATTGCTTCTATATTATTGCCACTAACTCCAGCCATATTCATTACTTTTCTTATTGAAAGTAACTGTGTCAGCCAAATTTCTTCCGGATCATGTTCAACCCAGCCGGGTTTTGGAAATATTTGTGTAAATTCCTGATTTGCCTGAGCTATTATTTCACCTTTTTTATTAAACAAAATGCATCTTGAACTTGTAGTTCCCTGATCAAGTGCCATAATGTATTTTTCCATATGTAACTTCGCGTAATTCCAAATAATCATCACACAGAAATATTTAAATTACGCTCCTCCTTCATTATTTTCACGTTCTAAAACTCATATATAATTGTACCATATTTTATTAAGATGAAATATTAATATTTTCTTTTTATATTGTAAATTTATTCTTTATAAATGCAAGAATTCATGCTTGCATTGCAAATGATTTTTTGTCTTTCATTTACTACGTTTCCTCCATTTTTCAATTCACAATTGTTAAATGTTTTATTATAACAGAGTCAAAATGTCTAAATCCACATGAACATAAGTTGGCAAAAATTCTTAGGCACGTCCCGATACGCTCATTAAAGGCGATTGCTTTTTACCCCGATGTCATATTTCCCTAACATAATAGCTAAATATTTTATCATATTTTTAAAAATAAGTGTTGACAAATTAGGATTCATTAGATATTATAATATCAGTAATCGTTACTATTATTGTTATGGAGGAAAGCAAATGGTCAAATACAGTAAGCAACGTGAGTTAATCAGAGAAAACTTATTAAGCCGATATGATCATCCTACAGCAGACGATGTTTATGCAAGTGTTAAGCTAATACTTCCTAACATCAGTCTTGGAACTGTATATCGTAATCTTTCATTTCTGGTTGAACAAGGTGAAGTCCTTTCATTAAAATTAGGCGATGGTAAGGAACATTTTGATGGGCACACAGAACCCCACTACCACTTCATCTGCACAGAATGCGGTAAAGTTGAAGATATATTTATGAAAGAGTTACAGATTAACAAGATAGCTCAAGATCATTTTGACGGAATAATAAAAGGTCACCAAACTTACTACTACGGCATTTGTCCTAAGTGCAATAAGAAAGATTAGTAAGTCACTAAAAAATAATTATATATAATGGAGGAATTAAAAATGGCAAAATTTGTATGTTCAGTATGTGGTTATGTTCATGAAGGAGATTCAGCACCTGAAAAGTGTCCAGTATGTGGTGTAGGTGCAGATAAGTTTAACAAAGTTGAAGAAGGCGAAAAAGAATGGGCTGCAGAACACGTTGTAGGTGTAGCTCAGGGAGTAAGCGAAGATATTCTTGCTGACTTAAGAGCAAACTTTGAAGGTGAATGCTCAGAAGTTGGAATGTACCTTGCAATGGCAAGAGTTGCTCATAGAGAAGGATATCCTGAAATCGGTTTATACTGGGAAAAAGCTGCTTATGAAGAAGCTGAACACGCTGCTAAATTTGCAGAATTACTCGGTGAAGTTGTAACAGACAGCACAAAGAAAAACCTTGAAATGAGAGTTGAAGCTGAACACGGTGCAACAGCTGGAAAATTTGACCTCGCAAAGAGAGCAAAAGCTGCAAACCTCGATGCAATCCATGACACAGTACATGAAATGGCAAGAGACGAAGCAAGACACGGCAAAGCATTCGAAGGCTTATTAAAGAGATACTTTGGCTAATTACGAGCAACGTTAAAATAAATAGCTTACACCTGGGAGTTTACTCACAAAGGTGTAAGCTATTTTATTTTAATGTTGTGATAATCTCCAGCGAAAAGAAGCGAAGCGGATTCGAGCTGGAGGTTGCTCGTAATTATAGCTACAAGCCTAGCAAATATGAAATAAAAGTAGTTGAATAAGGATGCTTGCATACTCAGACGGCTACTTTTTATTTTATATTTATTGGGCGACAGCCCTCCATGAAATAGCCCGCAGGGCTATGAATGGTGCTCGGCTTTTTTTAATATTGCGACATAAACTGCTCGTAATTTACCATTGAATTATTTATATAAATTTGATACTATAGATATAGAAAAAGGTACTACCGATAGACGGTTAGTCACAAATATTTTAGTTAAAAAAGTAACCAAACCATTTGCAGACGGCGGTTACTTTTTTAAGTTATTTATATATTCTATAAGTATGGTAACTATAATCGAAATAATCATCAACACTATGTATAAAATCTCAAAATCACTCATTAAGTAAATCCAGATTTCTTCCTATGAAGATTTCCATGTAATCAGAGGATTTAGTCCCTCTTCTGAAGGACTAACCGCCTACCGTTTCTAGGTAGTACCCAAAGATATTATATCAAATCCGCTAAATTGTTGCAACAAATTGTTTGTGCATCAGCTTAATTTCATTATTTATTTACAAAATTCACTAATATAAAAATATGAAAAATTACTACCGATAGATATTTCGCCCTCAATAATTTTATTTAGAATAAAATGTGCATAAATAATGATGTATCTATTACTTCAACTTAATAAAAACTCCTACTCCTCTATCTCCTCGAACTTTAATCCATATTCTATAGCATAGACCTCTACAAGAGAGCCTTTAACTCCAACAATTGTACATTCAAGAGGTATTGGTCCTTCTTGTTTAGAATAACCGGGATTTTTAATCCATACATCATTTAGTATATCTACTTCTCCAGCATAAATAGTTACACTTTCTAACGAAGTACATCCGGCAAAAACTCTCATCCCCATTCTTTCTAAAGTTTCCGGCAAAACAATATTTTTTAAACTTGAGCAATTTTCAAATGCACAAAATCCAATTGATTTAGTTTTCTTTCCTAAAGTTATACTTTCTAATTTCGTACAATTCATAAATATTTTAGATGGAATTGCTGTAACTTTATCAGGAATAACAATATTTGTAATTCCACTTCCATTAAATGCGCTACTATCAATTTCTTCTAAATCATCAGGTAACTGTATACTAGTTAAGGAACTGCAACCCATAAATGTCTCTTCACCTATAGTTTCTACACCTGATGGCACATTAACACTATCTAGCTCATAACAATTTTTAAATGCTCTATCACCTATTCCTGTAACACTTTCCGGTAAAACAACTGTCTTTAAATTATCACATCCTTCAAAAGCTGATCTTCTGACAATCTGAATACCATATGAAACTACGACTTTCTCTACATCCATATTGTCCATAAATGCGTCAGAATCAATCAACCACACTTTCACGCCATTAAGTTCATTAGGAACAGTTATTTCTTTATCACTTCCATGATAACCTTCTATTGCATATCTTCCATCTAAATCCATCACTATCCATTTCCCTATGGTAATGTTATTGTTCGTTTCTTCTTCATTATCTGTCCCGTTATCAGATGGCCTTTTCGTTGTGACTTCTTCTTTTACCGCTTCTTTAGTAATAGATTCTTTAGTAGTAGTCTCATTTACAATTGTATCTTTATTATCATTCTTAATAACATCTTTATTTGTCACCTTTTCATTAACTATAATCTTGCATTTTAATACTTTCTTCCCAAATTTAGCATAAATTACAGTTCTACCTTTCTTTACTGCCTTAACCTTTCCTTTTTTAGTAACTACGGCTACCTTTTTATTCTTACTGCTCCACTTAATCTTAGACTTTGTTCCCTTAACCTTTAAAAATATGCTGTCACCTTCATACATAGCTACACTTTTCTTAGTAAGCTTTACCTTAGTGGCTGCGTCAACAGTTACAAATACTGCACATAAGCTAATAATCATTGCAGTTAAAACAACTAAAATTTTTTTCTTGTTCATATACCCTCCATTAATTAATACATTTTTAGTTCCGATTAATTTTAACATAACAATATCGTCTTTGCAACATTTAGTATATGTGACATTTCTTATTTATATTGCAACTTTTATTTTCCTGATAACTTGACTAAATTTAATTTATTTTTCTTGTATCATTATCTAAAAGCATTTATAATTTTATTGGGGTAAGAAATAGGTTCAATAGAACCATAATAAAAGTATTGGAGGTAGTACATATGTACAAATTTTTGCGTGCAACATTATGGACTGTTGTCTTAATGTTGTTTGGCTCTACAGTGGCTTTCTGTGCCACTACAGACTTTGGCAATGTAGGTGAACCATCTTATAAACTTGTTCACACTCTAGATTCGTCAGAGGTATTCGTGGCAACATATGATGTAACCGATTACGGTGCCGTTGCCGACGGACAGACAGATAACACAAATGTTTTTCAAAAACTTCTAAACAAAGTTGGAGATTTAGGAGGCGGTATTGTATATGTTCCAAGCGGGCGTTATGCAATAAAAGGCGCTCTTTCCATTCCTAAAGGAGTTACACTTCGTGGTGACTGGCAAAAGCCTAGTCGAAATAACAGTGCTCCAATTGGGACATTACTTATGGCCTATACAGGACGAAATGGAAATGAACGCACAACACCATTTGTTGAAATGGCTCCTGAAACAGGAATTATGGATTTAACAATATGGTATCCTGAACAGGACCCGAATAACATTACTCCATATTCACCAACTATTCGTTATGGATTCAACAATTATTTTGGAAATGAATATTGTAATACAAAAAATGTCACTTTATTAAACTCATATATTGGCGTTTTATTTAACTATGATAACGGTGGTGCTTCACCGGTAGTTAACGGACTTTATGGAACTACATTATGTAAAGCTATAGAAATTGATAAAATAGCCGATGTTGGAAGAATTGAAAATGTAAACTTATCACCTGACTACTGGAAGAATTCAGGTGTTGCAAATGCCCCAACTACAACTTCTTTCAACGATTACATGTACAACAATTCAATCGGTATCGTAATGAGACGTAACGATTGGTCATACACATGTAACATTAATATTAATGGTTATAATATCGGATACGATACAGAAAAAACTTTATCAACTGATGACAATGCTACACCAAACGGCCATCACTATAACTTTGATTTATCCGAATGTAAAACAGGTATTCAGATTAATGCAACTAACTCTGTAGGTATTTTATTTGACGAGATAAATATTCATAATTGTGAAAACGGAATCGTGCTTGGCGAAAACACATCAGATGCAGCACAATTTACAAAAACAACAGTAGACGTATCTAAATATGCTATACAAATCCCTGATACTTCAAGTACAAAACTTACATTTAATTCATCAAAAGTATCAAGAGGTCGTGTTGCAATTAACAGTGGAACATTTGTTGCAAATAATACAACATTTAGCAACAGTACTCCGCAGATTTATTATGGTACTTCAGGTCGTGGTAACATAACAGAATGTGCATTTACTAAAGGTCAAAAAATCACAAATAAATCTGTTTATGAATCTACTTTAAGCGATAGTACGGCAGTAACCGGTGAAGTTTCAGATTTCACTAAAGTAGAATATGACCCACATACACCTGCAAGAACAGTTTTATATAATGCTACTGTTTCACCATATAATGCCAGTACAGGTTCAAATGATAACACTTCTGCTATTCAGGAAGCATTAAATCAGGCTTCTAATGATGGTGGTGGAATCGTATTTTTACCTAGTGGCAAATACAAAGTTCGTGGTCATTTGACAATTCCATCAAACGTTGAGCTTCGTGGCGCAGTTGATTTATGGAGCGTTCCTCATGGTTCAGGCACAATACTTGAAGCATATGAGAATAGAAACAATCCGGATGGTGATTCTTTTATTCAGCTAAAGGCTGACAGTGGTATCCGTGGCATTGTAGTCGACTATCCTGAACAGGTATTTTCAGGAAGCGCAGACTGGCTTCCGGCAAAGTACCCTTACACAATTCAGGGACAGGGAGCTAATGTTTATGTAATTGATTCAGGCGTTCGAGCTGCTTATAAAGCATTAGACTTATTTACATATAAATGCGACAACCACTATGTTGATTTTTTAGGTGGTCACGCCTTTGATACAGGTGTGAGAGTAGGTGGAAATTCAGTTGACGGAAAACTTTATAACCTTATGTTTAACGTAATTGTTTATGCCTGCGGAAATGAAAGTAAATTTGGAAGCTTTAGTAATATGCCAAATGGCGTTTCTAACGCGCCTTTGTATTCATATGGACTTGAGCATTTAGATTTTCTTATTTTAGGAGATTGCGATAACGAAACATTATACAATGATTTCCACTATGGTTCATACCGTGGAACTTTATTACAAAATGATGGTAACGGTGGTCCTTCCGGTAGAAGTATGGGATTAGGTGTTGATGGTTCAACAAGAGCTGTTTACTGGGCATCCGGTGTTACTAAGAGCTTTAACTTTGATAACTCGCAGATTGTTTCCATTGGAGATAACAATCCAAAGACAGCTTATTTCTATTCAGAAGAAAACAGCAATTTTAAATCGACATTTAATAACTGCGATTTCTGGGGACAACCACAACGCGGACTAATTTTAAACTCAGGTAATTTGACATTATACGGCGCTCATTTTAATAATCCGGGACAGCAGACATTAGCAAGTGTATCAAATGCATCTTTAAATATTCTTGCCAGTGCTTCTAACCAAAATGGTAGTGCATTTGTTGATTCGGGAAGTGAAAAAAATATTTCAATATCAGGTTCTATTCTTAATAATAGGAATAATAATGCAGGCTCATTTAAAGCATTTGACAGCAATATGGGACTCGGTTCAACAGTATCTTCATCAGGTGCTCTTGCTCAGGTTTCAGGACGTGATTCATGGAAAGCTACTGCTTGTAACAATAACAACAATGCTAAAAATGCTTTAGATGGAAACGCAGCAACAAGATGGGATACAAGCGGTTCTCAGACTCCCGGTCAATGGTTTATGGTTGACTTTGGAAAAACATTAACATACAACACCATTATTTGCGATGTTGGCTCAAGTACTTCAAGCGATGCTCCTGCAGCTTATGAAATATATGTATCTTCTAATGGAACAGACTGGGGAAATGCAATCGCAAGTGGTACAACTACTAACGGAATTATTAAAGTAAATGTTCAAAATTCAAGATATGTCAGAGTTGTTCAGACCGGTTCAAAATCTAACTACTGGTCAATTCATGAATTTTATGCATTAAATGCTGCCGCAAATAATGACCTTATTTCAGATGAAGATGAGAGTAAAACACCAGAAGAAACTACTACAGAAGAGACTACTAAGCCTCAGGAAACTACTACTGTGGAACCAACTACTAAGCCTGAAGAAACTACTACTGTAGAACCAAAAGGTGAATTCATTAGTAATGATGTAAAAGTCATAGGCTATCAGATTAGTGCTGTACTTAGAGGTTCAAGAGTACTTTATTCATCTGAAGCTACTATAAAGGGACAAAAAGTTGTTTCATCCGGATTAATTTATGGTTTTGCTAATGGTCCGATAACCAAAAATGATGTTGTATTTAATTCAGATAACAAATATATTGCTTCATACGAAGCTACTGCTAAGGGTGTAATTTCAAATTATAATGGTGATTCAGCAACTGCAACCTACTATGTCCGCACAATGACACATAACGGCTATGGTGCTGCAAGATATAATGCTAAATATTATGTACGTGCATACTCAGTTCTTGAAAACGGAGCTATTGCTTACAGCGAGGTGTATGACTTCTCATTATATAGCATTGCTGATACATTATATCAGAATAACTTAATGCCTACTTATGACGGACATCAATATTTATTCTACAATATATTAACTGTTGTAGACCCTGATTATAAAGAAATTCCTTATAAATGGAATAACACTATAAGCAAGTAACTAAATTTATACGTATAAATATTTTATGTATGTAATACCACATCTTATAGTGGTAAATAAAAAAGTGTGTAGATTTTAATTTACCAATATTAATCATTAGATTTATTAATCTAAATTTAAGATTTAAACTTAAACCTACACACTTTTTACTATGTTATACTCAA
>ERZ773108.3053-NODE-3053-length-13350-cov-6.229710_pt1 | contig 13350 bp, 10 predicted proteins | sample MGYA00580570_ERZ773108 | MGnify/ENA primary metagenome ERZ773108 (study PRJEB29015, sample SAMEA2737840) | human gut metagenome | biome: human gut; feature: human-associated habitat; material: faeces | place: China | collected 2012 ...
CAGCTTCTATCGAATTTGAAATGACAGCAGCGCTTGCGCACAAGGCGCGGAACCTCCGCACGCAACCTGCGCCTGTTCGTCGCGCTGGCCGCCGCCACCGACGCCCTGCCGCCGGTCATCGCCCTGACCGACGCCCTGAGCCGCGACAACACCACGGGATTCATGCTCTTCGCCATGTGGGCGTTCTGGGTATGGATGATCACCGTCCTGCCGCGCATCGCCTGCTATTTCTTCCGGCTCATCGGCCTGCCGCGCGCCGGCATCGCCGCCGGAATCTGCGTGGCCGCGCTCCTGATTTGGGGCACCACGCGGGGCAGGACGCAAATCCGCGTCAGCCGCACCGAAGTCTGCTCCGAACGGATTCCCGCGGGATTCGACGGTTTCCGCATCGTCCAGTTCTCGGACGTCCACCTCGGCACGCTCGTCTGCCCCGAAGCGGAACTGAGCCGCATCGCGGACAGCATCAACAGCCTGCATCCCGACCTCGTCGTCTTCTGCGGCGATCTGGTCAATATCCGCGGTTCGGAGCTGGACGCCCGCGCCATGCGCCTGCTGGGCGGCCTGCGCGCACCGTACGGAGTCGTGTCGGTCACGGGCAACCATGACGCCGGAGTGTACATCAAGGACAGCATCGCGCATCCCGCCCAAGCGAGTCTGGCCGAGGTCGTCGCACGCCAGCGGGAAATGGGGTGGCGCGTGCTGGAGGACACGACCGTCTACCTGCGGCGCAGCGGCGACAGCATCTCGCTGACGGGCCTTTCGTTCGACCCCGCACTGCGGCACCTGCGCCACGCTCCCGACCTGCCGCCCGCGAACCTGAACGCCGCCTACCGCGGCGTCCCCGACTCGCTCTACAACATCACCGCCGTGCATATTCCCCAGCTCTGGGACCAAATCGCCAGAGAGGGATACGGAGACCTGACCCTTTCGGGCCACGTACACAGCATGCAGCTGAAAATACGCCTTTTCGGACACGCCTTCTCACCGGCGCAGCTGATCTACACGCGGTGGAGCGGCCGCTACGACGAAAAAGGCCGCACACTCTATATCAACGACGGCACGGGATACGTCGCATTCCCGATGCGTCTGGGCGCATGGCCCGAAATCACACTCATAACGCTGAAAAGATGCGGATAACACTTTCCGCCGCGGTTACGGCCGACGGCTTTCTGGACGACAACAGCCCCCGGAGGCTGATTATCTCGACGCCCGAAGACTGGGCGGAGGTCTACCGTCTGCGCGCCGCGCACGACGCCATTCTGGTCGGCGCCGAAACACTGCGGCGCGACGACCCGTCGCTGCTCGTGCGCGACGAAGAGGTCCGCGCCCGCCGCAGGGAGCAGGGATTGCCGCCCGACATCGCCAAAGTGACGCTAACCGGCACGGGCGAACTTTCGCCCGGACTGCGTTTCTTCACCGAAGGCGAGGCCGAACGCTATGTGTTTTCCCCGCACGAAATAGATAGTTTACAGCGCATTGCGACGGTTATATCAACCGGAGAACCAATTACGGCGAAGCTGATCGTCACCCAGCTGGAGAAGCGGGGCGTCGAACGGCTGATGGTCGAGGGCGGGGCGGCGGTCCTCCGCATGTTCCTCGGCGAAGGCATGGCCGACACCCTGCGGCTGGCCGTCAACCCGCAACTGCGGCTCGGCTCGGCGGGCGGCGCGGAATTCCGCTTCACACCGCCGCAGGGCACTCCGCAGACCCGCGAAAACTTGGGCGGCATGGAGGTCACGACCTACACGCTGCATCCCGACACCTCCGCCGCAGACCTGCGTTTCCTGAAGCAGGCCGTGGACGAAGGCCGCAAATGCACTCCCAGCGCCACGTCCTACTGCGTCGGCGCGGTCGTGGTCACGGCCGACGGCCGGATCTTTGCAGGGCACACGCACGAAACCTCGCCGACGCACCACGCCGAGCAGGAAGCCATCGCCAAGGCGCTGGCGGCCGGAGCGGCGCTCCGCGGAGCCGCCATGTACTCCTCGATGGAACCCTGCTCGCAGCGGGCCAGCGAACCGGAGAGCTGCACGCAGCTCCTGCTGAAATACGGATTCGCCCACGCCGTCTTCGCGCTCTACGAACCCGGCTGCTTCGTCTGCTGCCGCGGTGCGCTCACCCTGCGCGAAGCGGGCGTCGACGTACGGGTCTATCCCGGACTGGCCGGGGGAGTGTGGGAAGCCAACGCCCACCTGAAGCGCTGAAACCGGCGCAATTTATGTCCATAAGGGCCTAAAATTGGCCTCTTTTACCGGAAAATCGCGCAACATATCGGGATAACTTATATATTTGTGTTTTAAACGTATTGATGAATATGAAAACAGCAGTCGGAATAGCTTTTGCGGCGGCATTCGCAACCGTCGCCCCGCTGTCGGCGCAGGAGGTCAAGCAGACGCTTTCGCTCGACGAGGCGATCGCCGTCACCCTCACGGAAAATCCCGCGATGAAGGCAGCCGAGTTCGAGGAGAAGGCCGCGATGCAGGAGCGTCGCGCGGCCATCGGCCTGCGCATGCCCCAAATCAACGTCACGGGCGCCTATGCCTATCTGGGCAAGGACATCGGATTCGACTTCAACGAGATGAAAGGTCCCGCCAAGAACCTCGCGGGACAGCTGCTGGGAAGCGGGCTGATACCGCCCGAAGCGATCCCTTCGATCAACGGCCTGCTCAACCCGCTGCTGAACGCCGACTGGTTCCTCACGCTGCAGGACCGGAGTCTGGGGTTCGTGGGTGGCGGGGTGACCATGCCGATCTGGCTGGGCGGTAAGATCAACGCCGCCAACCGCGCCGCACGCATCAACGAACGCACCGCCGCAGAGCAGGGCAACCAGACGCGCAATGCCCTGATCTCCGAGCTGGTGGAGCGTTACTTCGGCCTTGCGCTCGCCATGCAGGTCGTCGAGGTGCGCCGGCAGGTCGTGGACGGCGTGCGCCGCCACCTCGAAGACGCCATAGCCCTCGAAAAGAACGGCATGATCGCCCAGAGCGAACGGCTCTACGTCGAATTCAAGATGGCCGAGGCCGAGCGCGAGCTGGCCAACGCCAAGCTGCAGGCCGAAACCATCGCCAGCGCACTCTCCAACACGCTGGGACGCGAAAACGCGTGGCAGCCCGTGACGTCGATGTTCATGATCGACAAGGTCGAGGATCTGGCTTACTATCAGGATCTGGCGCAGGACCGCAACCCGCTGCTCAATCAGGTTTCGCTCAAACGCCAGCTGGCCGAGGAGGGCGTCCGCGTCCAGCGCGCCGAATTCCTGCCGCAGGTGGCGGCCATCGGCGGCGGTTCGTTCTACAACTATCAGGTTTCGGGCATCGTGCCCCGCTGGGCCGTGGGCGTGGGGGTCAATATCAAGATCTTCGACGGCCTGAACCGCGAATACAAATATTCGGCGGCCAAACAGACCGCCCGCCGCGTCGGCGCCCTGCAGAACAAGGCCGGCAAGGATATTTCGGTGCTGGTCGAGAAGCTCTACAACCAGATGATGAACTACCGCAACCAGATGACCTCGATCGACGCGTCGCTGAAATTCGCCGAGGAGTATCTCCGGATGAAGAACGCCGCGTTCCTCGAAGGGATGAGTTCCTCGTCGGACCTGATCGACGCCGAGCTGAACCTCGCGGGAGTGCGCACCGAGCGGCTGCAGGCGGCCTACAACTACGACCTGCTGCTGGCCCGGCTGCTCGAGGCCGCGGGCATCAGCGACGAATATCCGTCCTACGCGCGCCGCAACGACGCGCAGGCGGTTCTCTTCGACGGCTCAAGAAGCGGAAATTAGATCGGGAAAGGGCGGGCTTCACGTTACGGCCTGTCGCCGGCTCCCGCAAACAATACGAAATAGATAACAAGCAAACGATATGAAACGAAGCAACGTAATCGGAATTCTGGCGGCCGCAGCGGTCATCGTCCTCTCGGTCGTACTGATCAGCTGGTACCTCACCAAACGGACCCCGACGCTGATTCAGGGCACGGTGGAGTGCACGACCTACAAGGCCTCGTCGAAAGTGCCGGGCCGCATCGACGACATGAAAGTCGAGCAGGGCGACCGCGTGGAGAAGGGGCAGCTGCTCTACACGCTCTCGACGCCCGAACTGGAAGCCAAGCTCCAGCAGGCCGAAGCGGTCAAGAGCGCGGCCGCGGCGTTGGATCAGGCCGCCATAGCCGGCGCCCGCATCCAGCAGATCGAAGCGGCCATGAACATGTGGGAGAAGGCGCAGGCCGGGCTGGAACTGGCGCGCAAGACCTACGAGCGCGTGAAAAACCTCTACGAGCAGGGCGTAGTCCCCGAACAGAAGATGGACGAAGCGTCGGCCAACTACAAAGCCATGGAAGCCACGGCGCTGGCCGCCAAAGCGCAGTACAATCTGGCCATGGACGGCGCCCGCAAGGAGGACAAGGAGGCTGCCGCGGCCCGTGTCCGTCAGGCCGAAGGAGCCGTCAGCGAAGTCGAATCCTACATCAGCGACGCCATGGTCTATTCGCCCGTCACGGGCGAGGTCTCGACCATCATCGCCGAGCAGGGCGAGCTGGTCGGCAGCGGCTATCCCGTGGTGGCGATCCTCGACATGAGCGACATGTGGGTGACTTTCAATATCAAGGAGACCCTGCTCCCCGCGATTCGGGTCGGCACCCGCATGAGCGGCTACGTGCCGGCGCTGGGGTATGACGTGGAGTTCGAGGTGACCTATATCGCCGTGCAGGCCGACTTCGCAACGTGGTCGGCGACCCGCACGCAGGGCGGTTTCGACATCCGCACCTTCGCCGTCAAAGCCAAGCCCACGACGCATATCGAAAACATGCGTCCGGGAATGAGCGTACTCGTGGACTGGGACCTGATCGGGAAGTAGGAGAGTGCGATGCTGAATTTCCTGCGTAATACCTATGCCGTTCTGCGACGGGAACTGACGCGTCTCGCGCACCAGCCGATGTATTTCGTGCTGATGCTCGTGCTGCCCGTCGTGTCGTTCGCGTTCTTCGCCCTGCTGTTCAACAAGGGCGTGGCGCGCGACATTCCGATCGCGGTACTGGATCAGGACCACACCTCGCTCTCGCGCAAGGTCACGCAGATGATCGACGACACGGCGACGGCAATGGTGTCGTACGGCATTCAGGACATGGACGAAGGCGAACGGCTGATGCGCGAAGGCAAGATCATGGCGATCGTGCAGATTCCGGCATTCTTCGAGAAAAACATCCTGAGCAACAGCCAGACGCATATCGAGACCTACATATCGGGAACGAACATCACGGTGAACGGCCTGCTGTCGAAAGACATTCAGACCGCCGTGACGACCTTTTCGGGCGGCATCCAGATCCAGCTGCTCACCAAACAGGGACTCACCGAGCTGCAGGCCATGGCGCAGCTGATGCCCGTGCGGTTCAACAAGCACGTATTGTTCAATCCCTATATCAATTACGGCTATTACCTCTCGCCGAGCTTTATGCCCATGATGCTCCTGATCTTCATCGTCATGGTGACGGTCTTCACCATCGGCACGGAGCTTAAGAAGGGTACGGCGCGCGAATGGATCGAGACGGGCAACGGCTCGGTATCGGCCGCACTGCTGGGGAAGGTCCTGCCAGTGACGGTGGTGATGTTCCTCATGTCGCTGGTCATGTTCCTGATCATCTTCAAGGTCGTCGGCGTGCCCCTGAACGGCAGTCTGACGGTCATCCTGCTGAGCACGCTGCTCTTCGTGATGAGCTATCAGGCCATCGCGGTCTTCATCGTCTCGCTGCTGTCGAACCTGCGCCTTTCGCTCTCGATCGGCGGCGGCTATTCGGTGCTGGCCTTCACCTTTTCGGGACTCACGTTCCCGATCATGGCCATGTGGCCCGCCATGCAGTACCTGAGCAGGCTCTTCCCGTTCACCTACTACACCGACATCTTCGTCGATCAGATGCTGCGGGGCGCCCCGGTCGTCTGCTCGCTGCCCGACATGTGCTACATGTCGCTGTTCATTGTCTTACCGCTTCTGTGCCTGCCGCGCCTGCGGACCATCTGCACGGAGGAAAAATACTGGGGGAGGTTATAGCATGAGCCGTTTCACACATCAGATGACCTCTTATTGGCAGCAGATGCTGTCGGTCATGCGCAACGAGTTCCGCACGATCTTCACAGATGCGGGCGTGGTCCTGATCCTCGTTCTCGCGCTGATCATCTACGCCACCGTCTACTCGATGGCTTACGGGGCGCAGGTGCTCCGCAACGTGCCGATCGGCGTGGTGGACGAATGCCGCACGCCGACCAGCCGCAGCCTGATCGAGACCTTCAACGCCGGGCCGAACACCTATGTGGCCTACAACCCGACGAGCATGGAGGAGGCCAAGGATCTCTTCTTCAAACGCAAGATCTACGGCGTGGTCTACATTCCGTCGGATTACGAGGAGAAACTGCTCGGCGGCCTGCAGGCCAACGTCGCGATCTACGCCGACGCCAGCTACTTCCTCATGTACCGGCAGGTGTTTCAGGAGGTCGTGACTTCGATCGGCGCCACGGGCGCGATGGTCGAATTCCAGCGTCTGATCGCCAAGGGAGCCAACCTCCCGCAGGCGCAGGCCACGACCCAGCCGGTCATCTACCAGTCCCACAACCTGTTCAACCCCTATCTGGGCTACGGCACGTTCGTCATGCCCGCGATCATCATGGTCATCATCCAGCAGACGATGCTCATCGGCATCGGCATGATCGGCGGCACATGGCGCGAATTCGGGCTGTACCGCAAACTCTGTCCGCCCGACCGCAAGCGGATGTCCACGCTCCCGATCGTGCTGGGCAAAGCGCTGGTCTACGGCATGATCTATTCCGTGACGACGTTCTACATCCTCGGTCTGCATTACAGGCTGTTCCACTATCCGATGAACGGCGCGACGGGCACAATCGTGGTCTTCATGCTGGCGTACATGGCGGCCTGCATCGCGCTGGGAATCGCCATTTCGACGCTCTTCCGCTACCGCGAGAATTCGCTGCTGCTGTTGTTGTGGACCTCGATTCCGCTGCTGATGCTCAGCGGTGTCTCCTATCCCCGCGAAGGCATTCCCGACTGGCTGTTCAACTTGGGGCAGATATTCCCCAGCAGCCACGGCGTAAACGCCTTTATCCGCATCCAGAGCATGGGAGCGTCGCTCTCCGAAGTGCTGTCCGAAATCAGGATGCTCTGCATTCTGGCCCTCGTATACGGCGGTCTGGCCTGCATCGGCATCCACTTGGTGCTCAACCGCGCGGACAAGGACGACATCCCGGCGCCGCACACCTCCGAACCGGAAAAGTGACGGCGACACCCAAGCATCCGCAGGAACCGCCCCGTCCCGTCCGCAAAAAGGGACGGCCATCGGCCCGGCACACCGGCACAAGGACGAAGCGGAAGCAGGCTTCCGGCATAATCACAAAAAAGACGTCAGGCATTGCACCTGACGTCTTTTTTGTCCGAACCGCACTGGTTACCGCGGACCGTGGAAGATACCCGGAGGCGGCCCGCCCGGACCGCCGGGTCCCATGCGGCGGGGTCCCGACTGCACGACCCCGTCGTAATCGGAGATGTTCTTCGACCCCTTCTTGCCGAAGCGGCGCAGGTTGTAGGTGAACTGCACCATGTAATAACGGCCGATCACGCTGTTGGTCGCATTCTGCGTCCATCCCGAACCCGTCGTGCGGGCGAAAGCCTTGTTGCGGTTGAGCAGGTCGTTCACGCCGAACATGATCTCGCCGCGCTTGTTCTTGAATATCTTCTTGCCGATCCATGCGTTGCAGAGCAGGTACGAATCGTCGTAATCGTTCGTGAAACCGATATACTGCGTGTAAGCCACGCTGCCCGTAAAGGTGAAGCCCAGCGGGAAGACGAACTTCATGTTGCCCTGCGCCCGGTGGTTGAAGTAGCGGTTTTTGGAACCTGACTCGCCCAGCGAGTTGGTCGCTTCGTTGTAGGTGCCGTTCCACGAGAGCGTGAAGTCCACGTTTTCGGAAATATTGCTGCCCAGCACCGTGTTGAAGTCGTAGCCGATATTGCTCGTGTCGTTGCGCTTGCCGCCCGTGATGAATCCGTCGGCGTCCACCTCTCCGCCCAGCATGCTCGGCGTAAGCGAGTAGCTGACGCCCGCCATCACGTTGAAGTTGCTCTTCAGGAAGCCGATCGGAAAACCGTAGCTCAGGTGCGTCCGCAGGCTCCAGTAGCCGTCGAGATTGACGGGCGTGGAGTAGTAGTTGGGCTTGTACTGCACGCCGCCCAACGTGATCGTGCCGGGATTCGACACCACGTGCGTCGCATTGTAGTCGGAGGTGTTCTGCATCGAGAACATCCACATGAAGGTCCGGCCCTTCTCGACGTTGGAATTGATGTAGTGGAAATTGACGCGGTGGCTGTAGGTCGGATTCAGATCGGGATTACCCTTGGTGATATTCTGGGCGTCCGATACGTCGGCCACGTTCTGCAGGTCGGTGATCGACGGGTTGTCGGTATAGGACGATACGTAGAGCCGCAGCGAATTCTCGCGGTTGATGTTCAACTGTCCCATCATGAAATAGGTCACGTTGTTGTACGAATGCCTGATCTTGTCGGCGTCGTCCCGCACGATCTGCCCGTCGAGCGACGAACGCTGATAAAAGACATTGGCGATGAACGTATTGCGCTCCTTCGAATAGCGGAAGCCGGGACCTGCGCTCTGCGTCAGGTAGTTGCTCCGGTAGGAGTTCGAAAGCGCTCCGTCGGGCGCCAGTCCCGCGATCGAATAATCCGCGCCGGTGATATACGACTTCTTGTCGCGCTCCTGATAATCGTACGAAATGCGGTACTGAAGGCTTACCTGCGCATATTTGGCGACGGGTTCCGTGTAGGAGAACTGTCCGCGCAGGCGGTAGCTGCTCGACGGCGCGAGGTCGCGCAGGTAGCGCAGGCGCGTGTAGCCCGTCGTGTCCCATCCCCACGGCGCGTCGACGCCGTCGGGCCGGAGGTCCGAGAGCGGCAGCACGTTCGAGAAGGAGTTCGAGTTGTTGGTGTTGTCCGAGTAGTTCACGTCGCCGTCCACGGTGATCGTACGGCCGTCCTTGCCCAGTTTGGCGCGGTAAACGGCGTTCGTCCGCACGTTGTAACCGTGGCGCAGGGCGTCGCTGCGGTTCTCGGTGCGGCTGTAACCGCTTTCGCCGAACTGCCAGCCCTGCGTCGTGCTCAGCGGGTCGTTCGACTGGTAGCTGAAGCTCGGACGGACCATCAGATTCTGGTTGTCGGAGATTTTCCACTCCAGACGGGCGTTGAAGCGGTGGTTATACGACTCGGTATCCGAGTAGCCGCGCGTCGAGAGCGTATCCACGGGCATCGGCGACTCGTACCATTTGTCGATCGTCGAACGGTTTCTCGTGTCGGTATTGTTGAAGAAATAGCTGCCCTGAAACGACACCTGATCGCGCTTGCCCCACGTATCGGAGTAGTTTACGCCGATGGCGTTCACCGACGCCACGCCGCTTTGGGGGCGCACCATATACTGGCCCACGCCGCCGCGGCGTCCGCGCCCCGAACCGCCCGAAACGCCCAGAATATCCTCGAACGAGAAGTTCTGCTGGTTGATGTTGTTGAACAGGCCGATGACCGACACGCGGCTGCTGCCGCTGAAGATATTGGCGTTGCCGCCCACGACGTATTTGTTCTTGGCTTCGGTCTTGGTGTCGGCGTCGTAACCGTAACCGGCATAGAGCTTGCCGAACTGCCCCTGACGCATGTTGGCGTGCGTAACGATGTTGAGGGCCTTGTAGCCCTCGCCGTCGTCCATGCCCGAAAATTCGGCCGCGTCGCTCAGCTTGTTATAGACCTCCACACGGTCCACGGCCTGCGCCGGAAGCGACTTGATGGCCGTCGTCACGTCCTCGCCGAAGAACTCCTTGCCGTCGACGAAAACCTTCTTGATCTGCTCGCCCTGCGCCTCGACCGTACCGTCCGACACGGTGATGCCGGGCATCTTCTTCAGCAACCCCTCGACGTCGGCGTCGTTGGTGACCTTGAAGGCTCCGGCGTTGTAACTTACCGTATCGCCCTTCTGCGAGGTGCGCAGCGCCTTGGCCTCCTTGACGACCGTTTCGATCTGCACGCCGGGCTTGAGTTCGATCCTGCCGATGTTCTGTTTGCCGGCCGCCACCCGGAAGGTGGTTTCGTAATTGTTGTAACCGAGGAAGGAGACGGTGAGTCTGTATTCGCCGTAGGGCAGCGAGGGAATCGCCACGGCGCCTTTATAGCCGGAAGTGAAATACTGTTTCTGATCCGGAGTCTTGACCGGAGCGACCTCCAGTACGGCTCCGGCAACGCTTTCGCCGGTATCGGCGTCAAGCACCGTTCCGCTGACCGCACCCTTTTGGGCGAATGCGGCCACGGCGAAAAACAGGAATAGGGTTGAGAGTAGTAGCCGTTTCATCTTAATGTTCTGTGTACTTTCTGATTTTGCGCATGCGAAAATAACTTTTTTCCCGCATACGGCCCTCCGACAAGGGGTGAATCGACAAAAAAAGGGCGTCAGCCGACAACCGACGCCCCGACTGCAACAAACCGGTCGATTTTCCTAACCTCACTTTTTCTCCTTTCCGGAGCGCGGTCCGTCGCATTTCCTGTCCCCCGCGCAGGGGGCGCACTTGCGGCCTTCACGCACGGCGGCCTTGTCGCCCCGGCCGTCCTTCATCCGGGGACCGCGGTTCATGCCGTGACGCGGGCCCTGCATCTGCTTCCACTGCTCGAACTGTTCGGGCGTGAGGATGCCTTTCATCTTCTCGGCCTGCGTCTTGCGGTATGCGCGCATCTGCTCGGCCTGCGCCTGCATCTCCTTTATATCCTGCAGGTTGACCTCATAGAGCTGCTTCGACTGCTTTTCGCTGAGGTTCAGCTTCTCGGTCATGCGTTCGGTCTTGCGCTGGGCCATCTGCTCGGCCGTCGGCCGCTCCTTCATCATCGGAGCCTTCTTCGAATCCTGCGCAAAAGCGCCCGTTCCGGCCAGCAGGCACAAAGCCGCGGCGACTGCAAAAATTCTCTTTTTCATAATCTCAAATATCAATGGTTAATTCAATCCGGCAATCGGACCCGTTTCGGTCCCCTTACGATGCAAAGGTAAGGCCAAACCGGAAAAACGGAACGGCAATGCGGGTCAAACGCCCGAAGCTCAGGGTCAAACGCCTATTCGGCGGGTTGAACGGACGTGAGCCACGCCTTGAATTCGGGGACGCGGGCCTTGGAAATGACGATGCGCTCAGGAGTTTCGAGCACGAGACTCAACGAAAGACGGCTGCCGAACCACACGGCGATCTCCTTCACGGCGCGGCGCGCCACGATGAACTGGCGGTTGGCGCGGAAGAAATCGGCTTCGGGCAGGACGGCCTGCAGCGCTTCGAGCGTCTTGTCGAGCGGATAGGACGCCCCGGCGAAGGTATAGGCCGTCACCTTCTCGTTGCAGGTATAGCAGAATGCGATATCCTCGCGTTTGAGCGGAATGATCTTGTCGCGGACATGCACCAGAAAGGTCTGCTCGCGGCGCGCCGCGGCCAGCGTGCGCACGCGCGAACCGTAATCGCTGCGCTCGCCCTTGGACAGCCGCATGAGCTTGCCGAGCGCCCGCTGCACGTCGGCCGCATTGAGCGGCTTGAGCAGGTAGTCGATGCTGTTCACCTTGAAGGCCTCCAGCGCATAGCGGTCGTAGGCTGTCGTGAAGATCACCGGCGCCGTGACCTCCACGGCGTCGAATATGCGGAACGAATCGCCGTCGGCCAGATGGATGTCCATGAACAGCAGGTCGGGCTGGGGGTTGGCGCGCAGCCAATCGACGCTCTCCTCGACGCTTTCGAGCGTATCGACGACACGGATGTCGGGAGCCGCCTGTTTCAGAATGGCTTTCAGGTTCAGTGCGGCGGCGGTTTCGTCCTCTATGATCAGTGCTTTCATCCTGCAAGGGGGGTATGCAGCGGCATCCGCACGACGAACTCCTTGTCGGTGTCGATGATTTCGATGTCGCGGCCGGTTATCAGGTGCCAGCGGTTGCGCAGGTTCTCCAGTCCGATGCCGGTCGAAGGTTCGGGTTCGAGCTTCGGCACCTTGGGATTGGAGACCACCAGCCAGCCGTTCTCGGTGCGGATCGAAATATGGAACGGCTTGCTGCGGGTTATGGTATTGTGCTTGACGGCATTGCCGATCAGCGGCTGCAGCGAGAGCGCCGGAAGCGTCCACGTGCGGTACTTCTCCTCGATGTCGATGTCGAAGAAGAGCTTGTCGGCATAGCGTATCTTGAAGAGGTAGCTGTACGCCTCGACGAATTTCAGCTCCTCGTCGAGCGTCATCAGCGTACTCTGTCCGTTCTGGATGATGTAGCGGAACGTATAGGAGAGCTGGTCGATGTAGGTCAGCGCCTTCTCGTCGTGCTTCTCGCGCACGAGCATCGCCAGCGAATTGAGCGAATTGAAGAAGAAGTGGGGGTTGATCTGTCCCACGAGCATGTTGTAGCGGGTCGTGAGGTTCTCGTTCTTGAGCCGCTCGTTCTCCATGACGACGGCCTGCTGCTTCGAATTGAGCACGTAGACCCAGCCGTAGAGCATCGACACCGCCACGGCGAACGAACACTTCAGCAGCAGCATGTAGTCGAAAATATGGTCGCCCATGCAGTTCAGCATGATGCGTCCCGAACGCCACTCCGTGACCGGCGCGACCATATACAGCGCGGCGGCGGCCAGCACGCACCATATGCAGTGGCGCACGAAGCGGCCCGGCGTGTACCTGCGGCGGACGGAGGTGAGGATCGAAAGCATGATGAACGAAACGACCAGATAATAGAAGAGCTGCAGCGCGAGTTCCGTCGTTTTCGAAGGCCGGTTGAAAAGCGTGCTGTAATCGAACTCCTCGCCGTTGCGCATGCGCAGTTCGGTCATCACCGGATGCGCCCCGTGACGGCGCGGCGCGGCCAGATTCGCCACCAGACGGTCGCCGTCCTTCAGGTTCATCCGGTAGATGCGCTGCATCATCACATAGACGCTGTCGCCGTTCTCGTAGACGATGTAGCCGTGGCCGTCGGGACTTACCCGCAGCGTTCCTTCCTCGCCGCGCGCAATGACGCTCGCCTTGGCCGGACGCGGCTGTCCGTCGCTCTTCTGATCGACGATCAGCAGCAGCACGTAGGAGAAATTGACGACCAGACTGACGGCCAGCGCCACCAGCAGATTGAGAATCAGGTCGGAATATTTCGGTTGCAGCCCCATCCGCCGTTTACTCCTCCTCTTTGAACCACGACGCATAGAGCATGTAGTCGCGGGCCGTGCGGCGGATGATCTCCTCGCGCTGCTGGGGCGTCACCTCCTTGACCTTCTTGGCCGGCACGCCCGCATACACCGAATTGGGT
>ERZ773108.3055-NODE-3055-length-13348-cov-4.049725_pt1 | contig 13348 bp, 10 predicted proteins | sample MGYA00580570_ERZ773108 | MGnify/ENA primary metagenome ERZ773108 (study PRJEB29015, sample SAMEA2737840) | human gut metagenome | biome: human gut; feature: human-associated habitat; material: faeces | place: China | collected 2012 ...
ATCACCAGCCGACATACAATCGTCAGATGACTTGAAGTATATCTATGTGAAAAGTTGTGAAAGTTGTAAAAAATGGAACGATAAAGGCAATAAAAAAAGGAACAGTTAAAGTTAAATTAATAAAGGACAAAGAGGTAAAGAAAATAACAGTAGTTGTAAAGAAAAATACAGTAGATGCTAATACAAAGACTGTAAAAGCAACAGTGAATAAACAGGATGAACATATAAATACTGTAATTAATAATACTTCAGATAAATTATTACAAATTAATACAAATGGAATAATAGAAAAACTCGAGAATAATCAGTGGAAGAGTGTAGGATTAAAAGAGGCGATTGTAAGTTCATCTCCATATGTATATGTTGCTGCCGGTAAAAATTATACAATTAATAAACCCATCAATATATATAATATTGCAAGTTCTGGAACATATAGAATAACATTTAATTGCAAAATAATGGAGACAGGAGAGAAATTGCAAATATCAGAAAAATTTGAAGTAAAATAAAATTTGAATAATGCATCTAGAGAACAGGATGCAGTAATTTCCTTACAAGTCAAATTAAAATAATAGAAGATTTGTTAGAGGATTATGACAATATAATTAATTATGTAAACTAAAATACGGATGATATAAATAAGTTAAATATCATCCGTATTTTTTATTGAATTAAAAATATCCTACAATTTCTTTATTGCATTTCCAAATTCAGCCCAATATTCAGTTAATGTACCTTCCATTAAGACTTCGTCAAAACGCACATTTCCTAAAGAACGCTTGATTTCACGTTTGAAAAATTTCTGGTTATATTTTGTCACATAAGGAAGTGCATACCATACAAGTACACGGACTTCTTTCGGAATATTGTTGTTAAAATATACTTTATATTTAGTGTCAGTAAAGGAAGTAGTAAGTATTGTAACATCAGTTGTTCTATATTCGTATGATTCCAATTTCTTACGAAGATTTTCATAAAATGTCATATCGTTATAATTAGTATTTACGCATATTAAAATCTTTTCTTTATGAGCCTCTAAGCCATTGATAACAGAATACACACCGTTTCCTTCAAGTTCAGAAACAGGTTCTCTTCTAAACACTACATCCACTAAACGTTTGCAGGAATTGCCATCATCGTTATAAATACACCATTGCGACATGTCCTCATGAAGTTTAGAGTAACGTTCCAAATACTTTTCGCGAATCGGATTAACAAGTTCCGATGTACAAATATTTCCAAGAGTAATGGAAATGTCATTTATATTGGAGGACACATATCCCGGAAGTCTGCTGACAGGAACATATAAACCACGACCTGACTGATATTCTTCTAAATCCGGAACGTAGAAAAGAATAGGTTTCTTAGTTGCCAGAAAGTCAAAGAATATACTTGAATAATCAGATATTAAAACATCAACAACAGATAATAATTCATTAGTATCAATTGTAAATGGAATTAACATAGGTCTTAATTCAGGGTCATTTGCCAAAATCTTATAAAGGAAATAGTGAACACGAAGATAAATACGATAGTGCTCAGTGTCAATATTTTCGGATAATTTGGCAACGGTCTTTTTAAAATCCTCTACGTTATAATCTAAATTATTATATAAAGTGCCTTTCCATGTAGGGGCATATAAAATAATCTTTTTATCAGTGTGAATGCCTGCAGTGTTAAGTTTTCTGTGAACATCTAAAGTATTAGGATTAATGATTGCATCACTTCTCGGATGTCCTAATTCAAGTATTTTTCCCTGAAACAATCCATCAAGTTTGTAAGCACGCTTATACATAACCTCAGTCATAAACTGATTGGCAGACACCAAATAATCAGCTAAAAGAAAGTTACGTGCAGGACCACGGGAATTTTCAACTCTTTCGGCAGTATGCTCGTATCCCATATATTTTGTAGGAACACCATGCCATGTATTAATATAAACCTGGCTGTTTCGCTTTTCAAAATAATATCCAAAAGTTGAGTTATTTATTAAATACTTGCTTGTTGCCAAATATTTGTAATAATCCTCAGATTCACGCTTTACAATAATAACGTTATCTAAAGATGAAAATTCAGAAATATTATCTGCGGCAAGTTCCGGATTTTCAACAGACCATATATGAGTGTATGATTTAAAATCCTCCTGATTTAACAAATATTTAAAAATAGCTCTCGGGTTGTCCAAAATTCCTAGCCCGGCAAATGCTTCATAAAAAATAAATTTGTCATTAACCGGCATAGAAAGAAATTTGTTATAAAGTAACTTGCCCTTATCTTTTTCGGATATACGAAAAGGCTGAACAATTTTTTTTACTGTACGTTTTAATTTATACTTAAAACCTTGCGGAGCATTAGCAGTATATTTCATATGGCGATTCCTTTCTTAAAATTATAAATAATGTTTTTGATAGAGATTAATTATTCATTAATAATATCTTCAAATTGTTTGATTGTAATATTATTATAATCGGCGTATTCAAATTCGCAAGTAGGAACTTCATTATTTATAAATGCAATTAATCCGTTGTAAATATCATCAACAGAATTGCCAATTACAAGTTGTCCGTTGTCAAATAATGAAGAAGCTGCGGAACTGAAATTTGACATAATTATTGGAAGTTTTAACAAACGCGCTTCCAACAAGGAAACAGGTTGACCTTCATGAAGGGATGGAAGAATGAAACAACTGCAATCCTTCATAAGCATAAATGGATTATCCAAATTTCCTGTTAAAATAACTTTGCCATCCAGATTTAAACTATGAACGAGACCTTTAAGTTCACCCATAAGGGCACCATCGCCAATAATATACAATCTTAAATTCTTATTTGCATCATAAGCTTTTGCAAATGCCTTTATTAATGCAGCCTGATTTTTCTCAGGTGAAAGACGGCCCATGTTTACAAATGAAATTAGGTCTTTATTTAATAAATCAGGAAAACCTGCTTCATTTGCAGATTCAGCCGTATAGGATTCTTTAGAACCGTTTATTACACGTTCAAAATTAGCAGCATTTCTTACAAAGCAACATTTATCCTTTAACTCACTATATCCGATTTTTTCTAAATTAACTTTCATCGTTGCCTCTGAACAGCCTACAATTTTGTCATAAAACTGATAAGTTGAAAAAACAACCCTAAGTTCTCTGCTGTGAGGTTTTTTGTGATTAACGATTTTATTCTTATCTGTTAATAAATCATTGTGTTGCCAAATAAGCTTCTTAGCATTTTTTGCACTTAAAAGCAGAATTGAATAAAATGAACCATATCCTGAGTAATCAATTACTGCGTCGAAATCACTTGTGCCAAAACAACGGATAAATTCTCTGTCATACATTGCTTTTGGGTAAATTTTCTTCATTAAAGGAAAATTAAATCCAAAAACTCTTAAAAAGTCATTTCGAATCTGCTCGCCAAATGTGGCGGGAGTATATGATACTCTGGCAAAAATTCTGGCTTTATCATTAAATGTACAAATCATATCCTTACTGTCAGCAAATTTTAAATTGCCGGCATAAACTGTTACGTCATATTTATCATAATCGATGAAATCAAGCATTGTTCTAAGAGCAGTGGAAATTCCGTTCATGCGAAGTCCGCCGCCAAAGAATAATAATTTCTTCTTTGTATTTTCACATTTAATAATGCGGTATGGATTACCATTTGAATCAGAAGTATTTCCTCTAAAAACAATGTCAACAATTCTTGAAGAAACATTGCCATCATCGTATGGACATGCAAAATTCTTGGCTTGTGAATAACTATCTTTATATTTATTAATAACTTCACCCAAATTGTTAATAGAATTTCCAATTTCCTTAACAGATGTTAATGCAGGTCCGGGAAGCTTGTCAGGTTCCATGTATAAACCACGATAATTTTTATATTCTTCTAAGTCAGGAATGTAAAATAACACTGGTTTGTCGCTTGCTAAAAAATCAAAAAATATACTTGAATAATCTGATATTAAAATATCAGTAATAGACAAAAGTTCGTTTGTGTCAATAAAAGCAGGAATTAAGGAATTGCTAAACATACCTGATTTTACCAACTCTTTATATACAACCTGGTGCGGCTTAAGAAGAATCTGATATTTGTCCGTATCTATATATTCTTCCAATTCTCTTTTAAAATTATAATAGTCATCAGGATTTACTTCAGGCTTATTATAATCGGCACCTTTCCATGTAGGTGCATATAAAATAACCTGCTTATCTTTTTCAAGTTCTATTCCATATTTAAGAAGAATTGACTTTATTTCTTCTTTAGGACAATTTAAAAGACGGTCATTTCTTGGATAACCTTCCTCGATAATACTTCCGTTGTAAAGCCCGCGTAATTTGTATTTATCTAAATAAACTTCTGTTAAAAATGGATTCGCAGAAATCATATAGTCAGCAGAAAGCATATTTCTAAGAACATTTGAAATAGTGGCTGCTGAACCCGGAATATCGTATCCTAAGCTTTTTATAGGAGTGCCGTGCCATGTGTTGACAAAAATTTGTCCGGGCTTTTTGCAATAATAAAAAGGCAGAGATACATTTGAAATAATATAATGTGCAGTCGCTAAATATTTCAAATGGTCATTACTATGCCTTCTTATGACATAAATATTATCGTGGTCAGCAAACTGTTCCATAACAGGTTCGTTTCCTACACGGTCATCAACAACCCATACATGAGTGTATTTGTCAAATTCAGAATTTGAAAGTAATTCTCTGAAAATTGCATAAGGATTGCAAAGCATTCCACGGCTAAAATATGAGTCGTATAAAATAATATTGTCTTCGATATCGTAATCTTTATAATAATGCGCGTATTTGCTACGTCTTGCAGTTTCTTTGAAATTGCCTAATTTTGTCTTAATTTTACTTAGCATATAAACCTCCTAATGCTATATACATATAGGAAGATTATAGTATACACAACTGTATTTTTCAAATAAGAAAGAGTTAATTTTAAATGTGGCAATTGTCTGGCAGATGGCATAAATCCTTTGACGAAAAAGAAAGAACCATTATAATGTAACGTAGAGTTTAGAGGAGGTAGTTATGAAAGAGAAAACATTAAAAAGCATAAGCAAGTTGCTTGTTGCAGTTATGATAGCCACTATCGCATTACCATCAGGTGCTTTTGCAGGTCATGGAAACTATAAACAGGATAAAGTCATGGCAGCAGAAGTAAGCATAGCTGATAGTGAACAGGAAACAACAAAAGAAAACACAGAGACAACAAAGCCGGCTGAAGAAACGAGCACGGATGAAAGTAGTACTAAGGAAACAGGAACTGATGAAACATCTACAACAGAAGAGTCATCAACAACTGAAACAACAACACAGGCACCGACAACAGAAGTGCCAACAACAGAAGCTCCTACAAGTAACCCTGATTTCGTAATTGAAAACGGAGTCCTTACAGGGTACAAAAAGGCAGCAACAGATACAACAAATAAAGAAATTGTAATTCCTGCAAGTGTTACAAAGATTAATGCAAATGTATTTTATCAGTATAAATATATTGAAAAGGTAACATTTGAACAGGGCTCATTACTTCAGGAAATTGGAGAAAATGCTTTTAAAGAATGTACAGCATTAAAGACAATTGAATTACCTGAAGGATTGCAGATTATTGGAATTGAAGCATACAGAGGATGCAGTGCCGTTACGGAAATTAAATTACCGACAACAATAAAGTATATTTATAAGAGAGCTTTTTATGGAATTAAAAAAGTAAAAGAATTAACTTTGCCTGAGGGCTTGCAGAAAATAAATTATCATGCATTTTACAAAATGACAGGGCTTACAAGTCTTACAATTCCAAGCACGGTAACAAGTACATATGAAATAATCGGCAAAGGGGCAAATGTTACAACAGTTACATTTGCTAATGGAATGACAAAAGTTCCAAACAGAGTTTTACTTAATGCAAATTCAGTAAAAAAAGTTATATTACCGGAAACACTTACTTCAATAGGATATCAGGCATTTAGCGGATGTACTCAATTATCAACAATAAAGATGGTTCAAACAATTAAGAAAATTGGAGAAAGTGCATTTAAGAATTGTACATCACTAAAAAAGCTTACATTATATAAAACAGTTAAGACAATAGGTGCAAATGCTTTTGCAGGAGCAACAAATTTAACTCTTAAGGTATATTCAAATTCAGCAGGAAAAAAATATGCAAGAGTTAACAATATACCTTGGGAATATACAGATTCTGAAAAAGAAAGAATGGCTGAGGATTTAAGAGTATACGATATGCTTGTAAATAGTGGAATTCAGTCAGTAAAGGATAAATACATATTATTATCTCTTAAAAATTATGTACCACAGGGAACCTGTGTTATTGGAAAATACATTGTAGTTTCAATGTATCACAAGAATTTGACAGCAAAATCAATACTTTTGATATATAATAAACGGGGTAATTTCGTAAAGAAACTTAAATTGACAATAAAAGATCACGTAGGTTCAGTAACAAATGTAAAGAAAAATTTAGTAGTAGGTATAAATAACCTTCCGGGTGCAGTAGATAAAGTAGGTATAATTACATATAAAAAACTTTTGAAAGCTAAAAATGGAAAGACAATAAAATTTAGCTATAGAGTAACTCTTAGAGGATGCGCAGACTTTGCAGCATTTGACGGAACTCATTTCTGGGCAGGAAGAAGTGCAAACAGTAATTCGTGCCTTATGTATGGATATAGAGTTAAGCGAAATAAAAAGACAAAACGATTAACATTTACAAATCAATATAACCTTTATGTTCCTGCAAATACACAGGGATTGGTTGTAAATAAGATTTCTGCTACAGAAAGAAAGTTTACATTGTCCCAGTCATACGGAAGAATAGCAGATTCATATTTAATGGTTTATGAACCGGTAAATATTGTGACAGCATCCGCACTTGATACACCTGTAAAAACAGTTGTGCTTCCATCAATGATGGAAGGAATTTGTGTAAGCGGAAAGAAGACATATATGGTATTCGAATCTGCAGCAGGTAAATATTGTTCAAATCAGGACAATACGTCAGAAATTCAGATTGATAAAGTAAAAGTAATTAAGACATGGAAATTGCTTGCACTTAACTAATTAAAAAATATCTATGACAGATGCATTGAAAAATGTAGAATAACAAAAATTCCCACAGATTAATTCTTAATTGTGAGGGTTTGTAATATTAACTAAATAACGCTCGCGCTGAATTCAAAAAAATTATCTCAGATAAAAAGCTTTGGCTGGTAAAACTGGAAAATTTCCCAGATATACATATTCACAATATGCTGATTTTAATGCACTACTTTCTAAACAAATTTTGTTACGAAAGTGGTGCATTTTTATGTGTGTAACAAAAGTGGCAACTATTATTAATTATATAAGCCAAAGCTATTTATATCATTATATTTCCCGTTAATTTGACATAAAAAAATTATAATATATAATAAGATTAGTTTATTGTCGGGAATTTAATCTTATATGGATAAACTATAAAAATAAGTGCTTCAGTTTTGGAGGTTATATGAATAAGTACGTGAAAAATTTTGCAAGATACAGATATTTATTAATCGAACTTGTAAAAAAAGGAATTAAGTTAAAGTATAGAAGATCATATCTGGGACTTATATGGACAATGCTTGAACCGTTACTTACAATGATTGTTCTTACAATCGTATTTGGACAGTTGCTTGGTAAAGGTGACAGATTATATCCTGTTTACATTTTGTGTGGACGACTTATATATAGTTGCTTCTCAAGTTCAACAAAGATTGCGATGAGGTCTATCAGGGCAAATCAGGCAATGATAAAGAAAGTTTATGTACCTAAGTATTTGTATCCGCTTTCAAGTTGCATTTATAACTACATTTTATTCTTACTGTCATTAATAGTTCTTGCAGTAGTTTCAGTAGTTTTAGGTGTTCCACTTACATGGCATGTAATTGAAGCGGTTATTCCTTTGACAATTTTGTTTATTTTGTCAATTGGTGCAGGAATGGTATTGTCAACGGTATGTGTATTCTTTAGAGATATGGAATATTTGTGGGATGTTGTGTTGATGCTTGTTATGTACTGCTCAGCAATTTTCTACAAAATCTCAAGTATGGGACAGGGATTAATTCTTATCAAATTAAATCCGCTTTACGGAATTATCAGTAACTTCAGAGCTGTATTGTTAGAAGGTCATTCTATGTTTAACAGTTATAGTTACGGAGTGTCAAATTTAAAATTATTTGCATACTCAGGAACTTGTAGTGTTGTATTACTGATATTTGGAATATATGTATTTAAGAAAAATCAGGATAAGTTTATTCTTCATATTTAGGAGGAGTTATGGCAAAGAATGATGTAGCTCTTAGAGTTAATGATGTTAGTATTTGTTTTAATTTAAGCAAAGAAAAAGTTGATAATTTTAAAGAATTATTTATAAAGAAATTAAAAGGCGAAAAGCTTCGTTTTAATGAATTCTGGGCGTTAAAAGATGTTTCGTTTGAGTTGAAAAAAGGCGAACGTCTCGGAATACTTGGACTTAATGGAGCAGGAAAAAGTACGCTTCTTAAAGTAATTGCAGGTGTTTATAAGCCAACAAAAGGTTCAGTGCAAAGATATGGACATATGGCACCTATGATTGAACTTGGTGCAGGATTTGATCCTAACTATACAGGTAGGGAAAATATATTCTTATATGGCTCGGTTCTTGGATTTTCAAAAGAATTTTTAATGTCAAAATATGATGAAATTCTTGAATTTTCTGAGTTAGGAGAATTTATAGACGTTCCAATTAAAAACTATTCTTCAGGTATGAAGGCAAGACTTGGATTTTCAATTGCTACAGTTGTAGAACCGGAAATTCTTATTTTAGATGAGGTATTATCAGTTGGTGATGCTAAATTTAGAAAAAAATGCGAAAAGAAAATGAAAAAAATGTTTGATCATGGGGTTACAGTTTTATTTGTATCACATAGTTTGGCTCAGGTTAAGAGATTGTGTAACAAGGCAATCATTTTGGAACATGGTCAGTTAATTGCCAAAGGTGATATAGATGATGTTGTAGAAATTTATGAAAAGAAGATAGGCGATTAGAAAGCCTTGGATAGGAGTGCAGTTATGAATTATAAGACAAAAGGAACATGTTCAAGAGAAATTAGTTTTGATGTTGTTGATAATAAAGTTACTAATGTAAGATTTCTTGGAGGATGCAGTGGAAATACACAGGGAGTTGCTGCATTAGTCGAAGGAATGGATGTGAACGAAGCAATTAAAAGAATGGATGGAATTGATTGTGCAGGAAGAGGAACTTCATGTCCGGACCAGCTTGCAAAGGCATTAAAATTGTACTTAGAAGAAAATAAATAAAGGAACAGGTGTAACGTGTTAGGAATAATTGGAGCGATGGACAGCGAAGTCCAGGAATTAAAAAATGAAATGCCGGATGCGAAAATTACATCAGTTGCAGGAATGGATTTTTATGAAGGACATATTCATGATAAAGATGTAGTTGTTGTAAAGTGTGGTATTGGAAAGGTAAATGCAGCTATATGCACACAGATTCTTGCTGACAGATATAAAGTAGATTCTGTTATTAATACAGGAGTTGCAGGCTCATTAAATAGTGATATTGATATTTGCGATATTGTTATATCAAAGGATGCCATTGAGCATGATATGGATGTGACGGCGTTAGGTTATGAACGTGGAGTTATTCCTGATATGGACAACTCTGTATTTCATAGTGACAGCAGATTAATTGATGTAGCAGTCAAAAGTATAGAAGAGGCAAATCTTTCTGTTAAGGTATTTACAGGAAGAGTTGTTTCAGGCGACCAGTTTATTGCCGGTAAGGAAAAGAAAGATGATTTGGTAAATACATTTGCCGGAGATTGTGCAGAAATGGAAGGTGCTTCTATAGCACATGCAGCATATGTTAACAATATTCCATGTCTTATAATCAGAGCGATTTCTGATAAGGCAGATGGAAGTGCAGAAATGGATTACCCTACATTTGAAAAGAAAGCAGCGGCTAATTCAATTAAAATATTAATACAGTTAATTAAGAATTTGTAGAAATTTGACGAACGATTTATAGTGTTAAAAGACCTCTTGTATGATAAAATTTTATTGTATAAAGGAAACAAAAAACAAAGTTTAAGCATTAATGTTTCCGACTATCGGCCACCAACAAAAGGCTGGTCAATACATATCGTACGAGGAGGTTTTTTATGTTTGACAAATGTATGTCATGTTTTAATGTTAATATGGAAAAAATCACATCAATAATTGAAAATAAAGCGTACTTCCTATGTTTATTAGGAAGTATTTTTTTAGTAGGAATTGTAAGTAAATGTCTGGTAATGTGGATTTTTGGTAAAATGATTAAAAAGGCAGAAAATATGGATAGCCCCAAAAGTAATATTCTTCGCCAGATAAAATTGAAATTTGAAAGTATTAAAACCATAAACGGCACGGTGGCTAATCCCATGCTTTTAGTAAGTAGGTACATAAATAAGTGTAAAATAGGCATATTTTATCTTGATTCCATAAATAAAATTATTAGCTGGTGTGGATTTTTGTGTGTGGCAATAGGCGGATTATGTGGATATATACTGTATAATCAGGGATACGGAAAGACAACGGCGATGTCGTATATTCTTGTAGGATTTTATTTTGCACTTGCATTATTTGTAGTTGAAAATACAATTCATACAAATGACAGAAAAACAGAACTGATATATGTTATTACGGATTTCTTTGAAAATAGTGTTAATTTGCGAGAGCAGATTAGTAGGCGGGAAAATGATTACAACATAGAAATAGGTAGCAGCAAAAATGAGCAGGAATCGGAACAGAATGTTAATGTAAATGAAATAAATAATACAAATAAAAAAATAGAAAATGAAAAACAGGGTAGAATAAATATTACAAAAGAACAGGAGAGAATAATCAACGAAGTTTTAGGAGAATATTTGCAGTAAAGATTTAAATGGTTTTGCAAAAATAAATTAAGATTTAATCATATAAGTTTTGTAGAAATGTTTACAGGTTCAATTGTATAATTTATATAGAAATATTCGCAGGTTGAAACAAATATGTTTTAAGGAAATATTCGCAGATTAAGCAAAATAGTTTCGGGGATATATTCTCGGGTTGACTCCAATAAAATTGTTTCAATAAATATGCTAAAAACATTGACATATGACGACAAAATATTTATTGTATATATGTTAGAGAGAATTTGAAGGAAATTTTACCGGTCGGCATGAATATTATATTATGTCGATAAATAAACGCTTTACCGGACACTGTGGATTTAGTGGAGAGATACCATGACAGTTTGCAAGGTGTACGGGATAGCAGGATTTGAAATGACGGAGGAAAAAGATATGGCTAAGGTAACATTTGATTACTCAAAGGCATCAAAATTCATCTCAGATGATGAAGTAGTAGCAATGAAGAAAATCGCAGAAGATGCAAAAGAAGTTTTGGTTAACAAATCAGGAGCAGGAAATGATTTCTTAGGATGGATTGATTTACCTGTAGATTATGACAAGGATGAATTTGCAAGAATTAAAGCAGCAGCTAAGAAGATTCAGAGTGATTCAGAAGTTTTAGTTGTTATTGGTATTGGTGGCTCATATTTAGGAGCAAGAGCAGCAATTGACTTCTTAAGACATGGTTTCTATAACAATGTATCAAAAGAAATCAGAAAAACACCTGAAATTTACTATGCAGGAAATAGCATTAGCCCTGCATACTTAAAGGGATTATTAGATGTTGTTGGAGACAGAGATTTCTCAGTTAACATTATTTCTAAGTCTGGTACAACAACAGAACCTGCTATCGCATTTAGAATTTTCAAGGAAAAACTTGAAAAGAAATATGGCAAAGAAGAAGCAGCAAAGAGAATTTACGCTACAACAGATAAGGCAAAGGGAGCTCTTAAGAATCTTGCAACAGAAGAAGGATATGAAAGCTTCGTAGTACCTGATGATGTAGGTGGACGTTTCTCAGTTCTTACAGCAGTAGGTTTGCTTCCAATCGCAGTAAGTGGTGCTGATATAGATAAATTAATGGAAGGTGCTGCAAGCGGAAGAGAAAAAGCTTTAAACAATACATTTGAAGATAACGATGCAGTAAAATACGCAGCAATCAGAAATATTTTATTAAGAAAAGGAAAATCAATTGAAATTACAGCTAACTATGAACCAAGTTTACATTACTTTGGTGAATGGTGGAAACAGCTTTATGGTGAAAGCGAAGGAAAAGACCAGAAAGGTATTTTCCCTGCAGCAGTTGATTTGACAACAGATTTACATTCAATGGGTCAGTTCATTCAGGACGGATCAAGACTTATGTTTGAAACAGTTGTAAATATTGAAAAGACAGATGCTGATATCGTAATTCAGGAAGAAGCAGATGATCTTGACGGATTAAATTACTTAGCTGGAAAAGATATGGATTTTGTTAACAAGAGTGCAATGAATGGAACAATTCTTGCTCATACAGATGGTAATGTTCCTAACCTTATGGTTAATGTACCTGAACAGAACGAATTCTATCTTGGAGAATTATTCTACATGTATGAATTTGCATGTGGTGTAAGTGGATATATTCTTGGAGTAAATCCATTTAATCAGCCGGGTGTAGAAAGCTACAAGAAGAATATGTTTGCATTACTTGGAAAACCGGGTTATGAAGACATGACAGCAGAATTACAGAAAAGACTTTAATTATAAGATAACACGGAGCGATTCGTGTTATATCCGGTAAATTTAAATAGTATATAAATATCCCCTCTGTATCGGTTGTCCGGTAAAGAGGGGATATGTTTTCTATAAGGCTTTTTTGTCAAGAATGATTTTGACCCCAACATATTAATCTTCTTCGATAATATAAAAATCTAAATAATCAAAATCAATATGTTCAATAAAACTGTCCTGATAAAATCTGGTTCGTGAAATGCGTTTGAATTCATCAATGTTATTATCAAGCCAGATTGGATTGCTTAAATCAAATTCCTCGCAAATATCTTCAAGTGCTTTGAAAACTTTGTGAGTTCTCGTCATCTCAGGGTTATCTATTTCGATTGTGGTATTTTTTATCATTTTATTATTTTTGAAGGTTCTTCCCCATATTCTAAACATATAAACTATCTCCTGTTTCATATTTTACTAATGTAAAGATGCCGGATAATTGTGAGAGTGCGTAGCACTGAACAATCTGTAGGCATCATAGTCGTGGCGGTTAACCCTGACATCATTTAATTAAGGGTAATTTTATATGAAATAATAAAACATGTAAAGAGTATATTAGTAATCTGTTATGGCTTATAAAGTAGTATATTGTAATTTT
>ERZ773108.3059-NODE-3059-length-13338-cov-5.221637_pt1 | contig 13338 bp, 9 predicted proteins | sample MGYA00580570_ERZ773108 | MGnify/ENA primary metagenome ERZ773108 (study PRJEB29015, sample SAMEA2737840) | human gut metagenome | biome: human gut; feature: human-associated habitat; material: faeces | place: China | collected 2012 ...
CTTCAGATATAACACCGGAAATACATCTTCGTATTCCAGCTTGCGCTTTTCGTATTCAACATCCGGAAGTGCCGGATACCCGCATTCTTCCAAAAACCATCCGTAGATCTTATAGATATCTTTTGTCACATACATCTTGTCAAACTTATTCTGCACGATCAGAAGTTCTTCTTCGGAAAGATCCCGTCCAAGTAATGTTTCGTATTCATCAACGCAGTAGTCACGGATCGCATCCATACGGGTGAGCAGAGGTGCATTTTGAAATTTGAAATAAAACAGATTGATCAGTTCTTCTTCTGTTTTTTGAATTCCTTTATATTCAATCGTTCGAAAATCCATTAGTTCATCTTCCAGGCTTGCGAGAAATCCTTCCATCATTCCGACAAAGCCTTCCGACTGCTTCCCTTCAAAGCGTTCTGTCAGATACGGGTCCTGAAGCTTCATGGTTCTTTCCAGCTGGTCATAGCGATCTTCACAGTCCGGAACGATACCTTTCAATTCCCGGTATGCGAACAGATCAAAACTCATCTCCTGAATATTTTCCTCGCCCAGTTCCGGAAGAATATGAGAAATATAGTCCGAAAAAACACTGTTGGGAGAAAGGATCAGTATATTAGAGGATTTTAAATGTTCTCTGTCGTGATACAACAGGTATGCGATCCTGTGTAATGCAACGGAAGTCTTGCCGCTTCCGGCTGCCCCCTGAATTGCAAGGATCCGATCCTGTGTATTACGAATGATGGCATTCTGTTCTTTCTGGATCGTACGTACGATATTTTTCAGCTGCACATCACTGTTGGTTCCCAGTTCCTGTTTTAAAATATCGTCATCAATCTTGGTATCGCTTTCAAATGCATAGACCATTTTTCCATTTTTTACTTTATACTGCCATTTGGCGGCAATTTCGCCTTCGATAAGTCCGGCGGGAGCTTTATAAGAACCCGGTCCTTTATCATAATCGTAAAACAATCCGCTGACAGGTGCTCTCCAGTCATAGATCAAAGGCAGCATACCTGTACGCTCTGCAAAATTGCCGATACCGATATAAAAAATCTCCGGCTCTTCTTCCCCATCATAGATAAAATCTACACGTCCAAAAAATGGGGCTTCCAACATCTTACGGAGACGATGTCTCATCTTCTGCTTTTCCTGATTATCATTTACCTGATGTAAAAGTGCTTGTTGGTTATCGTAATTCTCATAACCATATTCGTCCATCTCAGTGTAATTCTCCCAGTAGTATTCGTTCATACTCTGAATGTCTTTCTGTCCGGCTTCAATGGATGCATCTACTTCTGTCAGCCGTGTACGGATCTTCTCCGTTACTTTATTTAAAAATATCTTTCCGTCTTTCAAATCTAATTCTGTCATAATCTCCAACCTGTCTTTTTGTTTTATCCTTACTTGTCAGCAGGACTGATTTTATAATTATTTTCAGTACTTAAATGTGTCTTACAATCATAACACATACAGCTGTTTTTATTCAAGTACGGATACAGCATCAAAAAAGAGATACACACAAGATTTTTTCTTATGCATATCTCTTTTATCATATATTCATATCTGAATACTTATAGAATCTTTTATCCTGTGGATAATTAAGCATTCTTCTTAGACAGATATTCGTGGATACCTTTTGCGCCTGCTTTACCTGCACCCATAGCAAGAATTACAGTTGCAGCACCTGTTACGGCATCGCCGCCTGCGAATACGGCAGCTTTTGAAGTCTGTCCGTTCTCTTCTTCTGCTACGATACATTTTCTCTTGTTCGTCTCAAGACCCTTTGTTGTAGAAGAAATCAATGGGTTTGGAGAGGTTCCAAGGGACATGATAACAGTGTCTAATTCAATCTCATATTCAGATCCAGGAATTTCGATCGGACGTCTTCTTCCGGAAGCATCCGGCTCACCAAGTTCCATCTTGATCACTTTCATACCTTTTACCCATCCGTTTTCATCGACAAGGATTTCTTTTGGATTGGTAAGAAGATCAAACTGAACACCTTCTTCTTTTGCATGATGCACTTCTTCTACTCGTGCAGGAAGTTCTGCTTCGCTTCGACGGTATACGATATGTACTTCCGCACCAAGACGAAGTGCTGTTCTGGCAGCATCCATAGCTACGTTACCACCACCGACAACGGCAACTTTCTTACCGGCTGCGATCGGTGTATCGTAAGAATCATCAAATGCCTTCATCAGGTTACTTCTTGTCAGGTATTCATTTGCAGAGAATACTCCGTTGGCTGTCTCGCCAGGGATTCCCATGAACATCGGAAGACCTGCTCCGGAACCGATGAATACAGCTTCAAAATCTTCCTCTTCCATCAACTGGTCGATGGTTGTAGATTTACCAATGACAACGTTTGTCTCGAATTTAACGCCAAGCTCTTTGACTTTTTCGATTTCTTTCTTAACAACTTTCTGCTTTGGAAGACGGAATTCAGGAATACCATATACCAGAACACCGCCAAGTTCATGCAGTGCTTCGAATACAGTTACTTCGTATCCGAGTTTTGCAAGGTCGCCGGCACAGGTAAGTCCTGACGGACCGGAACCGATGACTGCTACTTTATGTCCGTTTGTCTTTTCCGGTTTTTCCGGTTTGATATCATTTTCCAGTGCATAATCTGCGACAAATCTTTCCAGTTTACCGATAGAAACAGCTTCACCTTTGACTCCGCGGATACATTTACCCTCACACTGGGATTCCTGAGGACATACACGTCCACAGATAGCCGGAAGTGCGGAGGATAATCCGATCACTTTGTATGCTTCTTCGATCTTTCCCTCTTTAATCTCTTCAATAAATCCAGGAATATTAATGGATACAGGACAGCCTTCCACACATTTCGGTTTCTTACAGCCTAAGCATCTCTGTGCTTCTTCCATTGCTTCTTCCTGATTGTATCCAAGACAAACTTCTTCAAAGTTTGTTGCACGCACCTTTGGATCCTGTTCTCTTACAGGAACTTTCTTTAACATCTTTGCATCTGCCATTACTTGTCACCTCCACAATGTCCACATCCGCCATGATGGGTATCACCTTCCTGAAGTTTCAGTAATGCACGTCCCTCTTCAGTCTTATACATCTGGCTTCTCTTCATAGCCTGGTCGAAATCAACGAGATGTCCGTCGAATTCCGGTCCGTCTACACATGCAAACTTAATCTCATCGCCAACCTGAAGACGGCATGCTCCGCACATACCGGTTCCGTCAACCATGATCGGGTTCATGCTGACAATTGTATGAATGCCAAGCTTCTTGGTAAGAAGACAGACAAATTTCATCATGATCATCGGTCCAATCGCTACACAGACATCGTAATGTTTGCCTTCATTTGTTACCAGATCCTCAAGAGTCTTGGTAACCATACCTGCACGGCCATAGGAACCGTCATCTGTAGTAACATAAAGATTGGAAACTTCTCCCAGTTCTTTCTCAAGGATAACCATATCCTTAGTTTTTGCACCAAGAATAACATCTGCTGTGATTCCATGTTCATGGAGCCATTTTACCTGTGGGTAAACAGGGGCTGTACCAACACCGCCGGCAACAAATACCATTTTCTTTTTCTTTAATTCTTCGATATCTTCCGCAACAAATTCAGAAGGACATCCAAGAGGTCCTACGAAATCGCGGAATGCATCTCCTGCTTTTAATTCTGCCATCTTGATGGTAGATACACCAATCTCCTGGAATACGATTGTGATCGTACCTTCTTCACGATCATAATCACAGATAGTAAGAGGGATTCTCTCACCCTTCTCATCTAACTTAACGATAATAAATTGTCCTGGCTGACAATGGCTTGCAACACGCGGTGCGTGTACAACCATAAGATGGATCTTAGCTGCCAGTGTTTCAGCTTTTAAAATCTTATACATGGTTTTCCTCCTCGCAAATAATAAACCTCTATTAATAATACGCCAAAATCTGACATATGGCAAGGGTTGATTTGTAGCATATATAAGATTTTTTTGTTACTGCTCACTCCGTTCTCAGTAACGTAGCCAAAATTCATTCCAGATTGCCTGCGGCAATGGAATTTTGGCTTGTATGTCTCGGGATTTTGGCATATTCATGCCAAAACACCTCGCGGGATAGTGGTATGTGAACCGTAACATTTTTTCACTTTCAACACTCTTTTTCTATCATTTCATATAATTTTGCCAACGCTTCCTTAATACCGCCAACCTCATCGATCAGCCCTTCTTTTACTGCCTCTTTTCCTTCCAGCATGGTTCCTACATCTTTTACCAGCTGAGAAGTATCAAGCATCAGCTCTTCCAGACGTTTCTGAGATGCTCTGGAGTGTTCGGAAATAAATGTAGTGATACGGTCCTGAATTTTCTCCATATTCCGGTAAGTCTGAGCCACTCCGATAAACATACCATTGGAACGTACCGGATGGATCACCATCGTAGCACTTGGTACTGCGAAAGAATAGTCCGCAGATACGGCCATCGGAACTCCGATAGAATGTCCGCCGCCCAGAACCAGTGACACTGTTGGTATACTTAATGAGGCAATCATCTCTGCAATGGCAAGCCCAGCCTCCACATCTCCTCCCACTGTGTTTAAAAGGATCAGCAAGCCTTCTATTTCTTCATCATCCTCAATGATGGCAAGCTTTGGAAGTACATGCTCATATTTTGTAGTTTTGGAATGGGAGGGTGCAGACTCATGACCTTCCACCTCACCAATGATGGTCAGAAGCTCTACCTTGTGTTTTCGGGAATTGCTGTTTAAAACCACCTGTCCCATATCTTTGATCTGCTCATTGGTACTTTCCTGAACTTTATTTTCTGACTCCTGTGTCTCACAGTTTTGCAGCTTCATCCCTGTTTCAGACTCTTCTCTTTTTTCTCCATATCTGTTTTCAGACATAAAAATACCTCCATTTTCTCTATGGAGGTATTATGTGTGTTTCTTTTATAAACTATACATGTCCGACAGCAATAACCCAAAACAGGCAGTCTCAATATACCTGCGGTATTTTACTGCTCATCCCAGTTTGTCCAGTAATCTGTGACATCATCGTCATCATCCAGAAGATCCAGAGTTCTCTGAAGATCCTTGAGTGCCTGCTCATCTGTAAGCTCCACATAAGTCTGAGGAATCATGGCAACCTGTGCTTCTGCAATAGGCAGACCTGCTTTTTCCAGAGCTTCGCGAACTGCACTGAAATCATCCGGAGCAGTGAGAATCTCATAACTGTCCTCTTCCTCGCTGAAATCCTCAGCACCGGCATCCAGAGCAAGCATCATAATCTCGTCTGCATCCATCTCACACTCTTCTTTGTCAATAATGATCTGACCTTTCTGATCAAACATATAGGATACACATCCCTGAGTTCCGATGCTTCCGTTACCCTTTGTAAATGCATTACGTACATTACCTGCTGTACGGTTCTTGTTGTCTGTCAGAGTCTCAACAATGATAGCAACACCGTTCGGACCATATCCTTCATATACAGCTTTCTCGTAGTTATCTGCAGAATCAGCACCTGCTGCTTTTTTGATACCACGTTCAATTGTATCGTTTGGCATGTTGTTTGCTTTCGCTTTGGCAATTACATCACGAAGTTTGCTGTTATTATTCGGATCCGGACCGCCTGCTTTGACAGCCATAACCAGCTCACGTCCGATTACTGTAAAAATCTTACCTTTTTTTGCATCGTTTTTCTCTTTCTTATGCTTAATGTTTGCAAATTTTGAATGTCCTGACATCTTTCTTTCTCCTTTTGTTAATTATTTTTATCTGCTGCTGTTTATACAGCAACATTATTATCCCGCTCCACCTTAACCTTGCCAATGGTTTTATTACCAATAGACAAGATCGTAAAGCAGTATCCAATCGCTTTTATGCTTGTATCAACATCCTTATCTGTAGGAATATGTCCCAGAATATTGGTCAGATAACCGTTCAGTGTTTCAAACTCTGTATCCCCAAAATCTACATCCAACTCTTCTTCCACATCCTCCAGATAAGCAAGCCCGTCAATGATCAGACTGTTATCTTTCTGTGCGCGGATCGTAATTTCATCCTCATCATATTCGTCCAGAATATCTCCGACAATCTCCTCCAGAATATCCTCCATGGTAACGATCCCGGCTGTCTGGCCATATTCATCCACAACAATTGCCATATGGATCTTTCTGGCCTGCATAGTATGAAAAAGATCTCCAATCCCCCTTGTTTCAGGAATCAGGGATGCCTGGCGGATAATTCCGGGCAGTTCCTTCAACGGTTTGAACTTCGCCCAGGGATTCTGTGTCATAAACTTAAGCGCATCTTTATAATGGACAATTCCTTTGATATTGTCAATATTCTCCTCATATACCGGATAACGGGAATTCCCCTCTTCCAGCATAGTGTCAATCATGTTCTTGAGCAATATCTCCTCGTCAAAGGCCACCACATTCTTTCTGTGAGTCATGATATCATGGGCTTCTGTCTCATTAAAAGATATGATATTCTGGATCATTTCCGCCTCATTCTCCTGGATGACGCCCTGTTCATGAGCTTCATCTACAATGGAAATGATTTCCTCTTCTGTGACAGACTTTTCTGTACGGTTTATCTCCACACCAAAAGGCACTGCTGCCAGTCTGGCGATCCAGGTGACAGATACAGTAAAAGGCTTTAACAGATTCATCCAGAAATGTACCAGGTTCAGATACTTATATGCATAAGCTTCAGGATGATAAGTACCAACCCGCCGAAAAGCCAGAATACCGATTGCAGCAAGAAAAATCACGCACAATGCCATTACCAGGATCAGTGCAGGCACATGCTTTATGTATGGATAAAATACATCCACAACATATGGGACCAGAAAAGTACCAAAACAAATACCACATGCCATTACGATCAGCGGAATTGCATTGACAAACTGCGCCGGTTTGTCGATCAGAGTCATCAGCATCTGTGCTTTTTTATCGCCTTCCTCTGCTTTCTTCTGTGTATCATTCTCACTTATGTTTCTCAGCGCTGCGGCAAACCCGTAAAAGATTCCATTCAGCCACAACAGTAACAGTAAAACAAATAAGCCCCAGAGGGGCATACTACTGCCATCTTCCATTATATTATTCAGTCTCCTCCTTATTGAATATGCGTAATTACTGGTAAAATATATCACTTTCTCCATTAATCGTCAAGATACTGACCGGACAGAGATACCAAAAATTACTGTTCATTTATTGTTCACGCACTACTATCCGAGACATGCAAGCCCCAAAATCGCAATACCGGATCAGATGATATATCCCTTAAAAAGTAAAATCAGAACGTAAGCTCCAGGCTGATCTCAAGTGCATGATTCACCTTATCCAGCATCGCATCATCCAGATGACAGACTTTATCTTTTAATCTTCTTTTATCTATAGTACGAAGCTGTTCCAGCAAAATCACAGAATCTTTTTCAATCCCATAGAGTTCCGCATTGATCTCAATATGTGTAGGAAGCTTAGCCTTGTTCATTTTTGATGTAATAGCAGCACAGATCACTGTAGGGCTGTGCCGGTTACCTACGTTATTCTGAATGATCAGAACCGGCCGGATTCCACCCTGTTCACTCCCCACTACAGGGCGAAGATCAGCATAAAATATATCCCCTCTTTTAATTACCACACAATTCACACTCCGATTCTTTCCGGTTTCAATTTACAACATTGCCATAAGAAGAAACCTTGTTATCAGCCGGATATTTCCTGTCCGGTTAAGATAAAGTATTTCCACCTTTTTCTTGTGTATACATGCGTGGTATATAAAAATCAGTTATCGCTCACTTCGTCTCTATTCAGCAAACAGTAACATTATATTTCTTTCCCGTTTTTAATATAGACTCTCGGCACACGCGGGCTGATATCACAGGCAAACTCATAGGAAAATCTGCCACAGAGATCACCAATCTCCTCAATACCGATAAACTCATCCCCGTCTCTGCCGATCAGTGTTACCTCATCGCCCTTCTTCACATCACCAATCTCAGTCACATCTACCATAAACTGGTCCATACAGACTCTGCCAAGGATCGGAGCCTTTTGTCCATGTATCAGAACCCAGCCTTTATTGGAAAGCTGCCTGGAATAGCCGTCTGCATAGCCCACCGGAACAGTTGCCACACGAAGCTTCCTGTCAGCCACATAAGTACCGCCGTAGCTGATCGCTGCTCCGGCAGGAACGTCCTTCACATAAGTCACATGACTCTTAAGTTCCATAACCGGCTCAAGCTTTACAATGTCTCTCTCCACCTCAGAAGAAGGATAAATTCCATAAATTGTGATTCCGGCGCGGACAATATTCAGATTTGCTTCCGGCATACGTATGATGCCCGCACTGTTAGAACAATGATGTAGAGGAATTTCTACTCCTGCCTCTTCTACGCGCCTTGAAAAATCCAGATACCGCTCCAATTGTACCATAGCCGGACTTCTGTCATACTCATCTGCTCTTGCAAAATGGGTAAACAGACCTTCTACTTCAATGCCCTCTAAGGCTGCAATGGCTGCTGCCTCTTTTGCATGTTCTCTGTCTGCTTTCATACCGATCCGGCTCATACCTGTGTCCAGTGCCAGATGCACCACTGCCTTTTTGCCCTGTTTTAATGCCAGGTCTGACAGTTTTTTTGCTTTTTCATACTGGAACATGGCAGTGCGGATATCGTAGCGCAGCAGATCCTCATAGCGTGACTCATGGGTCACACCCAGAATAAGGATGGTCTTATTGATCCCATGTCTGCGAAGGATGATGCCCTCATCAATAGTAGCTACTGCATATCCAAACACATAAGGTTCAATGGTTTTTGCCACAGGAACGCTTCCATGTCCATAGCCATCTGCTTTCACCGATCCCATGATCAGGGTAGATGCAGGCAGATTGTCCCGCATGGATCTCATATTAGAAGCAACAGCATCCAGGTTTACTGTTGCATATACTCTGCTGTAAGGTCTCATATATGTTTTATTTCCTCCCGGCGTATTCATGCCTTCCTAAACGATCTCTTTCTGAAAACGCACTAAAGTGCGCTAAGCTTTAATTATACACCATACGCCGCATTTTTCAAGAAGGTTTCCCAGTCATTCAATCAGTTTTTGCCAACATATTTATTCTGCTGCAACTGGTACGGTTTACCCATTGCGTCTCACTGCCTCGTCCATAACATCCCCTACTGCCTGGGATAATTCTGTGGCCAGCAGACTGTGGCTTCCTGCCCCGGCTGCTTTCTCTCCTGCCAGACCGTGAACATACACACCCATGCGGGCTGCTTCTTCCTCTTCCATGCCAATTGCTAAAAGTCCCGCGATCGTACCGGTAAGCACATCCCCGGAACCGGCTTTTGCCATGGCACTGCAGCCGCTGGTATTAATATAAAGGCCGCCTTCCTGGCCTGCAACTACCGTAGCTGCATCCTTTAATACGCAGGTAACTCCATACCGGGATGCATAAGCACTGGCTGCTCCCACCAGATCTTCTTTTAGCTGGCTGATGGTCTGTCCTGTAAGTCTTGCCATTTCACCAAGATGTGGGGTAATGATAATATTTTCTGTATAATAAGAAGTAAGATAAGGATGGGATGCAATGGTATTTAACCCATCTGCATCCAGGATCACCGGAACATAGGCACTGGTAAGTATATCCTCTACCAGATATTCTACATAAGGCTCACTTCCAAGTCCCGGTCCTAAAACCACTACACTTGCCCATTTCATCTGTTCCTCGATCATTTCTTTAAATTCTTCTCTTCCCTGAAGAAGCTGATCCGGAGTATAGGATGCAATGATCGCCTCCGGAAGGAGTCCCTGAAGGATGGGACGGTTTTCTTCTACTGTGAGGATCTTTACCAGTCCGGCTCCTGCTCTGTAGGCAGTAAGGGCACTTAAATAGGCAGCACCACACATACCTGCACTTCCCGCTGCGATCAGCACTTTTCCAAAAGTTCCTTTGTTGGAGTCTGCTTTTCTTTCAGGAATGTGGCAAAGATCTTTCTTTTCATAGGCAAAAGCCCGTTCCGGTCTGCCGCCTTCTTCCGCTTCCCCTTCTAATGCCATTTCAGGAAAGCCGATATCTTTTACCAGCACTTTTCCTGCATAACTTCTTCCCGGGTAAAGGGCAGTTCCCATTTTTTCCCAGCCAAAAGTCACAGTCACATCTGCTTTTAAAGCAGTTCCCATAACAGCGCCTGTATCTGCGTGGATACCGGAAGGAATGTCTACTGCCACACAGAAAGTATGCTCCTGTTCTCTTATCTGGTTCAGGTCATCTAAACATCTTTTATAATTTCCTTCTACCGGACGGCCAAGACCTACTCCGAATACTGCATCAATGATAACGCAACAGTGTTTTCCTTTCTTTTCTGTCTCGATCTCCTGCCATGGTTTTACAGAAATTCCCAGTTTTCGGGCAATGGAAAGCTGTGTTTTTAATTCCACTGTTCCTCTGTTTTCATCCCCTGCCATATAAATGCATACGGGATAGCCTTTTAAATGGAGCATTCTGGCCGCTGCAATACCGTCTGCTCCGTTATTGCCACTGCCGCACACAGCCCAGACGATCTCATCTTTTTTTGCTGCCTTTTCTGCCTCTGCAGCCACTGCCATAGCCGCCCGTTCCATTAATACCATAGACGGAATACCGATCTCCTGAATGGTTTTGGCATCCGTTGCTTTCATTTTTCTTCCTAATAAAAGAGTCCTCATTTTTTCTGCTCTCCTCTTCCTTCTCCTACTGCAAAAGCCATTGCCAGTCCATTTGTATTGGAAATAGAAACATGGATCTGCTCCATTCCCATTTTTTCAAACTGTTCTAAAGCTCCACCATAAAGACGTACATAGGGTTTTCCCAGTTCATCCCGCAAAACCTCAATATCTCCCGGCATAAAGGTGCGAAAACCTGTGCCAAACACCTTGGCTACCGCCTCTTTTACAGCAAAAGAGCCGGCAAGCTTAGAGGCAGACCCTCCTGCTTGCCGGCTTTCCGCCTCTGTAAATGTGCGTGACACAAAATGTTCTTTTTCGCAGGCCTTCCTCATACGGTCAATTTCCACCAGATCCGTTCCTACTCCCAGTATCATCACGTTTACTCTCTTTTTATTCTTTTTTTGTATCCTCTGCATCAGACTTTTCCTGCATGTTGCACACACGGTAAGACAGACGCATCAGACTCTCTGATAAGTGTACGTTTTCTACTACTACATCATCCGGCACTACCAGATCTGTGTGGGCAAAGTTCCAGATTGCCTTGATGCCGGCTTTGATCAATCGGTCAGCAATCTCCGGAGCCTTTGTCTTTGGAATGGTAAGTGCTGCGATCTGGATATTATTTTCCCTGATAAAGGTTTCCAGATCATCCACAGAACGGATCTCAATGCCGCGGATCACCAGTCCGATCAGCTTTGGATTGATATCAAACATTCCTCTGATAACAAATCCTCTCCGCTCAAAATTCGTATAATTGGCAATGGCCTGTCCCAGATTACCTGCACCAATGATGATCACATTGTGCTGACGGTCAATTCCAAGGATCTTTGCGATCTCTGAATAAAGATATTTTACGTTATATCCGTAGCCCTGCTGGCCAAAGCCACCAAAATTGTTAAGGTCCTGACGGATCTGAGACGCCGTTACCTTCATTCTGCTGCTCAGTTCATTAGAAGAAATACGCTCTACTCCTTCCTCGATCAGCTCGCCAAGGTAGCGATAATATCTGGGCAGTCTTGAAATTACTGCTTTTGATATCTCTTTGCGTTCCATTTTAACCCTCTCCTTCTTGTTCATGATTCACCCCCTTGCATTATCGGGGTATGATAACTCTAGTATCCATTATAATCAGACGTTAAATAAATGTCAAATCTGTTTTTCAGTATGTTCTTGAAAAAATTATTTTCCTATATTATACTGTTTGGTGCGAACCGGCTCATTTTGTCGGGAAAATACTTAATTTTACTACATTTTTACTACGTTTTTAAGGAGTTTATCATGATATTATCCTGCAGCAATATCTGCAAGTCATTTGGGGAAAATGACATTTTAAAGCAGGTTTCTTTCCATATAGAAGATCACGAAAAAGCAGCTCTTAGGCATTAATGGTGCCGGCAAGTCCACTCTTTTAAAAGTGCTTATCGGAAAACTGAACGCTGATGATGGCGTTGTTACCTGGGCGAAAGGTGCTTCCATCGGTTATCTGGCACAGCACCAGGACTTAGAGGGAGCCGAGACTATTTACGATGCACTTTTAGAGGTGAAAAAGCCGGTGATCCAGATGGAGGCCCGCATTCGCAGCCTGGAACTGGAAATGAAATCCGCTTCCGGTGATGAATTAGAGACCAAGCTTTCTGAATACAGCCGTTTAAACCATGAATTTGAAATGGCAGACGGCTATTCCTATCAGAGCGAGATCACCGGCGTTTTAAAGGGACTTGGATTTACAGAGGATGAGTTTTCCAAACCCATCACTGCTCTTTCCGGCGGCCAGAAGACCCGTGTTTCCTTAGGCAAACTGCTCCTTACCAAACCGGACATCCTGCTCCTTGACGAGCCGACCAACCACCTGGATATGGAGTCCATCGCATGGTTAGAAACTTATCTGAGAAACTACAGCGGTGCTGTGATCATCGTTGCCCATGACCGGTATTTCCTGGACCGTGTGGTAACAAAGATCATTGAGCTGGACATGGGGCATTGTACTGTATTTTCAGGCAATTATTCTGCCTACAGCGATAAAAAGGCCATGCTACGCGATGCTGCCATCCGTGCCTATTTAAACCAGCAGCAGGAGATCCGCCATCAGGAGGCTGTTATCGCCAAGTTAAAATCTTTCAACCGTGAAAAATCCATCAAACGTGCAGAGAGCCGTCAGAAAGCCCTCGATAAAATGGATGTTATGGAAAAACCGATCGATGCGCAGGAACATATGAAATTATCCTTGCAACCAGATGTGACAAGCGGCAATGATGTACTGGAACTGATCGGACTTTCAAAATCCTATGATGGCATGACGCTCTTTTCTAACGTAGATTTCCTTTTGCAAAGAGGTGAGCACGTTGCCATCCTTGGTGATAACGGTACAGGAAAGACAACATTGCTTAAGATCATCAATGAGATTGTGACCGCAGATTCCGGCTCTTTCCGGCTCGGCGCAAATGTTACGATTGGTTATTACGATCAGGAACAACAGGTTTTGGATGATGACAAAACACTCTTTGAAGAAATGAGCGATGCCTATCCAAACTTAAACAATACAAAGATTCGCAATGTGCTTGCGGCATTCATGTTTTTAGGGGATGACTGCTACAAGAGGATCGGCGATCTGAGCGGTGGAGAGCGTGGACGTATCT
>ERZ773108.3079-NODE-3079-length-13268-cov-2.888595_pt1 | contig 13268 bp, 9 predicted proteins | sample MGYA00580570_ERZ773108 | MGnify/ENA primary metagenome ERZ773108 (study PRJEB29015, sample SAMEA2737840) | human gut metagenome | biome: human gut; feature: human-associated habitat; material: faeces | place: China | collected 2012 ...
TGATTCTGATCTTTATCTTTTCGGCAGAAATACTGGGAGAGATCAACGCATTTTATGTAAAGATTCCTGTGTGGGATACCATTTTACATACGACAAACGGTTTTCTTATGGCGGCAATTGGATTTGCACTGATCGACCTGTTTAACAGAAGTGACCGGTTCTCGATTAAGATGTCTCCGTATTTCGTGGCATTTTTTGCATTTTGTTTTTCGATGACAGTCGGTGTATTGTGGGAGTTCTTTGAATTTTCAATGGACTGGTTCTTCGGACTGGATATGCAGAAAGACTGGATCCTTCCATCGATCAGCTCTGTGAAACTCAACCCGACAGGTGCAAATGTCCCGGTGCATGTGGACATCCAGTCAGTGGTGATCAATGGCGAAAAATGGAATCTGGGTGGATATCTGGATATCGGAATAGTGGATACGATGAAAGATCTGATGGTGAATTTTATCGGAGCGGTGGTGTTCTCGATCATCGGAATTCTATATCTGAAGCACCGCGGCAAAGGAAAGCTTGCGGCATCACTGATCCCGCAGGTAAGAGATGAGAAGGAGCAGAAGCGATAAAAAGAACCGGATAAGAGTGGATTATGGAAAAGAATATACAGAAGATCAAAATAAAGAACCAATTGGAATTATGGGCATTCTGTGCGGTCATAGGAACTGTGGCGGGAGCTTTGGTCTGGGCATTGCTGAAGATCATGGCATCAGGAACAGAAATAATATGGGAGTGGATACCGGAAAGAATCCATATTTCGTATTATACAGTGCTCGTGTGTACTGTGGGCGGAGCCATTATCGGGATATTTCGAAAGTTATACGGGGATTATCCGGAAGATATGGAAACCGTCATGGGAAAAGTAAAGAAAGAAAAAAGATACGAATATAAAAATATGCTGGTCATGATGATCGCAGCACTGCTGCCGCTTCTGATCGGAAGCAGTGTAGGTCCTGAGGCAGGACTTACCGGGATTATCGTAGGATTATGTTACTGGGCAGGAGAGAATCTGAAATTTGCAAAACAGCATACAAAGGAATATTCACAGATCGGCGCAGCCGTTTCCCTTAGTGTGTTATTTCATGCACCGTTATTTGGAATCTTTGAGGTGGAAGAAGATCCGGATATGCAGATGGCAGAGCTTGGAAAAGGATCCAAGATCTTCATATATGGAATTGCACTTGCAGCCGGAACAGGAAGTTATGCGGGACTTTCCGCTTTGCTGGGCGGAGGAATGTCCGGTTTTCCGTCATTTGATGCAGTTGCGGTACAGAGAATCGATTATGTGATGATGCTTGTGTATATGTTCTGTGGATGTGTACTTGCATATTTTTATGAGACGACACATACGGTAACCGGAATCATTGCCGGAAAAATTCCGGGTGTCGTAAAAGAAATTCTGGCGGGGTTATGTCTGGGTGTGATCGGAATGTTGATACCGGCAGTGATGTTTTCGGGAGAAGAGCAGATGGGTGTCCTTATGAAAGAGTATGCCGGTTATATGGCGATAGCATTGATCGGCGCAGCATTTCTGAAAATCATATTGACAAATCTCTGTATCCAGTTTGGATTAAAAGGAGGACATTTTTTCCCGGTTATTTTTGCGGGAGTGTGTCTGGGATACGGACTTGCGATGCTGTTCTTCGGACAGCAGGGGGACAGTCATGTTGTATTTGCTGCAGCAATTGTAACATCGACACTTCTGGGCGGTATTATGAAGAAGCCGCTGGCGGTGACCATGCTTTTGTTCCTGTGTTTTCCGGTGAAGATGTTTATATGGATATTTATTGCAGCAGCAGTAGGAAGTAAATGTGTGAAGAAGATGGGAAAAGAAGTATAGTGAAAATACCCGTTATCAGTATGTATTTCGATGATGCAAACAGGAATACATATTGACAGCGGGTATTTTTTAACGGAATTTGCGGACTTTCTGCGAGATATGTTCCAGTTCCTCTTTCGAAAGCTCCGGGAGCCGTTCCAACTTATCCATGAACATAGCAAGTGTTTCCTTTTGCTGCATTTCAACCAGTTGTGTGTAGAAGTTTACGACAACACCTGTGACGATCGCAACGACAAAAATAGTGTAAATCGTGAGCAGGACGGAACAGATCTTTCCAATCAGTGTGACGGTAACAATGTCTCCAAATCCGGCGGTAGAGATGACGGCGTAACAATACCACAGCGCATCACCATAGCGGTGGATATCCGGTTCGACAAGCCGGATAACGGCGGCATCGGCCAGAAGCAAGAGGACAAAACCTAAAAGAATATGATCTGCCCGTGTACGTTTTAAAATTCCCCATAAGATTCTGAGTTTTTTCATAATCTGCTTCTCCTTGTATCCGTGTAAAAACTGATTTAAGTATATCATGAAATGCGTAAAAGTGTTCGGCATTTTTGATAATAAAATAAAAGTAATAAAAAAGCACAGAACAAACATTCGGTTTAGTTCTGTACTTTTTTTCTCCTGAATGATATACTATACAAGTAACAATACTAAAAATACAACTACTATTTCTAAAATATCACCGTCAGACAGAGCGGCTTAGGAGAAATCATATGGATCATTTTGAATTAGTATCACAATACAAGCCGACCGGTGACCAGCCGCAGGCAATCGAGGATCTGGTCAAAGGCTTTAAAGAAGGAAATCAGTGCCAGACACTGCTTGGTGTCACCGGATCTGGTAAGACATTTACGATGGCGAATGTTATTCAGCAGATCAATAAACCGACGCTTGTCATTGCGCATAATAAGACTCTGGCTGCGCAGCTATATGGAGAATTTAAAGAGTTTTTCCCGAATAACGCAGTGGAATATTTTGTCTCCTACTACGATTACTACCAGCCGGAGGCTTATGTCCCATCCTCAGACACCTACATTGCGAAGGATTCCTCCGTAAATGAAGAGATTGATAAGCTGAGATTATCGGCAACGGCAGCATTAATCGAGCGCAGGGATGTGATCGTAATTGCCAGCGTTTCCTGCATCTATGGTCTTGGTGAACCGGAAAACTTTGAACAGATGATGGTATCGCTCCGACCGGGGATGGAGAAGGACAGAGATGAAGTCTTGCGCCAGCTGATAGATATTCAATATGACAGAAATGATATGGATTTCAAGCGGGGAACATTCCGTGTACGAGGCGATACTGTAGAAGTTGTACCGGCAGACCGGGGCGATACGGCTATCCGGGTGGAATTTTTCGGAGATGAGATTGACCGGATTTCAGAGATAGACATGCTTACCGGAGAGATTAAAAATACATTGAATCATATTGCGATATTCCCGGCTTCCCATTACGTTGTACCAAAGGAGCGTATGGAGAAAGCAATAAAAAATATTGAGATTGAACTGGAAGAACAGGTGAAATATTTCAAAGAAGAAGGGAAGCTTCTGGAAGCACAGAGAATTGCGGAACGAACGAATTTTGATATAGAAATGATGCGCGAGACCGGATTCTGTTCAGGGATTGAGAACTACTCCAGGCATCTGGCAGGACTTGCTCCGGGGCAGCCGCCGAATACATTGATGGATTATTTCCCGGATGATTTTATCATAATGATCGATGAGTCGCACAAGACGGTTCCGCAGATTGGCGGTATGTATCACGGCGATCAGTCGAGAAAGCGTACACTGGTAGAGTATGGATTCCGTCTGCCATCGGCACTGGACAACCGTCCGCTTAGTTTTGAGGAATTTGAAAATAAGATCGATCAGGTCATGTTCGTGTCTGCAACACCGGGGAAATATGAAGAAGAGCATGAACTTTTGAGAGCCGAGCAGGTGATTCGGCCGACCGGACTTCTGGATCCGGAAGTAGAAGTGCGGCCGGTAGAAGGCCAGATCGATGATCTGATCGGAGAAGTGAATAAAGAGATTGCCAATAAACACAAAATACTGATAACAACGCTGACCAAGCGTATGGCAGAAGATCTTACCGACTATATGCGTGAGCTGGGAATCCGCGTGCGCTATCTGCATTCGGATATTGACACGCTGGAACGTACAGAGATCGTGAGAGATATGCGCCTGGACGTATTCGATGTTCTGGTCGGCATTAATCTTCTGCGGGAAGGACTGGACATTCCGGAGATCACATTGGTTGCGATCCTGGACGCGGATAAAGAAGGATTTTTGCGTTCCGAGACGTCTCTGATCCAGACGATCGGCCGTGCGGCCCGTAATGCAGAAGGGCATGTTATCATGTACGCAGATACGATCACAGATTCCATGCGTGCAGCACTGGATGAGACGCAGAGAAGACGTGAAGTGCAGATGGCATATAATGAAGAACATGGTATTACACCGAAGACGATCCAGAAAGCAGTCAGAGATCTGATCTCAGTATCCCGGAAAGTGGCGGCTTCTGAATTACAGATGGAAAAAGATCCGGAATCCATGAGTGAGAAAGAATTAGAGAAGCTGATCAAAGAGCTGGAGAAGCAGATGAAGAAAGCTGCGGCAGATCTGAATTTTGAGGCGGCAGCAGAACTCAGGGATAAGTTAATAGAGCTTAAGAAGACATTGCAGGAAATAAAGATATAGAAAAAGGAGATCATAGACTTACATGCCACAGGAAAAAGATTCAAGACAATATATCAAGATCAGAGGAGCAAATGAACACAATCTGAAGAATGTAGACGTAGACATACCAAGAGACAAACTGGTGGTATTGACCGGTCTTAGCGGATCAGGAAAATCATCACTGGCATTTGATACAATTTATGCGGAAGGACAGAGAAGATATATGGAATCATTGTCTTCTTATGCCAGACAGTTCCTGGGACAGATGGAAAAACCGGATGTAGAAAGTATAGAAGGATTGTCTCCGGCTATTTCCATTGATCAGAAATCTACGAACCGCAATCCAAGATCTACCGTAGGAACGGTAACGGAAATCTATGATTATTTCCGGTTATTATATGCAAGAGCAGGAATTCCGCATTGTCCGAAATGTGGGCGCGAGATTAAGAAACAGACGGTTGATCAGATGGTAGAACAGGTGATGGCATTTCCGGAAAGAACCAAGATACAGCTGCTGGCACCGGTCGTAAGAGGCAGAAAGGGAACCCATGTAAAATTATTGGAGCGCGCCAGAAAGAGCGGATATGTCCGAGTCAGGATCGATGGCAATATGTACGAACTGTCGGAAGAGATCAAGCTGGATAAGAACATCAAGCACAATATAGAGATTGTTGTAGACCGTCTGGTAGTAAAAGAGGGTATTGAACAGCGTCTGACCGATTCCATTGAAAATGTACTGAATCTTGCGGAAGGACTGATGGCCGTGGATGTAATCGGCGGGGAACCGGTCCAGTTCAGTGAAAGCTTCTCATGTCCTGACTGCGGAATCAGTATTGAAGAGATCGAACCGAGAAGCTTTTCGTTCAACAATCCGTTCGGCGCATGTCCGGAGTGCTTTGGACTGGGATACAAGATGGAATTTGACGAAGACCTGATGATTCCGGATAAACGTCTCAGTATCAGTGAAGGTGCGATCACTGTTATGGGATGGCAGTCCTGCACGGATAAGAAGAGCTTCACGTATGCGATCCTGGATGCGTTGAGCAAAGAATATGGCTTTTCATTAGATACACCGTTTGAGGACTATCCGAAGGAAGTCCATGATGTCCTGATCCATGGGACAAACGGCAAAGAAGTGAAAGTATATTATAAGGGGCAGCGCGGAGAAGGAGTCTATGATGTGGCATTCGAAGGTCTGATCCGCAATGTAGAGCGCCGTTACCGGGAGACTTCGTCGGAAACGATGAAAGCAGAATACGAAGAGTTTATGAATATCACACCGTGTTCTGCGTGCAAAGGCCAGCGCCTGAAGCCGGGAGCACTTGCTGTGACGGTAGGAGATAAAAATATTTCCGAACTGACAGGAATGTCAATTGAAAAACTGCAGACCTTTTTAAAAGAACTGAAACTTTCGAACCAGCAATTGCTGATCGGCGGACAGATTTTAAAGGAGATCAATTCCAGAATCCAGTTTCTGATGGATGTCGGACTTAATTATCTGACACTTGGAAGATCGACCGGAACACTTTCGGGAGGAGAGGCACAGAGAATCCGTCTGGCAACACAGATCGGTTCCGGACTCGTAGGTGTGGCATATATTCTGGATGAGCCAAGTATCGGACTGCATCAGAGAGACAATGATAAATTGCTTGGAACTTTAAAACATCTGCGGGATCTCGGGAACTCAGTAATCGTGGTCGAGCATGATGAGGATACTATGAGAGAAGCGGACTTTATCGTGGATATCGGACCGGGAGCGGGAGAACATGGCGGTGAAGTAGTTGCAACCGGAAATGCGGAAGAGATCATGCAGAATGAAAATTCTGTAACCGGAGCCTATCTGAGCGGGCGTATTCGGATCCCGGTTCCGGAAGTAAGAAGAAAACCAACCGGATGGCTGAAAGTACTCGGAGCACAGGAAAATAACTTGAAGAACATAGATGTGAAGTTTCCGCTTGGCGTGATGACCTGTGTTACCGGTGTGTCCGGTTCGGGAAAAAGCTCACTTGTGAATCAGATCCTCTATAAACGTCTGGCAAGAGACCTGAACCGTGCAAGGACCATTCCGGGCAGACACAAAGGCATCGAGGGACTGGAACAGCTGGATAAGGTGATCAACATCGACCAGTCTCCGATCGGGCGGACTCCGAGATCCAATCCGGCAACTTATACCGGAGTATTTGACCTGATCAGGGATCTGTTTGCAGCAACACCGGATGCAAAAGCAAGAGGCTATAAAAAAGGAAGATTCAGTTTTAACGTCAAAGGAGGACGATGTGAGGCCTGCAGCGGAGATGGAATCATCAAGATCGAGATGCATTTCCTGCCGGATGTCTATGTGCCGTGTGAAGTCTGCAAGGGAAGACGTTACAACAGAGAGACACTGGAAGTGAAATACAAAGGAAAGAATATCTATGATGTTCTGGACATGACCGTAGAAGAAGCAATGCATTTCTTTGAAAATGTACCAAGTATCCGCAGAAAGATGGAGACCTTGTATGATGTCGGGCTTTCTTATATCCGTCTGGGACAGCCGTCTACGACTCTGTCCGGCGGAGAAGCCCAGCGTATCAAGCTGGCAACAGAGCTGAGTAAGAGAAGTACGGGAAAGACAATCTATATTCTGGACGAGCCGACAACGGGACTGCATTTTGCCGATGTGCATAAGTTGACAGAGATTCTCCACAGATTGACAGAAGATGGGAATACAGTCATTGTGATCGAGCACAATCTGGATGTGATAAAGACCGCAGATTACATCATCGATATCGGTCCGGAAGGCGGTGACAAAGGCGGAACCGTGATCGCAGAGGGAACACCGGAAGAAGTTGCGGAAAGTCCGGTATCCTATACGGGAAAGTATATAAAACCAATGCTGGAACGGTAGAAATATGACATTTTGTTCAATGCATCGTCCAGATTCGTCATATTGTAATATTTATGTAAAAAGGTTCATAAAGATTTAAGCAAAATGGGTCTTTTTATTTTAAATGATTTTGATTATAATGGGAACATGCTCAAAAATAGCATGTGATATAATCATATCTCACCAAAGATAGGAATATAGACAGCTTGATGAAGGGAGAATTGGGAATGTCAGTAGATCTTGGAATTGATTTGGGAACCGCCAGCGTACTGGTGTATGTAAAAGGAAAGGGTGTTATTTTAAAAGAGCCTTCTGTTGTAGCGTATGACAGAGATACGAATGCAATCAAGGCGATCGGAGAAGAAGCAAGACTGATGCTTGGAAGAACTCCGGGAAATATTGTGGCAGTCAGACCTTTGAGACAGGGTGTGATATCAGACTATACAGTAACAGAAAAAATGATCAAATATTTCGTGCAGAAAACACTTGGAAAGCGTACATTCAAGAAGCCGAGAATCAGTATCTGTGTACCAAGCGGGGTTACAGAAGTGGAACGCAAGGCAGTGGAGGAAGCAACTTATGCAGCAGGAGCAAGAGAGGTACATCTGATCGAAGAACCGGTTGCGGCAGCAATCGGTGCGGGAATCGATATCTCAAAGCCGTGTGGCAATATGATCGTTGACATCGGCGGAGGGACATCCGATATTGCCGTCATCTCACTTGGCGGAACGGTTGTAAATACATCCTTAAAGATTGCCGGAGATGATTTCGACGAGGCGATTGTCCGCTATATGCGAAAAAAACATAATCTTCTGATCGGTGAAAGAACAGCGGAAGATATTAAGATCAAGATTGGTACAACCTATCCAATGATCGAAGATGAGACGCTGGAAGTCAGAGGAAGAAACCTGGTAACAGGACTTCCGAAGACGGTAACGGTAACTTCGACAGAGACAGAAGAAGCACTCCGGGAGACAACGGGACAGATCGTAGAAGCTGTTATCAGCGTGCTGGAGAGAACACCACCGGAGCTTTCCGCAGATATCCTTGACAGAGGGATTATGCTGACCGGAGGCGGATCTATGTTACGTGGTATGGAAGAACTGATCGAGGAAAAGACAGGCATCAACACAATGACGGCGGATGATCCAATGAAGGTTGTTGCCATTGGAACCGGAGAATACGTAGAGTTTATGGGTGACAGAAAAGGAATCTAGATTCAGATAGGAATCCGGGTGAGTGAAATCGAATGGAAGAAATAAAAGGATACGTAGAACATATTGTTTACCGCAATGAAGACAACGGGTACACGGTATTCCATCTGAATAATTCAGATGGAGAAGTGACCTGTGTCGGAAGTTTTCATTATATTGAAGAAGGTGAACTGTTAAGACTGAAAGGAGGCTATACAACGCATAAGATGTATGGCCTTCAGTTCGCTGTGGAGGAATCGGAGATATGTGAGCCGGAAGATCTGGTATCCATCGAACGGTATCTGGGTTCCGGTGCGATCAAAGGAGTCGGAGCTTCTCTGGCGGGAAAGATAGTGAAAAAATTCAAAGAAGATACCTTCCGGATCATCGAAGAGGAGCCGGAACGACTGGCAGAGATCAAAGGAATCAGTGAACGGAAAGCAAGAGAGATCGCTTCACAGGTAGAAGAGAAGAAGGATATGCGGCAGGCAATGATCTATCTGCAGAAATTCGGTATTTCTACAACACTGGCAGCAAAGATCTATCAGCATTACGGACGTAATGTCTACCGCACGATAGAGGAGAATCCGTATCATCTGGCAGACCATGTGCCGGGAGTGGGATTTAAGACTGCCGATGAGATTGCAATGAAGATTGGCATACACACAGATTCTGATTTCCGGATCCGCAGCGGAATCTTTTATACCTTACAACAGAGTGTGAATGAAGGACACGTCTATCTGTATCAGGACGTGTTGCTGAAAGAGACGGGAGACCTTCTTGGAGTACAGATACAAGATATGGAAAAGTATCTTATGGATCTTATGATGGAAAAGAAGATCGTCATGAAGCAGTCAGAGCAGGGGGTGAGAGTGTATACTTCCCATTATTATTATATGGAGTTGAATACTGCGAAGATGCTGCATGATCTGAATCTTGATTTTGAAGCAGCTGATGTGACACTTCTTCACAGGATCAATCAGATTGAAAAGAATACAGAACTGTATCTGGATGAGATGCAGAAAGATGCAGTAATGGAAGCAGTCAGGCATGGTCTGATGATATTGACCGGAGGACCGGGTACCGGTAAGACAACGACCATCAATGCGATGATTCATTTCTTCGAAAGTGAAGGACTGGACATCTATCTGGCAGCACCGACAGGAAGAGCAGCAAAGCGTATGACCGAAGCAACCGGATGTGAAGCACAGACGATTCACCGGCTGTTGGAAGTGTCCGGCAATCCGGATGATGAGACGATTGGCGGTTTCCAGCGCAATGCAGAGAATCCGTTGGAAGCAGATGTGATCATCATAGACGAGATGTCAATGGTAGATCTGCCGTTGATGTATGCACTTTTGAATGCGATCGTGCCGGGAACCCGTGTGATCCTGGTGGGAGATGTGAACCAGCTTCCGAGTGTAGGGCCGGGAAGCGTACTGAAAGACATTATTTCATCCGGATGTTTTCCGGTGGTAAAGCTTACGAAGATATTCCGGCAGGCAGGCGAAAGTGATATTATCGTCAATGCCCACAAGATCAATCGGGGTGAACCGGTTGTGCTGGATAACAAAAGCATGGATTTCTTCTTCTTGAAACGTGATGATACGAATATGATCATCAGTAATATCATCACACTGATCCAGAAGAAACTTCCCAAATTCGTATCTGCATCAGAAGCAGACATTCAGGTCCTGACGCCGATGCGAAAGGGCCTGCTCGGAGTGGAACGGATCAATAAGATCCTGCAGGAATATCTGAATCCGCCGAAGCCTGGCAAACAGGAAAAAGAATATGGAGATCATCTGTTCCGTGAGGGGGATAAGGTGATGCAGATCAAGAATAATTACCAGCTTGAGTGGGAGATCACCACCCGGTATGGAATGACGATTGATAAAGGGATCGGTGTATTTAACGGGGATATGGGGATCATCAAAAAAATCAATACATATGAAGAGACCGTGACGGTCGAATATGATGAAAAGAAGCAGGTAAAATATCCATACAATCTGCTGGATGAACTGGAACTGGCTTATGCGATCACAATCCATAAAGCGCAGGGAAGCGAATATCCTGCAGTCATTATTCCTTTGTTACAGGGACCAAGACAGCTTTATTATAGAAATCTGCTCTATACAGCTGTCACAAGAGCGAGAAAATGTGTGACGGTGATCGGAAGTGAAAGCGTATTCCAGGAGATGATACAAAACACAAACCAGCAGAACCGCAATACGAGTCTCGCAGAGCGAATCCGTGAATTTAATGAATAAAAGTATCATACAAGATATCAAAGAAAATATAATTGTTCTGTTCTGGCCGGAAACCTGTCCATTCTGTCAGAAAGTCTGTAAAGAGGGCATCTGTACAGAATGCAGGGAAAGGCTGGAATTCTTAAGAATCAGAGAACCAAGGTGTATGCAATGCGGCAAGCAGATCCGTAGTATGGAAAAGGAATACTGTTATGACTGTATGCATACACATCATTATTATGAGCAGGGATTAAGCTTATGGAATCATAAAGCTCCTGTGAATCAATCTATCTATCAGTTCAAATACCACAATCAGAGAAGATACGGGGAACTGTACAGTCAGGAACTCGTGAAAAATTTTCAGAAAGAAATCCGGCGATGGAACCCGGATGTGATCATACCGGTCCCGCTGCACCGGGCGAGACGTAGAAAACGGGGTTATAATCAGGCACAGATTCTTGCGGAAAACCTGGGAAGGATGCTGCGCATTCCGGTGGACAGTAAAAGCCTGGCAAGAAGAAAGAAGACCAGTCCGCAGAAGAAACTTGGACATAATGAGAGAAAAAAGAACCTGAAAAATGCATTTGCGGTAACATCGGCATTTCGCCCTGTCCGGAAGGTGCTGCTGGTGGATGACATATATACGACCGGCAATACACTGGATGCGGCGGCAAAAGCATTAAAGGAAAAAGGCGTGGAGAAGGTTTATTTTTTAACTATAAGTATTGGACAAGGGTACTGATATTTGTTATACTTAAAATGATGTTTTTATGGAATTAATATCATGTTGAGGTGGATATATGTTAGATGAGAGAAAAGTAAAATTAATGACAAAGCTTGCTCTCTATGAAGAGACTTATGGAAAAGAAGATTTTAAGATCAGTTCCTATTATAGAAAAGATTATGCAAGCCTGCACGTTATATATGCATTTCTGAGCGTATCAGTCGGTTATGTGTGTCTGGTGGCGCTGCTTTTACTGGCCGGTGTGGAGGATATAATGAGTAATATGTCGAATGGTCTGATCCTGTTCCTTTTTCTGATCATTCTGGCAGGCTATGTGGGTGTGGTGATCGTATATTGCGGAATTGCCAGTCACATTTATAATGAGAAACACAAAAAGGCAAGGAAAAGAGTGAAAAAGTATAATCATAATCTGATTCAACTGCTGAAAATGTATGAAAAGGAGAAAAGATAGATGGACAATATATATGTAATACGTGAAAGAATAGAAGCGGTTTATGGGAAGCATTCAAAGTCGTTTGATAAAGCCTTTCAGTTCATACTGGCAATGATAACATTTACAATGATCAATCAGAATACAGGATTTATGAAATCACTTTCCTCACCGGTGATCTCTCTGGGGCTGGCTGTGGTTGCTACTTTCCTTCCACCTGCGGTTATGGTGGTGCTTGCAACGATACTGCTGCTTGCACATACACTGGCAGCGTCCATAGGCATATTCGCAGTGTCTGCACTGATCTTCCTGATCATGTATATATTTTATATCAGACTGGCACCGAAGATGGCATTTGTTGTGCTTCTGACACCGATTGCATTTGCACTTAAGATACCGTTTGTGGTACCGGTTGCATGTGCGTTGATCTATACACCGGTAAGTCTTGTACCGATGGGATGTGGAACTGTTGTATATTATATGATGGAATATCTTAAGAAAATAAGTGCGGCATCTAAGACGTCCGGAAGTAAGGCAATGCTTGCCGAGATCAGCACATACGTACAGAAAGTGTTCCAGAATAAAGAAATGTGGCTCTACATAGTTGCATTTATCATTGGATTTTTTATCATTTATACCATTCGCAGACAGGAACTGGATCATGCCTGGAAGATTGGGATTATTGCGGGAGCAATTGCCAATGTGGTCGTAACGGCAATGGGAAGTATTGCACTGGGCGTAAACACCTCCTATGGTCCGCTGATCATAGGAAATATTGTGGCAGCCGTTGCAGGACTTGTGCTGGAATTATTCCTGTTCTCGGTAGATTATGCAAGAAGTGAACGTCTGCAGTTTGAAGACGATGAATATTATTACTATGTAAAAGCAGTTCCGAAGATTGTAGTATCTACACCGGAGAAGACGGTGAAGCGGATCAATGAACGACAGGAAACAGAGATCATGGATACTGCGGAAGTTAGAAAAAAAGCAAAAAAACAGGCACAGGAAAAGGCACGTCAAAGCGAGCAGGGACAAAAAAAGAAAAAACGTCCGGCATCAAAAAGACGTAATGTTATGGACGCTGATGTGGATCAGGAGCCTTTAAGAAGAAGTTTTGAAAATGATCCTGATATGAGATAAAAAAGAATTTTAAATGGGAAGATAAATAATTATAGCAAAAGGGGGTGACCGGGTGAAACAGTATATTATGCATGTATTAGGAGCCGTCAGTCAGGAACTGTATTTTCCAGATGCGCAT
>ERZ773108.3088-NODE-3088-length-13243-cov-4.106764_pt1 | contig 13243 bp, 9 predicted proteins | sample MGYA00580570_ERZ773108 | MGnify/ENA primary metagenome ERZ773108 (study PRJEB29015, sample SAMEA2737840) | human gut metagenome | biome: human gut; feature: human-associated habitat; material: faeces | place: China | collected 2012 ...
ATAAGGTGCTTTCTCCATCTCATATGTTATCGCATTCTGATACGGCAGCTGCTCACTGGCTGCATAGTAATAAGTCAGATCCTCTGCGATCTCACCGGACACCAGATGGGTCTGTCCATTATATGGCTCCTTGAGTCCGATATCACGGATCACATTCAGAAATCCCGGTCCGACTGCCCCTGACACATCAAGCTTACCCTTGCTGTTCGGAGGAAGCATTACCTGCGGATTCTTGACATAGCCCTTTACATTGGCTGCTGAATCTGCCGTCACTGTAATTCCACCGATCGGTCCCCCACATTCGATCTGAAGTGTCAGAACGTCCTTATCTCCCTTCATCATACAGCCCATCATGCTGCCGGCTGTCAGAAGTCTTCCCAAAGCGGCTGTCGCCACCGGACTCAGGTCATGAATCTTTCTTGCCTCCTCGACCAGATTGCCTGTTGTACAGGCAAACACACGAAGCTGCTGATCCGCCGCTGTCGCTCTAACAATATAATCCTTTGATTCTGTCATCTCTTTAGTCACTCCTGTTTATATAATGTATTGGGGCAAATGATATTATTTCTCCCCAACGGATGCCCCGGATCACATCACTGCTGTCTGCTTTTGATCCACGCATCATATGGTTAATTTTGAAAAATATAGTAAATCCTTTCGTTGTCCGGTTTCACCGGTTCCCGTGTAAATGCCTGATACACTGCCTTGCAGGTAAGACCTGCCTCCTCTGCCAAGCTCTGAACCAGCTCCGTAGCATATGCTCTCTGATAATGCAGTTCATCACATCTTGAGAACAGATCGTTGTCCGGATCCTCCAACTGATATACCGTCAGAAGATACTCATTAATACCGGTATCCTGATGATATTCATTCTCCCAGAGAAAGCTGGCATCGTCCCGGTTCTCTGCGATCATACGGTCTCCTAATATCTCCCGGTAGAAATAGTCTGTTTTCATATCAAATACAAAAACACCACCGGCTTTCAAAAAGCGCTTCACCCGTGTAAACACTCTCTGCAGATCCTGTGGTTCCAATAAATAATTCATTCCGTCACACACACAGTAAACGGCATCAACTTCGTCAGGCAGCTCCAGTTCTCTCATGTCCTGCTGTATCAACAACACACCCGGCAGATTCTTCTCTCTCGCCATCATCAGCATGTCCTCAGAAGAATCCAGACCTATGATACTATCGTAGCCCTTTGCTATCATGCATTCCGTCATGCTTCCCGTACCACAGCCCAGCTCCAGAAGTGTTCCTTCAGTAATACCATATTCCGTAAGGATGCTATACAGATACTCTGCCCACATGTCATACGGAATATTATCCATGAACAGATCATAACAATAAGCAAATCCGTTATAGGCATTTTCGTTGTATGAATTATCACTCATCTTCTCGTCTCCACTCACTGTCGCTGTTTCACCTGAAATTCCAGATAGTTAATTTAATTTTAGCATACATGCATGGTTCCCGCAACCTACAATTCGTCCAAAGTCTTATAATAATGCGGCAGAAATTCCTGACAGAAAATATCAGCCTCCGGGCAGTTCATATCCCTCAGATATGCCTCTGACGCCTCCTTCGCCTTCTGAAACTCCTGATTGCCTGCCTTCTGCTCCTCAATGCACTTGATCAGTGCCGACAGTTTATCAGCAGCCTTGACTAACTTGTACTCCTCCGGTGTCCACTCAGATTCCTGCAGATAAGGGGCATACTCTCCGCGCAAATCCTCCGGCAAACGCTCCAAAAGCTCCTGAGCAGCCTCCTCCTCGATCTCCTTGAAAGCTGACTTGATCTTATCATTGCGGTACTTGACCGGTGTTGGCAGATCGCCGGTGATGATCTCTGTAAAATCATGATACAGCCCCATCACGGCGATCCTCTCCGGATGATAGTCCCTTCCAAATCTCTTATTGCCTATGATGGCAAGCGCATGGGCGATCATCGCCACCTCCATCGAATGCTCACTATCATTCTGCGTGTAGGAATTACGCATCACAGACCATCGGCTGATAAACTTCATTCGTGTGACAATTGCAAAAAACGTATTCTCCAATCCCATTGTCTCCTCCCCCTTCTTTGTATCCTTCGATCATTCCCGAGCTTTCTCTAACATCTTCTGAATGTAGATTCCGGTGTAGGACTGCGGCATCTTTGCCACCTCCTCCGGCGTCCCCTGTGCGATCACAGTACCTCCGCGGTCACCACCCTCCGGACCGATATCAATGATATAATCTGCCGTCTTGATCACATCCAGATTGTGTTCGATCACGATCACGGTATTGCCGCCCTCTGCCAGACGATGCAGAATATCGATCAGCTTATGGACATCCGCAAAATGAAGTCCTGTCGTCGGCTCGTCCAGCACATACACGGTCTTACCTGTGCTTCTGCGGCTCAACTCGGTTGCCAGCTTGATACGCTGTGCCTCACCACCGGACAGAGTTGTCGATGGCTGTCCCAGCTTCACATAAGAAAGTCCGACATCATACAACGTCTTGATCTTACGATAGATAGACGGAATCGGCTCGAAAAAGCCAAGTGCCTCCTCCACCGTCATGTCGAGCACCTCAAAGATACTCTTCCCTTTATACTTCACATCGAGCGTCTCTCTGTTATACCTCTTGCCATTGCAGACCTCGCATGGCACATAGATGTCCGGCAGGAAGTTCATCTCGATCTTGATGATACCATCGCCCTGACATGCCTCGCAGCGACCACCCTTGACATTGAAGCTGAAACGACCTTTCTTGTAACCGCGTGCCTTCGCCTCCGGGGTGGATGCAAAAAGATCACGGATCATATCAAACACACCGGTATAAGTTGCCGGATTGGAACGCGGCGTTCTGCCGATCGGGGACTGATCAATATTGATAACCTTGTCTAACTGTGCGAGCCCCTCCACGCAGTCATGCTTGCCCGGCACAAAGCGGGCGCGGTTTAACTTTCTTGCCAGCTCCTTATACAGGATCTCATTGACAAGCGAACTCTTACCGGAGCCGGAAACACCGGTCACACACGTCATGACACCTAACGGGAAGGACACGTCAATATTCTTCAGATTATTCTCTCTTGCTCCCCGCACCGTGATCCAGCCGGTCGGCTCTCTCCTCTCAGATGGTACCGGAATCCGGATCCGTCCGCTCAGATAAGCACCGGTCACGGAATCCTTGCATTTCATAATATCCTTTACGCTGCCGGCAGCAACCACCTCTCCACCGTGCGTTCCGGCGCCCGGTCCGATATCCACGATATAATCTGCCGCAAACATCGTATCCTCATCATGCTCTACCACGATCAGGGTATTGCCAAGATCCTTTAGCTTCTTGAGTGTCTGGATCAGCTTGTCATTATCTCTCTGATGCAGGCCGATACTAGGCTCATCCAATATATATGCAACACCGACCAGACCGGAGCCGATCTGTGTCGCCAGACGTATTCTCTGTGCTTCACCACCGGACAGGGTGCCGGTCGCTCTCGCCAGTGTCAGATATTCCAGACCGACATCCAGCAGGAACTGCAAACGTGCCTTGATCTCTCTGAGAACAAGCTTACCGATTGCAAGCTGATGCGGTGTCAGCTCCAGCCCCTGCATAAACTCCATCAGATGGCTGATCGACAGCTCTGTTACCTCTGCAATATTCTTATCTCCGACCGTCACTGCCAGAGCCTCCGGCTTCAGTCTCTTACCGCCGCACTCTGCACACGGAGTGATACGCATATAGCTCTCGTACTCCTTCTTCATACGTTCGGAACCACACTCGCGGTAACGTCTCTGCACATTCTTGATCACGCCCTCGAATGCGACATCATAAACACCGACACCACGCTGACCGCGGTACTTAACCTTGACAACACGTCCATCGGTTCCATGCATGAGCATGTGGCGTATCTCCTTCGGCAGGTCCTCATACGGCGTATTGATGTCAAATCCATAGGAATCTGCCAGCGCATCCAGAATACTTCTGCAGTAGCTTGTCGTATCCTTTGCCGACTGCCAGCCAAGCACTGTCAGCGCACCATCCGCCAGACTCAGCGATGGATCCGGTATCATCAGCGCCTCATCAAACTCCATCTTCACACCGATACCGTGACAGACCGGACAGGCACCAAACGGATTATTAAATGAAAAGGTACGCGGTTCCAGCTCGTCAACGCTGATTCCGCAGTCCGGGCAGGAAAAGCTCTGGCTGAAGCTCATCTGCTCCCCTCCCGGGATATCCACGATCATCAGCCCGTCAGACAGCTTCAGTACATTCTCGATGGAATCCACCAGACGCTTCTGAATACCATCGCGAACCACAAGACGATCCACCATCACTTCGATATTGTGTTTTTTATTCTTTTCGAGGGAAATCTCCTCAGATAACTCATACAAATGACCATCGACAACAACACGGACATAGCCGCTTTTGCGGGCAGACTCGAACACCTTGACATGCTGTCCCTTGCGCCCACGCACAACCGGAGCCAGAAGCTGAAGCCTCGTCCCCTCCGGCAGCTCCATGATCTCATCTGCCATCTGATCGACCGTCTGCGCATAGATCTCCTTCCCACACTTCGGACAATGCGGAATACCGATCCTCGCATACAGAAGGCGGAAATAGTCGTAAATCTCCGTCACCGTACCAACCGTGGAACGCGGGTTACGGTTCGTCGACTTCTGATCGATCGAGATCGCCGGCGGCAGTCCCTCAATGGCATCCACATTCGGCTTCTCCATCTGTCCCAGAAACTGGCGGGCATAAGAAGACAGCGACTCCATATAACGTCTCTGTCCCTCTGCGTAGATCGTATCAAATGCCAGAGAAGACTTCCCGGAACCACTGAGTCCGGTAAATACAACAAACTCGTCTCTCGGCACGTCCAGATCGATCTCCTTCAGATTGTGCTCTGCTGCCTTTCGTATCTTTATATATTTCTTTAACTGCTCATGCTTTGCCATAATAAACCATGCCTTTCTATATCCATCACATTTTGCATAAGCCGATGATAGCATGTTTTAAATCGTTTTTCAAGTACATATGTTCGATTTTCCAAATCCGGTATATTTTGTCAATCAAAACATCACAATGCTTCGGCAAAAATCGAAAAAGCTTCATTTTGCCTTCGCACACATTATCTGATATACGGAGAGTCGCCCCTGTCCGTCACGATCCGGTATCCGATCGATTCCATACGGCGGTTCAGGCAGCCACGGCACTCTGCCGCCTCCTCGCCGGTACAGATCTTGTGATCATACAGCGCATATTTCTTTCGTACGGCAACCGGAGAGAGGTTCGGCATTACAACATTAGCACCCGCCCGGATCCCCATCTCACGTCCCAGCGGATGGATTGTTCCAAGTGCTGTTGTCGCCGGAAGAAGTACCTTCTTCTCCTGTAAACGCAGCAAACTTAACAGAAACAGTGTCAGTTCCAGACTTCCCTGCGCCTTATCGGCAAACGGTGTCCCCGCCGCCGGCACAAACGGTCCGATCCCCACCATATGCGGTTTCAGTTCATAAATAAACTCCATATCCTGTGCAAGCTGCTCCGGTCCCTGTCCCGGCGAGCCTACCATAAAGCCACAGCCCACCTGATAACCGATCTCACGCAGCGTATACAGACATTTCTTCCGATGCTCCGGCGACATTTCCTGCGGATGCATGGAACGGTAATGCACATCGTCCGCCGTCTCATGGCGCAGCAGATAACGGTCTGCCCCCGCCTCATACCATCTGCGGTATGTCTCCCCGGAACGCTCTCCCACTGACAGCGTCACCGCACACTTCGGATAACGCTGCTTAATCTCATGAATCAACTCCTCATACCATTCATCCCGGAAATATCCATCCTCGCCTCCCTGCAGGACAAAGGTCCGGAAACCAAGCTCCCAGCCCTCCTCACAGCAGGCAAGAATATCCTCCTTCGTCAGACGGTACCGGTCCGCATCCGGATTACTGCGGCGGATCCCGCAGTAATAACAGTCGTTCCTGCAGTAATTGGTAAACTCAATCAGTCCACGGACATATACATCATGCCCGTAAACAGACTGCGCCACGGCTCTCGCCTTCTGTGCGGCATAATCTCTGAGCGCATCGTCCTGATACGCAGAAAGGAGCGTGATCCATTCCTCACGCTCCAAAGTCTCCTTATCTTCCAGCTTATCAATCAGATCAAACATATCGGAAACCTCCACTGTCCCTTTACTTTGCTGCCAATTCCAACATCTTCTCAAGTGGTCTGCAGGACTTTTCTGCAATATCCGGATCCACGATCATCTCCGGCTGCAATGTCTCCAGTGCCTTTTTGACCTTTTCGAGTGTAATCTTCTTCATATTCGGACAGAACTGACGGTGTCCCACGGAATAAAAACGCTTCTGCGGATTCTTCTGACCCAGCTCATAGAAAACACCCATCTCGGTACAGATAATAAATTCCTGCGCCTCGCTCTGCGTTGCATAATCAATGATCTGAGAAGTGCTTCCGATAAAATCAGAAAGCTCCAGAACATCTCCGGTACACTCCGGATGTGTCAACACCTCCGCCTTAGGATGTGCTGCCTTCGCCTTCAAAAGCTCATCAGCATGAATGCTCTTGTGTACATGACAGAAGCCGTCATTGAAAATAAAATTCTTCTCCGGAAGCTGCTTTGCCACATAACGTCCCAGATTCTCATCCGGAATGAAATAAATATTCTTCTCTTTGAGATTGCTTACCACCTTGATCGCATTGGAGGAGGTTACGCAGACATCCGAATGTGCCTTTAACTCCGAGGTTGAATTGACATAACATACAACTGCCACATCATCCCACTCACTGCGGACCTGCTCGATCTTTGCCACCTCTGCCATATGCGCCATCGGACAGTCTGCAAATTCATCTGCCATAACGACCTTTTTGCCCGGATTTAAAACCTTGGCACTCTCTCCCATAAAGGATACGCCGCAGAAAATGATCGTCTGCTCCTTCAGCTCGATCGCCAGCTTGCTTAGGAAATAAGAATCTCCCACATAATCCGCAATCGCCTGTACTTCCCCATCCACATAATAATGCGCAAGGATAACTGCATCCTGCTTTTCCTTTAACTCAAGTATCTCTTTTTTTAACTGTTCTACATTTGTCTCCTGCATCTTTTCCTCTTTCCGGCCGAATGCTGTCATTCGTCTCCTGCTCTACACGCTTATCTTAAGCCTCTCCATTAACATATGCCTTTCATGCCGTCTCCTTAAACCGCATGAAGATTCTTCAGGGAAATATCCATGATCGGTGCGGAATGTGTCAGCGCACCGCTGGATACATAATCCACTCCCACATCGATCATGTTCTTGATATTCTCTCTTGTCACATTCCCGGAGCACTCCGTCAGCGCTCGTCCAGCGATCAGCTTGACCGCTTCCTTCATCTTATCCGGTGTCATGTTATCCAGCATGATAATATCCGCACCCGCCTCGCACGCTTCCTTAACCTGCTCCAGTGTCTCCACCTCGACCTCAATCTTGTGTACAAAGGACGCATACTCTTTCGCCATTCTGACTGCCTTTGTAATACTTCCTGCTGCACCGATATGATTGTCCTTGAGCATCACACCATCCGACAGATTGTAACGGTGGTTGCTTCCTCCGCCAACCTTAACAGCATATTTCTCAAACAGACGCATATTCGGCGTCGTCTTTCTGGTATCCAGAAGTGTTGTGTGACTGCCCTCTAAAAGCTGTGCGATCTCATGAGTATAAGTAGCGATACCACTCATTCTCTGAAGATAATTCAGTGCTGTTCTCTCACCGGATAACAGAGTGCGGATATCTCCTGTCACGACTGCCATCAGATCTCCTGCGTGAACGAAATCGCCCTCCTTTACCTTCATATCAAATGTCACCGTATCATCCAGAAGTTCAAAAACACGCTGGAATACCCACAGACCACAGATCACTCCGTCCTGCTTGCAGATCAGATCAACCTGTCCCTTCTGATATTCGGGCATGACACAGTTCGTAGAAATGTCCTCGCTGGTGATGTCCTCCTCCAACGCCATACGGATATATCTGTCCGCATTCATCTTCATAAATGTTGTATCACTCATGTCTCTTTTTCTCCTTTTCTATTTCCTCTAAAACAATGTTCTTGTATTGTTCCTTTAACTGCTCCAAATTCTGATACAGGCTCCAGTCAACACGGTCCGTAACATCCTTTGCCACCGGAAGCTCAGACGACGTGATCTCACTCGCACAGCGGTCTGCAAATACCATCGACTCAAGCAGGGAATTGCTTGCCAGACGGTTTGCTCCGTGAACACCGTTGCAGGAGGTCTCCCCGACGGCGTACAACCGATCCATGGAGGTTCTGCTCGAAAGATTAACTTTGATACCTCCCATGAAATAATGCTGTGCCGGCACTACAGGAACCGGCTCCTTCGTTACATCATAGCCTTCCTCCAGACATCTCTGGCAAATATTCGGAAAATGACTGCGGATCTCCTCCTCCGGAATACGCTCCAGCGAAAGTCTCACATACGGCATATCATCCTCCGCCATCTGCTTATGGATTGCCGCCGTAACAACATCTCTCGGCAAAAGCTCATCCACAAACCGCTCTCCGTTCTTATTCAGAAGGATCGCCCCCTCGCCTCTCACAGACTCAGAGATCAGAAAACGTCGTCCCGGTTTCTCCGAATATAATGTCGTCGGGTGGATCTGAATATAATCGATATGCTCCATCTCAATCCCGTGACGAATTGCGATCGCCAGCGCATCTCCCGTGATATGCCGAAAATTCGTCGAGTGCTGATACAGTCCGCCAAGACCTCCGCACGCCAGAACCGTATAGCCCGCCTGTACCGTGCCGAGGCTGCCGTCCGCCTCGCGGATCACAAGTCCCTCGCAGCCGTTTTCTCCGTCAATGATATCGAGCATCATCGTATGATCCAATATCGTAATATTGTCCCTCTCCTGTGCTCTCGCAAGAAGCTTGCTTGTAATCTCCTTGCCGGTGATATCTTCATGAAACAGGATACGCGGTCTGGAATGACCACCCTCTCTTGTAAATGCAAGCTCATCGCCATTCCGTTCAAAATCCACACCATAGCCCAGCAGATCCTCTGCGATCCGGTTGGAGGAACGGATCATGACATCGACGGATGCCTTATTATTCTCATAGTGTCCTGCTTTCATAGTATCTTCAAAATAGCTGTTATAGTCCTCCTCGCCGCGCAGCATGCACATACCGCCCTGTGCCAGAAAGGAATCGCTCTGATCCACGTCATCCTTGGTGATCATCAGGATCTGATACTCCACCGGCAGCTTAAGTGCACAGAATAATCCTGCCGCACCTGTTCCAACTATCACAACATCTGTCTGTCTGTTCATTTTTATTAAATATTCCTTTCTCAGGTTCATTTCTTTTTCATTCTTCTCTATCGAAATACTACCATGGAATGCAGCCCTGCATTAAAATTCAGGCTCTTGACCAGAACACGTATCTCTGCTGTTCCGGTATCCTTTTCCCTAAGCTCCACATCCAGCGGTCCCGGCCATTCCCGTGCCGTTTCCCCACGAAGCTCACCATTGATATACACACTGCATTCCCCCCAGACACTCTCAAAATGCAGCACCGGGAGTCTTCCGTTGATCGATTCCGGGATCTTCGTGCGGATCCGGTAAATGCCGTATTTGCCTTCCTGATCCTCAAAGATTGCAGGTGTTCCCGACTTCTCATCGACCTGCACATCCATCCAGGTATTCATATCAAACTCATCCACATGCATATTGACATCCGGCTTCTCGGCAAACAACTCTGAGGTCATCTTCCAACCGGTCAGATACTGCTGACGGATGCTCTCTACAAACGGCTCCGTTTTCCTTGTGGAAAGAGGGATCATCAAGCTTCCAAACTCAACCTCCGGCGCAACTGCAGAGATCACCATCTGACCGGCTCCCTCCTCAGCCTGCACAATTGCCTGACACCGTCCGTTAAACAAGCTTCTGTGACCGGATCCAAAATCTTCATGACAGGTCGGATCTCCATTGCAGGTTCCAAGGATCACACCGCCCTCCACCGAGATATCTATCTCAAAGGAAGCATCCGGCACTCCTCTGCCCTTCTCATCCACTGCATAAATATTAACCGGCATGGCATCTCTTCCATCATTATACATGCCTCTGTGCCATGGCACGATCTTCAGACGCACCGGCTCCCCGGTTGTGATCTTCACATCATGGGCAGCTTTCACGCCATCTTTATAACCGATCAATTCAATGTAGCCCGGCTGATATGGAACCTCCCACTCTGCCTGCTCGTACAGATTGATCTTCTTCCGGCCGTAGGACTTACGGTTCACGATCAGTTCCGCCTCATCACAGTTGGTGTGAGACATCACCCGGATCAGCTCACCCTCTCTGCCCCGGTGATTCCAGTGCGGCAGCACATGACACACGGGCTTTCTGGAAAAGATCGCCTTCGCCATGTAAAACGCATCCTTCGCATAGCCACAGGTATCCATCAGTCCAAAATAAGAGGATACGGACGGCCATGTATACGGGGTCGGCTCTCCCAGGTAATCAAAACCGGTCCACATAAATGCCCCCGCCATAAAATCACGCACCATGATATCCTTCCAGGTCTGACGCACGGTACTTCCCCAGTCTGCACACCGTTCATCATAGCAGCTGATCAGGTGGCGTTCATCATCATCCTCATAACAGCTGCGCACGGAAAAAGCAGATGTCGATTCACTTGCAAACACCGGCATGTCCGGGTGCTTCTCATGAAACGAGTCATACTGATCTGTCTGGTAATTGATGCCACACACATCCAGAGAATCCACGGCACTTTCCTCCGCGTCCAGCCCGCCATGCATCGCACCGGTCACAAAACGGGTATCATCCAGTGCACGGATCTCATCCCGCATGGTCTGTGCCATTCTCCTGCCTTCCTCTGTTCCCTGCAGCGGCTCCTCGTTAAAGATCGAATACATGATCACCGACGGATGATTCCGGTCTCTTAAAACCATTGTACGAAGCTGTGTCAGCCCCTCCTCCGATGTCTCAAAATTTCTGTTCTCATCAATCACTAACATTCCCATTCTATCACACGCGTCAAGCAACTCTTTGTGAGGCATGCCATGGGCGCAGCGATATGCGTTGGAACCCATCGCCTTCAATCGTTCGATCCGATATTCATGAAGTGCATCCGGCACTGCAACACCGATTCCTCCAAAATCCTGATGGTTGCAGGTTCCAAACAGCTTCACCGGACGTCCGTTCAGCAGAAAACCTTTTTTCGGATCCATTGCGATCGTGCGGAAGCCGCAGATCGTCTTGTCCGAATCAACCAGTTCATCCTCCACAAACACCTTCGTGATCACTTCATATATATTAGGTTCCTCGATATCCCATACCTTCGGATCCTCAATCGTAAATTCCGTCTCAACCTGTGACTCCTCCCCGGCTTCGCAGACAACGCCTTCGTTATTGATATTGACCTCTAATTCCTGATCCGGGTCAACCAGCGTTGTGGAAATCCGCACCTCGGTATCCTTCTCTGTCTGATTGCAGATATTGGTAAACAGATTCACCTTCCATGTATTCTCCTCGATCTCCTCCATCCGGATCGATAGACCATACTGCGGAATATGGATCGGATTCTTGATGTTGAGCCATACATGCCGGTATATTCCGGCACCTTCATACCACCAGCCCTCCCAGACATCAGCATCTACAAATACCGCAAGCACATTCGGTCTCGTCCCAAAATGCGCCCGGTCCGAAATATCGATTTGAAAAGGTGTGTATGCGGAAAAACTGCGATGGATCACAGATCCGTTAAAATACACGACTGCATGTGAGGCAATCCCCTCAAATTCGATCGTAAGCTCCTTGTCCCTGTACTTCTCCGGAATTGCAAACACCTTTCGGTACCACGCCTTTCCTCCCGGCTTATATCCCCAGTTGGCAGCACCGTCCTCTGAGAAAGGCTGACGGATCGCCCAGTCATGAGGCACATTGACCGTCTCCCAGTCTCTTGCGTCAAAGTCCTCCTGTGGTACTCCGGGACAGGCTCCGGCTTTTGAAGTATTATATATATAACTATGAGTCATCTGAAGCGGCTCTTTTACGTCTCCCGGATGGAAACTCCAATCCTTGTCCATAGACAAAGAAACTCTCGTACTCATATGCCAAACACCTCCGCATCTTCTTCTAATCATTAAAACATACCACCATCATAACGTCAAGAAAAACAGCAGATCATTCCCTTGAAATAATTGCAATTATACTCCCTTTGTAGTAAAATACAGTTAATGATCTAAATTATCAGCGAACGCCTTTCAGGACGAATAAATGAGAAAAGGAGAATACATATGGAGTTAAAAGATTTTATGGACTTAGGCAAATTGCAGAAAATTCAAGATGCTTTTTCCGATGCGACAGGACTTGCTGCAATTGCGGTTGGAAAAAACGGCGAGTACATCACAGAAGGCAGCAATTTCACAGATTTCTGTATGAAATATACACGTAATTCCGTAGAGGGCAACCGCCGCTGTGTAAAATGTGACAATGAATGTACCGGCACTTATTATTGTCATGCCGGGCTGATGGACTTTGCCATTGACATTATGCTGAACGATGAAAAGGTCGGAGCTATTATCGGAGGACAGGTTCTGCCACAGGAACCGGAGGACGAAAAATTCCGTCAGACTGCCCGTGAGCTTGGCATAAATGAGGATGCCTATGTGCAGGCAGTTCACCAGGTACCGGTAAGCACCGAAAAACGAATCCGGGCATCTGCCGAACTCTTAGGAGAGATCGTCAACCAGTTAGTAAATCTGGAGTATTTCCGTTACACGAACGGCGATCGCTTTACTCAGCTTCATAATGAAGTAATGCTCACTATTGATATCATTCAGGATATTAATGCCAATACACACTCTCTGAAATCCATTGCCAACAAGCAGAAAATGCTTTCTCTGAACGCTTCCATCGAGGCAGCCAGAAGCGGCGAGGCAGGCGTCGGATTTGCCGTTGTTGCAAAGAGCATGGGCGAGCTTTCTTCCCAGTCAGCTACCATTTACGGTGATATCGAAAAATCTGTTGCCGAAGTTACAAAGTCTGTCAATGATATTGCCGCATTATTTGAGCAGTAAAAGCAGATTAAATACATACAAAACAGGGTCTGCATTTCCGGTGTAACACCGGAAATGCAGACCCTGTTTTAGTATTGGACCGGATAACTTTTTATCTGTTATCCAAATTTATATTTATCTT
>ERZ773108.3094-NODE-3094-length-13232-cov-5.965242_pt1 | contig 13232 bp, 12 predicted proteins | sample MGYA00580570_ERZ773108 | MGnify/ENA primary metagenome ERZ773108 (study PRJEB29015, sample SAMEA2737840) | human gut metagenome | biome: human gut; feature: human-associated habitat; material: faeces | place: China | collected 2012 ...
TGATTTTCCAGCAGAGAGATAAATCTCTGTCCTACCATACCTGTTGCACCTAAGATACCAACTCTTAATTTCTTTTCCATAGTTCCTCTCCTCATCTTCCGCAGGGCTTTGGGGCAGCCGCTGCTTTCGTTTTTGCCCCGTATCGGGGAGTCTTTCCTTATACTATAACAAAGTCGGGAAAAATGCAACTAAAAATTCGTCTTTTGCGCACATTTGTATTTATATCGCGGACATGGCTTTATTTTTGTTTGTCAGAAGTTTAGTTCAAACGGACTTTACTGCCTTTTCCATCTCTTTTTGCCAGTTTCAACCTGTTTAAATGAACTTCTTTGCCTTTATAGTCGATGATCGGATTTTCACCGATGAGATATACTGTTTCCAGTTCTTCATTCTTTGCTAAGCGGATACCACGGACACCTCTGGAGGCTTTCTTAAGAACAGAGATCTCCTCTAACGGGAACCGCAGGAACGTTCCATTTGTAGTCTGAAGCACTACATCTGTTTCCCCGTTTATCATTGTTACAGAAACCACACTGTCCTCTTCCTGAAGAACCTTAATTTCTACTTTTCGTTCTCCGTCCAGATGGTTCAGTGCATTGCTTGTATAATTGGTCACAACCTCTTCAATCTTAAACTCATCCGCCCATACATATACAGGTTCTGTTTCTTCAAAAATCACAGTTGCTTCTTTCTGTTCGATCATAATATGCATAGAACCAAGTACACCCCTGATCAGAGATACAATGTCAAATCTTTCCATCACCGGGGCATCTTTACCGGACTCCAGCTGATTCAGCGTCAGCAGGTTTTTGACCAGCTTGTTCATCTTTGAAGCCTCATCCATAATAACTTCACAGTAAAATTCCCTGCTTTCCGGATCATCGGAAATATTTTCATTCAGCCCCTCTGCATATCCCTGGATCAATGCAATAGGAGTTTTCAGCTCATGAGAAACATTATCAAGAAATTCCTTACGCATCTCATCAATTTTAATCTTATCTTCTATGTCTTTCTGAAGCTTGTTATTAGCCGATTTCAACTCTGAGATCGTGCTCTCAAGTTTTCTGGACATTTTGTTAAAGTTATCGCCAAGTACATCAATCTCATTACCTGCCCTGCTTTGATATCTGGCATCAAAATCCAGATCAGACATCTTCTCTGATAATTTGGTCAGTTCACTGATCGGGCGGGTAATACGATTTGTCATCACAAGAATCACAATACCGCTGATCACAATTATGATTATTCCTACAATGAAGTAAAAACTGTTGGAAATAGATGCACTTTCCTTAATACTTTCCAGAGGAGAACGGATCAGGAAATAGTAACCATTATCAAACTGTCCCCAGCATTCCACATATTCCATGCCTGCAAAGCGATCATGCACCTGCCACATGGTACAGGTATCTGTCTTTTTGAGCACACGACTGTGCTGCATATCCTGATCCAGATTATTAATATACCCAAACAGCTTACTGCGGAGCATTTTTGCCATATTATTCTCTCCCCAGTAATAATAACCGCTGTTTTCCTCATTTACTATGATCCAGGTAAGGTTATTTCTGGAACTGCTCCTCTCAATCTCATCCGAAATCTCATCTGTTGCCCCTTTTTTGTCCTCTTCTATATCTGTATCATACTGCAGGATGTCATCCAGATTCATCTGAGACAACACTTCTTTTGCCTCCTCCAGCACTTCTACTTTTTTGGATACATAATATTTTTCAAGAAAAAGACCATTGATCAGAGTAATGGTAAAGATCGAAAGCAGTAACAGACATATAAACACTACTGAAATCTGATGTTGCAGAGTATGAAATTTTTTATCTGTTTTTCCGTTTCCTGTCATTCGTCTACCTCAAACTTGTATCCCATACCCCATACAGTCTTTATATATTCACCTTTATCTCCCATTTTACTTCTGAGCTTCTTAACATGGGTATCAATCGTACGGGCATCTCCAAAGTAGTCATAATTCCATACAGAATTCAGAATCTTTTCTCTGGAAAGTGCGATTCCCTGATTCTCCAGAAAATATGTCAGAAGTTCAAATTCCTTAAAGCTCAGTTCCATAGGCTTACCATCCACAGTAGCCAGATGTGCTGCTTTATCTATAACAATGCCGCCTGCTGAAATCACATCTTCCGGATTATTCTGACCTGTACGTCTCAGAATTGCCTCCACTCTTGCAACAAGGATTTTCGGACTGAATGGTTTGGAGATGTATTCATCTACCCCCAGATCAAATCCAAGAAGCTCATCTCTCTCATCACTTCTTGCAGTCAGCATAATGATCGGAACTTTTGAGTTCTTGCGAATCTCACGGCAAACTTCCCATCCATCCATCTTCGGCATCATGACATCCAGAATGATCAGTGCGATGTCCTTCTCCTCATAAAAGATATCCATGGCTTCTTCACCATTACCGGCTTCCAGTACCTGGAAATTCTTCTTTGTCAGGAAATCCTTTACCAGCTTTCTCATGCGGCTCTCATCATCCACCACCAGGATTTTTAATGTATCCATTTGATCCCCTCCGTTTTTCTTCATTATTTTCCGAAACAGTTTTTACTTTTTATTTATACTGTTTTCCGAGTATTGTTAAAATCCACGACTGTTCAGCGCCTTTACAGCCACAGCGCAAAATCCGGGAAAATCGCCCTCAGCAACAGATTTTATCTTTCATATGGTTACTATAGCAGAGATTTATGTAAGATTTGTGAACATATGACAGAAAAATTATAAGTATTGCTGTTCACAACACCAAATAGCCTCAAATATAAAAATCTTCTTGACAAATTCTGTTTTTATTTCTATACTGTTAATCAGTCGATATATCTTATATAATGAATGATATATCAATATTAAAAAGTGCTTTCGTCTCATCACCAGTGCTGTTTTATGAAAAAACAGCGTTGCAGACTCATTTTCAGGGCTTGTACTGGTTTCGACGGGGGCTTTGAAGTTGGGGAAGCCATCCGCAGACTCCCAGACTGCGTACCAACCGGGAAACTAAATATAAACGCAGACGAACAGTACGCGTTAGCAGCCTAATTGCTGCTCGTCAGCCCTGATGCACTCACACTTCAGGAATCTGACGTCGACCATGTGAGAAACCTTGCCGGGTAAGCTTTGCCCCGGTAGATGTATCATGAAGCTACTAAGGTTGTAAGCCTGTCGGTGGGCGTACATCCAAGGGAATGTTAAAACAGCGACTGTGATGGGAGATGCCTTAATGAATAGGCTTTCGGACGCGGGTTCAATTCCCGCCAGGTCCACTTGACCACGACAAAGCGAACCCTGACAATTTTGTACAGTAATTGTATATAAGAATGTCGGAATGTTAGTTGTGTCGTTGGAACGGTAAACAAAAAAGAGGGTTTTTAGCCCTCTTTTTTTGTGTCTGTTTCTCTTAATTGTAATGAGACAGCACTATTTAAGTATCCACAGTCTCAAAAAAATCCTCAAAAAACTTCTTTTTTTCAAAGCAGGGCTGGCACAGTTTGTATGGGTAGCCAAATGGCAGGTTCCTTCCGCAGACCATACACCTCCGTCTTTTCAATTTCTTTTCCCTGATCGTATCTGTCAGCTCTTTTGAGATTTCCTTTTTTCTCTTACGTATCAGATTCTTATCCCAGTTTTGTCTCCCCGGCATTCCAAAAAGACGGACGAAACTGTGGAACATGTCATATTTCTGATGCAGAACTTCCAGTGCCTGGATTTTTTTGTTGATGCGGTCGTGCTTGAATGAAAAAGTAAATTCTACATTCTAATATACCTTGATTTTATGCGGGATTTAATTCTATTTTCGGAGATATACAACTTGATTTTTTTAGTATATAATGCTTTTATACGGCATAAACAGCATAGTTTTTTGCATGATAAAAGGACATCTGGAAATAGTGTGCAGGACTAAATTCCACATGTCTGTTGGAAAGACTAAATTCTATGCAATGAAACTTGCCTGTGCCTGTATTGTTATTATTATTTTATTAATGCTGGTATCAATGTGACTTCATCGGCTGGTATCTCTGCTAATCCTAATGCTTTATGAAGTCTGTTATCCAGCAGGAGACGGGATACTTCATATGGACTGTGTCCATTGAGGCTGTCCCGTTTTTCGCTATTGATAGGATTTAATAACAGCAGCGTTGTTTTGTCTGTCATTTTTTCAAAGCTTGTTCCTTTTGGCAGGACATACCTTATATATTCATGATTCTTTTCAAGAGCACCTTTTTGATCAGAACGGTTGGGATCACAATAATAAATGCGTGTGCGTACTTCATCATTTTTGCTATATTCCAGACTCTGCCGGTCCTGAAATTCATGCCCGTTGTCTGTAAGTATTACTTCGAAAAGTTTCTGAAACAGTTCAATTCCAAGTAACTCTGTTAAATGATCAAAAATCCTAGTTACTTCTTTCTGGGTCTGTTCTTCTAAAAGAAACATAAGCATAAGGCTACAGTTTCGAAAGAACATAGTCAGAAAGCAGGGACTGGTACCTTTTGCTCCTTCAACAGTATCCATTTCGACTACATAAACAGATTTGTTCGCTGCGATATATTCCAGGAATTCTTTATAGCCCCGGCCTTTTCGAAAACTTCTGTCTTTAAGGCTGGTAGTGGTTTTTCTTTTTCTCTGCTTGTATACCACTTTACGGCGCAGATCTATGTTTCTGGCTTGAAAAACGCCACGGTCTATATAAGAGTATATGGTTCTTCTGGAACAGGCGATCTCATCAGCATGAGATGCGTAGATGTGGGCAATGGACTGTCCTTTTTTGAGAAGCGGTGACAACAGGTTGTCCAGTTTCTGTATACTTTCCGGTGTCTGGTTGATCCCTTCTCTGCTGGTAGTCCTAAGGGTTTCATAGGAGTCCTGGGCGTATTTTGAAGAATAGATCTTTTTGTCCATCATGCAATTCGTTCTCTTGCTGCATCCATTGCACACATAAGGAGGTTTATTTAATTTTTCACATTCTCTTGGTTTATAAAATTTACAGACATCGCTGCATCTGAATTTTCTGCAGAGGACACATTTGCGCCGGCATTCATTATCACCGCACATATGCATGACATTGCATATATTTGTCCGCGGCTTTGAACTATCATAATTGTTTGCACAGGGAATAGGGGCAAATGCATCTGCGCTTCTTTCCCTGATAATGGAATGACGTCTGATTTCTTTGGATATGGTACTTGGATCCTTGCTTAATTCTATTGCAATACTTCTAAATGAATCACCGTTATTTAAATGCTGTTCGATTATAATACGTGCAGATAAGTCAAGATGTTTTTGGTTGCCTTTTGGTCTTCCTGTATTCATTTTATCCTCCTTCTGCACAGGCAGGGGATCATCTGCAGTAGTATTTTATAAAAAGAAGAAGGAAAAATCCATGCAGAAGTAATTTCTACAGGTATAGAATTTACTCTTGCAAGGTAGAATTTAAAAATTCATTTAACTTTCTCCATATAAAAGCTGTATCCAGCATTATAAAAAAGAAAATATGTTCGATATTTTATTGCGAAATTTTTGATATCATGGTATCATATATGTATGAAAGAAAATCTTATACATTACCGCACTTGTGTGTGCAATATTAATTACCATATGGTATGGTCGGTAAAATACCGGCGGAAGATATTAAATGCGGAGGTCGAGGCATATCTGCAGGAACTGGTGCAGGAGATCGCAGAAGATAAGGGCTTTACGGTCCATCTGTTTGAATGTGGGGAAGGAGACCATGTACACTGTTTTGTGTCAGCCCCTCCGAAATTATCCATAACTGCGATCATGAAATACCTGAAGGGGATCTCCGGCAGGAAACTTTTCGAACGTTTTCCGGAAATAAGAAACCAGCTTTGGAAAGGGGAGCTGTGGAACCATTCCTATTATGTGGAAATGGTCGGATCTGTATCGGAAGAAAATATCCGCAGGTACATCGAACATCAGAGCAAAGCGTACTGATACTATGGAGGAGAGGAAATGCTGCTGTCAAAGAAAACATCCATAAAGGTCAGCCGGGAATATGCGAACCTCATCGGGCATATGTGCTATGCAGCATCCAAGCTCTGGAATGTCTGTAATTACGAGCGTCAGCATTACAAAGAAACAGGGATGGAGCAGTATCCGGACTGGTATTATCAGAAAAAAGCCCATAAAGAGGATCTGTGGTATAAACAGCTCCCGTCCCAGACTGCCCAGGAAGTCTGCAAGCTGCTGGACAAGGCATGGAAGTCTTTTTATGCCCTGAAAAGATCCGGGGGGATCGAGACTCCCAGACCGCCGCGGTTTAAGCAGGAAAGTATCCCCATTACCTATATGCAGATGGGGATCGTGCATGAGCGGGATACGGAGAAAGTCCGCCTGTCCCTTCCAAAGGCATTAAAAAAATATATGGAAGAAACGTATCAGATCCATGAAAACTTTCTTTACCTTGAAAATAAGATTTTCAGGGGCATGGATCAGATCAAACAGCTGCGGATCTATCCGCCGGAGAAGGGAAGCTGTAAAATTATTGTTGTTTATGAGGTTCCTGACCAGGAAGAACTTCCACAGAACGGACATGAACTGTCTATTGATCTGGGGCTTCACAACCTTATGACGTGTTATGATTCTGGAAATGGGAAGACGTTTATCCTGGGCAGGAAGTACCTTGCACTGGAAAGATATTTCCATAAAGAGATCGCAAGGGTGCAGGCCCAGTGGTATGGGCAGCAGTCCGGAAAGGGAGTAAAACATCCGGTCACATCAAAACATATCAGGAAGTTATATAAGAGAAAACAAGACTCAGTAACGGACTATCTGCACAAGGTCACAAGATATCTTGCAGAATACTGCCGGGAACAGGGAATCACCTGTGTCGTTACAGGGGATATCCGGAACATCCGGAGAGAAAAAGACCTGGGACACAGGACAAACCAGAAGTTCCACAGCCTGCCGTATAACAGGATCTACATCATGCTGGAATATAAGCTGAAAAGATATGGGATCCGTTTTATAAAACAGGAAGAAAGTTATACCAGCCAGTGCAGTCCGCTGTCACCGAAAGTGGGGAAAAGATATGCAGAGCCGTCCAAACGGAAAGAGAGAGGGTTGTACAGAGATGGAAACAGAACCTATAACGCAGATGCCGTAGGCGCATATAATATCCTGAGAAAATATCACTCCGTATCCGGAGTAAAAAGAGAACTGTCCGTAACCGGACTGAAAACACCGGAAATAATAAAAGTAGCTGTATAGCTCTAAAGAGCAAACAGTAGTGGTGCCATGGATGCACCCTGAAAAAAGGCGGTATCCCGCCTTAATTCAGATGCTCTGGTAACTCAGTTGCCGAGTAATTCATTTACTATACTATGCTGAAGGTGTTCGCGAAGTATATAAGTTTATCTATATGAAATGGAATAAATAGTCGATTTTCTGATACTGATTGAGAGTAAAGACTCTTTCACGTGACGTTCAAAAAATCGACTTTTTATCTTGGATAATTCAGTGGAATCTCCTGCTTCAATTATGAAAACATTAAGTGATGAACGGAGATTTACTGATATTTTTATAGCAATTCCAGAAAATAATGCAATTAAGACAGTTCAGCATTTTCCTGTCTTTCGTGCTTTGCAGGAGTGCATTAGTTGCATTGTTTTCTGGGATTATAAAAGAAAGATAGGATGGGGAGTTAAAAAACAAATATGGATTATCAGTCAATTGTAACATTTGTTATGGAAATGGCCGGTTCAGTGGCGTTTGCTGCTTCCGGAGCGATGGTGGGCGTTGAACGGAATATGGATATTTTCGGCGTGAGCGTTCTGGGAGTTGCAACAGCAGTAGGCGGAGGAATGATCAGGGATATTGTTCTGGGGATCATCCCTCCGGCTGTATTTACCAATCCTGTATATGCACTGGTGTCAGTGCTTGCTTCCTGCATTGTTTTCTTTATTTTTTATTTCAAGAGAGAATTGCTTCAGGGGCACAGGCGTGAGACCTACGATAAAATCATGCTGGCAATGGACTCTGTCGGGCTTGGGATTTTTACAGTAGTAGGAGTAAATACAGGAATCCGCCAGGGATATATGGACAATGTGTTCCTGCTTGTATTTCTTGGAACCATTACGGGAGTAGGCGGCGGTCTGCTTAGAGATATGATGGCGAGTGTACCGCCGTATATTTTTGTAAAACATATCTATGCCTGTGCCTCCATCATTGGTGCAGTTGTATGCGTATATATGAATCGATTTGTGGGAAATGTACAGGCTATGGTAGTATCATCAATTGTAGTGGTGCTGATCCGATATCTGGCAGCACATTACCGCTGGAATCTGCCCAGGCTGTCACCACATGAATAGGAAGGATACCGTATAAAATCAGATAGGTAATATTTAGCACAGTCAGGCTGAGTTTGTCTGACTGTCTTTTCGTTCGAGGAGGAAAATTATTGATAATCGGAGCATCTACAGTTTCAGATTTTGTGGCGGTCAGACTGCTGCGGGCAAATTTATCAGGCTCGCGATTACCGGATTCTACACCGAAATAGTCAGCTTCTGTTACATGTGCGGCATCCGCGATGCTGACGGTAAATGCACCGCGTGCTTTGATATTCTGTACGGTTTTATGGGTCTCGGTAAGGTTCAATGCAACTGTGTCACGTTCCTGCATCGTACCCCAGGTAGCGTTCATTACATTGATACTTCCGTCTTCATTATAGGTTGCAACCATCAATACAGGCATAGGAAAAATGCCTTCTGTAATATTTAATTTTTTTCTCATTACAACAGCCCCTTTCAGATTCAATTGACAGGATAATATATCCTGCTATAAATGAGCAAATTTGAAAAAATGCACAAAATTATCCTGCTAATTTCATAAATGCTTCAAAATCATCACTTGCTTTTGCACATAGGAATAGATACTGATACTTTTCCTGATGAACGGCACTACAGATTCGATGATATCCATCTTGAAAAGATCGATATTTGCCAGTTCCTGTGACACAAATATAATGTGCCAGTGACATCAGCAGTCAGTATCTCTGTATTTCCTTTGAGGAACGGATCTGGTATGTATCCAGTGCCAGACGGTTTTTACATTGCCTGAAAAATATCTCGATCGGCCATCGACACACATAACAGGAAAAGATCTCTTTCTTTTATGCAAAATCACGAACTTGCTCATTTATAGTGATATAAAACAACATCAATGCATGCTGAAATATGTAAAAAGGCAATCGTATAAAATTGCGATTGCCAGATTTTAATATTTACTGCTTTAAGGTTAGGATTGTATGGAAGGTACCGGAATCATTATCATAATACATTTGCAAATTTCCATGGTACTGTTTTACGACTTTTTTAATGCTTTTGATTCCGAATCCATGTCTGCCATTGTCTGATTTACGGGATATAGGAAGTCCCTCTGGATTATATACAGGGGTATTTTGGCAGGAGTTGATGAGTATGATAATAAGAAAGGGTGAATTTTCTTTCTTTTGTACGGTGAGCTCAATAAAAGAGTCTGGAATATTCTCTGCTGATTCCACTGCATTCTCCAATAAGTTACAGAATAAAGAAGTCAAATCGCGCGGATATATATGTTGTACCGTGCCGCTTCTGATGTCAGTGTGAAAAATAATGTGCTTATCATTGCAGTGGCGCTGATAGCGGCACAGAATGGAGTTTAGCATTTCATGATCACAGAGTTTTGTGGTTTCCTTTAAGTCGGAAGATTCCATGAGTTGTTGTATATAGTCATTTATTTTATCGGAATCATTTTTTTCGTTCAGTAATCTGATTGATTGAAGATGTTTCTTTATATCGTGGATCAAAATGCTCTGGTTCTCGTTTTGTGCAAGCATCATTTCATAGTATTCAACAGAATCGGATTCTTTCTGGAGCAGTAACTGCAAATCGGCATATTCCTGTGATCTTTTTGCGTTATATTGGTTGATTCCAAATACAAGTAGGTTGACCAGCAACAGAAAAACGGCACAGATTGTTACTAGAAAATCAACCGGTGGGGCATATGCGGTTGTTTCACCAATAGAAAGAAGAGTAAACATCATAAGAATAGAGGAAAGCGGGATGAACATCAAGAGAATTTCGGAGTGACCGTACGGTTCTTGAGCTGCTTTGTTCCCCTTGAAGAGCCAACTTAACAAGTAAACGACTGCAAAAAAGGTAATTTTGCTAAATACGGTATAAAAAACAAGTCCGACACTTGCTTCTAAGAGAAAATGGGGAAAGAATCTTGATATCATCCCCAAAACTGCAAGTTCAGATATTCCCATAATCGCTGTAAGTATAGCGGAATGGAAGAGTGCCAATAATAACTTGAGGTTAAACATTATATAGAGGAAAACAGTGTTTATCACAAAAAAACTGATAATATTCAGCCATGTTTGCCCAAGCAGGGAAAGAAAAAACAACAGTACATAAAGAACACTTAATAGAGTCAGTCTCTTTTTACCGCTATGAGAAGGGGAAAAAAGGCTGGCGGCGTACTGCCATAAGATAACCGCTTCTGTAAAAAAACTAAAAATAAGTAAAATAATATATTCCATTTATTTTCACCTCATGCTTTCCAGATATAGTAGATATGCATTTCTGAAGGAACTGTATTTCCTGCGTGTCAGGTAAGCGGTAATCTGAGGATTTGATAAATGTACGGTGGAGTGATCAAAGTCCACAATATGTTCGAAGTTAACAATAAAGCTCCGGTGTGTCTGAAAAAAACTGTTTTGGGGAAGCTTTTCCAACCAGTAATTCATATTATGAATAGAGTCAAAGTCCTGACGGGCAGTATGTACAATTACTTTTCGCCCCTGAGCTTCTATGGCAATAATCTGCGAAGCAGGAAACGAATATACCGCCTGTTTTGTTTCCACAGGAATTTTGAGTGTAATGGAATTGTAATAAGCTAAGGCATCCTTCAGATTTCGGAAAAAACGCTGCTTATCTAGAGGTTTGGAAAGGTAACGGAATACATGAAAACGCATTGCTTCATCCAAATATTCAGAATAAGAGGTGACAACAAAAACGATCACATTTCTATTTGCTTTTTTTAATTCATTCCCAACATAGATTCCATTCATGCCAGGCATTTCGATATCCAGAAAAACAATATCCTTTTCACCTTTGTCAGTTAACAAAGCTTCACCACTGGTAAAAGAAACTAATTCAGGACATTTTAAATGGTTGGACTCAAAGTAGGATTCGATATACTTCTTCAATTGTTCAATGATCAGAGTGTCATCATCACAAATTAAAATACGCATTTTTTCACCTGACTTTCTAAATAGATGTATGTGTACATCTTATCACATAGAATTTCCAAATGCAAAAAATGCGTATGAAAAGACAATTTAATTACAATTTTGGTTCATTATGTGTTGCTTTGTTATTTCGTTTTACAAGCAGTTCGATAAAGTCTCCGGCAAGCTCTATGTCGGATTGATTACATAACCGTAGTTTATCAATAATATCCTGTGGAATATTATAAGCGTGCATACTGCCGAGCAGAAGGTAGTCAGGTGTAACATTGAGTAAATTACAAATCTGAATGAAAATATCCAGACTTGGTTTTTGCCTTCCGTTTTCGATTGATGACATATGGTTATTGGATATATTTAATCTTTCGGCAAGTTCTGCCTGTTTTATCCGTAATTCTTTTCTGCGTATTTTGATGCGGTTTCCCATACCTTCATATTGAAATTCTATTTATCCCACCTTCTTTCAGTAGAATTTTACCAATAGAACTAAATAAAAAGAAGAATGTAACAAAGAACTATCCTGCAATATATTAAACAAACTGATATTTATATATAAATAATTCTGTATCACATATTATTTTTCGTAGAAAAGAGGGAAATTATCCAATATTGTAAAGAATCATTCCGTTCATTCCAAAGGGGTCGTTTATTTGATTAAAGTGGTATATGATTGCTTATGTGAAAATCAATGACAAATTTTAGTGGAAAGGAGAGAGGTCATTATGAAGAAAGAGGTAACTAAATCGGTTGCAAAAGGAATGAAAGTAGCATTAGACGTTGTGATACGTACAGAAGCTAACACAGCTTCTTGTCTTATCATGTATCAGCCTAAGGCACCGAAAGAATTAATGAACTACAGGAGAAACAAGTAATGGAAAAATGTACAGATACAGTAGTAAATTGGATGATCCGGTGTAATGCGATAAACGAGGCGGATAAGGAACTTTACAAGTATGCATTATATAGTTTTTTTCTATTGGTATCACCACTTATCCTTGCAGGAGTTATTGGCTTTGGCTTGGGAAGCGTAAAACACGGAGTTGCTCTTATTTTTCCGTTTGTGGTTCTGAGAAAATTTAGTGGTGGTTATCATGCAAAAAATTTGCACACTTGTATTCTTGGATCTGGTTTTCTATTGTTTCTGTGCATAATGTTATCAATGCATGTGCAATGTGATTTGAAGTTGGCAATAGCTACAGTTATTGCGTCTGTGAGCCTGATTACATTTAGTCCAATAGACAGTGAAAACAGAAGACTTGATACTAACGAGAAAAGGACATATAAAAAAACAACAGTGTTCTTCGTGATACTGTTTGGGCTGTTAGATATAGCTTTATTTTTGCTGGGAAAGTACATCTGTTGGGATATTACTAACAGCAGGCTTACAAGTACCTTGTATCGTAAAGAAAATGTGTAAATCGACCAAAAACAGACTGTAAATGTCGTTTGGTGCAAAAGGGGTTGAAATCATGGCAAAAATAAAGATAATAAAGTTTGTCATTGATTTGATCAAAGTTCTTTATTTACAGTTAATTCAGTTTGTTCATTGAAAGGGAGTGGATTCCAATGGGACAATGATAGAATTCTATCACTTTAAATTGAGTAGTTCGGTTCGGAGTAGTTAAACGGGCATAATGGAGGTAAAAGATTAAAATGACACATAAGAAAGAAGTTGTTTTTAGCTTGTTGTTTGTAATAATGGTGTTATGTACAGGCTGCAGTGATAAAGATAATGGAGATACGTCTAAAAATAACAGGACTTCAGGAGAATCATTTGTTCAAGAAGAAACTATTGAGAGTACTGACAATACAGACAATGCAGACGGCAGCTCGGCACCAACGCCAGAACTGAAAACGCCCCGAACGAAAAAGGAATTGGAAGATGCGCTTGGTACAGTGAATGAGTCGGGAAAATGGACGCCACCAGACCATTTACAATTATTAATAACATATTTAATAACAAATGTCTTAC
>ERZ773108.3100-NODE-3100-length-13216-cov-4.821670_pt1 | contig 13216 bp, 9 predicted proteins | sample MGYA00580570_ERZ773108 | MGnify/ENA primary metagenome ERZ773108 (study PRJEB29015, sample SAMEA2737840) | human gut metagenome | biome: human gut; feature: human-associated habitat; material: faeces | place: China | collected 2012 ...
CTTTTTTCTAAAAATTCTTCGTACATATTTCTACGTTTTATGGTTGATAATGGTTAGAAAGGAGCATCGCCAGATGCTATCTTTCGTTTTAAATATTTATTATCTTTTCCTACTTGAGCGTATGGAACAAAAATTGCCTTTATGATTCGATTATTACAGTTAAATGGAACATAAGTCACCTTACTGTCAATACTTAACGTATCACTTGGATACTTCAAACAAGAATGTTCATTTTGTAGCAAAACTTCCATTTTTGAAAAGTCCACAGAACTGTATATCGGATAGAAACCGGAAAAACAAGTAGGCGTTATATAAGCAATTTGACTTTCATAATCAAAAAACAAAAAACGATTTCCGTCTGCTACATTATCGTACACAGCAAAGCTATCAAACTTTCTTACACCCATGATTGTATAGCTTTGTATGAAGTCAATACTACTATCATCTACCGCTTTCAACTCAAAAACAACATTCTTTTTACCTTGCTGATTAAAACATAACCTATATAGAATTTCAGATTCTGTTTTTTCCGTTTCTATATAAAGGGAATCTTGTTCAGCCAAAGAATGATATTTTGCAGAACTTTGTTCCATACAGCCATTTTCCGCTATGACATAGCTAAGTGGAAAAAAGAGCAAGCAATATAGTATAAATATTCTCATATCTGTTATATCTAATGATTTGCTTGAGGAACAGCGTTCAGCTGTTATCTCGACCTTGTTAACGATTTTATTTCACAATCATAAATTCATTTCCATATGGATAAAAGTCATTATCTATCCATAGTTTGGAGTAGTCTGATAATTTGTAAATTTCAGGTTTATACAGATTCAACACCTTATCCAAAACTCTCTCTCGGAATATTATTCCATTTCCATATTCTACGCTATCTAAAACGAAGAAATTCTGTTTGATTGAATTGTCTTTCAGTTTCATATCAGGATATACTGTAAAACTAATTCCTAATTTTTTCTCTATATCATTTTGATGAAATGTTATACCTTTCCCGTAATGGAAAGAATCATAGTCAAAATGGTTTATACGTAAAGCGTAGTATTTTTTATCCGTTAGAGTTTCGTTTTTCTTGTTTACTACCTTGACGGTAGCAATATCATATTTATCAACGAACCCATTTTCTTGAAGTAAAGACAAAAACTCTTCCGATACAATTTTTAGTTTTATACTGTATTTATCAAGAAAATCAAATTGCAGGATTCCCGGTTTTTTGTTACATACGAGGTATAAGACAGGAGGTAAATTTTCTCTCCATCCATCCTTGTTTTTCCACATCCATTGCCCGTGGTTTTGGAATTTCTGCCTTTTACTCTCATCGTAAGTATCACAGATATCAGATCTACCATACTCCAATAATCCTTTAGGAAGTTTACCTATCCCATATCGCCAAATATAAAGTTCTTCCGTATTCATAATTATTATCGTTAATGGTTAGCAGGGAACGGCTTGCCGTTACCCTGCGTTGTTATCAACTTATTTCAATCTCAAAATTTATCTGAATCTTTGAATCTGCCGATTGTTTGTGTACTTATATCTATATAAGGAAGTGTCTTGACAATCTTGACATTTTCAATACTTTCACTTCCGCCCAATGCCAGCAGTGGAGAATATCCGAAACACTCGTCATAGTCCGGAGTTCCCATTACGTCTTGAATTACAGGATAATTTTCTAAATCAAACCAACCTTTCAAGATACTTTTGTTAAAGATTATTTTACCCAACAATAATACGAGATTATCCGGAAGAATTAAATATGTTCCGTATCTTACATTCAAATAAACAATGTAATTTTTCAATCTTGAATTTTTTACATAGGCAAAGACATCACCGAAAGCCGTACACATGAATGGCAGAAACGATTTGTCATAGTCCATAATATAACAAGAGTTTAGTACATCTTGGTAATCTGACGGATTAATGATTTTAAGCATTCCATCACAATAGCTGCCCAGTCCAACTTCTTGCCATAGAGTAGTCAGTTCCGGATAAGACAAATCGGCGTATTTAGAAATAAAGGCATCATCAACTGTTTGCCTGATACTATTGATGTTCTTTTCTAAAAAAATCTCGTACATACACTTATTTACTTTATAGTTGATAATGGCTAGACAAGAAGCTGCGTTTAGCAGCTAACTTGGCATATTAATAATAAATAACGATATAACTGTTTTCATACGCTCTATCATTAACCGGCCTTTCCAACACACAGGATTATTAAACCATAATTCCTATTCTTCCCATTCCATCTCCAGTTTTCCATTGATGTCATAGCGTTTCCATCGTCCGGTGCGATGACCATTGCGATATGTACCTATTTCTCTTACTTTATCGTTCTTTACATATCGTGACTCAAAAGGACCAGTCTGTCGACCATTGACGTATGTACTTATTTCCCAATAATCGAAACGGTTATCGCGTACCAATGATTTTGCTTTACCGTTAAGACGTCCGAACTGGTAGGTTGCCTCATAAATAAGTTCTCCAGTTTCAGGGTCGTATTCTCTATAAAATCCGTCATAACGGTTATTCTTTTTGTAAAATTCCTTTACCCGTGAACCGGTCGCTCTGTCGAAACGAACCTGAAGTCCTTCTTCGTTTCCGTTATTGTAAGTCGTTATATGAAGCGTATCTCCACTTTCTGCTATCTGTATCCAGGTACCATCCTTTTGACCATTATTGTAATGGCCGATAGTACGAGGCTGACCGAACAAGTAAAGTTGCTCAAAGTCACCATCAAGCAGTCCTTGTTCATTGTAATAGGATGTTTCTTTCAGTTCGAATGTACCCTTTATGTATGAATATTGTTTGCCAATCTGTTTCCCATTCTTATAGTTATGTTCCCTCCGCAGAGTTCCGTCAAATTCATAATACAAATCCTTCCCATCCTGTTTTCCTTCTTTGTAGAAACGCTCCATTTCCAGCTTGCCGTTTGTATAGAATGTACGATGTGCCCCATCAAGTTTTCCGTCCTTGTAGGATTTTTCTTCTGTCACTCTGCCTTCATCATCAAACTTCTTGAAGATTCCATTCTTCCATCCCTCTTTGTATGAACCTTTGGCTTTCAGCTTATTGTATACATATTCCTCATAATCACCATTGTAGAGACCATCCTTGAACCCGGCAAGAATGTAAGCAGAATGATAACCGTCAATGATACGATGTTCGCCATTGAGAGGTTTATTGCCAGATATATCTCTGTGAAGAATACGCCCGTCTCCCAAATTGATTACAGTGACACAATCTATAGAGTATTCTTTCTGTGCATTTAGTGATGATACACACAGCATGGTTGCCAGAAGCAGCAGATAATAGTTTATTCGTTTCATGTCATTTGTTTTTAAAGTTGATTTTATTCTTTAAACCCTTTAATATCAATCACCGCTTTCATTTGAAACGGGTGTGCCATCCTTGTTCAACCACACCTGCACATATCCTTCATCCGGACCTTTCAGCTTGTACTCTAAGAGAATGGAATAGTCAAGTCCTAAGACAATGGTTTCAAGCGCTCCTTCCTGATTTTCTGTAGTACGATGTGCAGCCCAGCGTCCGTCATCCAGTGCATCTTTCACCATTACCAGCCAGTCGGCCTGTAGTTTAGAAAGCCCCGCCTCGTTCATCTTGAACACTACTTCTACCTTGCCATGCTGCGTCTGATAGTTGAAGCGGCAATAGGGTGAATTCTTCACATAATCAGTAACCAGTCCGGGGGTAAATATCCGATGGAAACGAGCAAGACCTTCCGGATTGACTGTCAGACAGGAAATGGTACATCTCTTATCGTCAGCCTCTTCATCCAGCCCGTTAAGCAGGTCGCGGTCTGCATCCGGATTTATCCAGTGGAACTCCATCTGTTCAAGTGAGGCTCCTAGCTCTATCTCCCGGCCCAATGTCAGGAACTCATAATCGCCCGGTTCAAGTGAAAGCCCCTGCTTTACGGCTTCCAGCGCGCCTTTCTTATCGCCGAAATAATAACGGAGTTTTCCTACCTGAAGCCATATCCAGGGATAATCGGGCTCTTCCTTTGCTCCTTGCTCGGCATATTTCAGGGCCTCTTCCAACCGACTGCAATACATCAGCGCACAAGAGTAACGATAATACCATGTGGCACATCCTTTAGCATTCTTTTCCGAATCGGGCATCCACTGCATGGCACGGTAATAATATTCATAAGAGGTCAGGTTGATACAGCTATACGAATACCACAAGGCTATCTGGAGGTCAGCCCGGGCCTGTTCTTCTGTAAAACGGCCTTCCTTGACACCTTTCCTTACAAAATCTACAATGTAGCTGAACATTTTTCCGAAATAACCGGTGGCCCCTTCATGAAAAGCTTCCAGCGCACGAAGGTCTTCTGCCGAGAGCAGGGAACCGGTGTCCAGATGTATGCCCTGTTGAGGAGCTTCTTCTTCGACTGTACGTTCCCATATTCTTACCGTACTTACATCACGGCGGAAAGAATGGAAGTATGCCCACAGCAGATTGGTGTGTGAAAAGACATCGGCAGCAACCTCTAATAGTTTCCTTAAATCCCAGGCCATAAAATCCAGGTATCCGCAATACAGTCCCGTAGCTCCCCCCAGAAAAGCTACCACATCATCGCCAGCCTGCTTCCGGATTTTCTCCTGCAAGTCATCCCTGAGTTGCTGCATTTGTTTCGTACGTTCCTCTCCTTCTACAGCTTCAATTGCCGGATAAATAAAGAATCCAGCCACAATGCCATCCTGATGAAGCTCATCCATGGCATCTGGTTCCGCACTTAAATAGCCGTTAATAAGTGCAGGCACACAGGCACTCCCTGTAAAGACATCCAGACGCCAGTCGGCATTTTTGTCTTCTTCCGGGCTCAAGTTATAGTTGATACGATTGTGAATCAGGAATTCTTCTGCATCTTTGTAATCGGGCAGATTCATTGCCTTCAATGCGTCAGAAAGTACGGACAGCTTGGTGCTGATTCCCTTTTTAGGTGTAGCGGCCAGTTCGAAACTGCGAATCAGAGACAAGTAAGCAATTTCACCCAGTTCGTGCGACATCAGGTTGGCCATCATCCACCAAGCCTTGTTTTCGTTTTCTTTCAGCAGAGGAAGCAGTTTCTCACAATAAAGAGTAAGCACCACCTGCTTGCCTTTTATCTGTTCTATCCACACATCCACATCTTTTCCTTTTACTTCATATTCATCTATACGAATTGTGGAATGAGGATTTTTCTGACGGCCTACTATAATGTCCCAGTTCTTACGCACGGATGCCGGAGCATGTTGTTGGAAATAAACCAGTGGAAACAGCTTCATCCGTTCTCCTTCAGGACTCAGCACCAGTTCATATCGGTCCTTTTGACAACCAAGTTCGAATGCCGTGTCACTCAGGGCGATGGAAAGGACACGCTCACAACGGCTAATCAGTTCTTTGCTACGCTCATGGCGTATATCTTCGCGCATAATCTTGCGCAGCCTTGCTTCTTCCCGTTCAAAAGCAGCCCACGCCTTTTCTGTACGTTCACGAAAGGTCTTGTTAAACCGGGGAAACGACAAATCCTTACGGCATGCTTCTATCATTTGCTGGGTATCCTCATCACCAGGACGTGCATCCAGGGCCTGCCGGAAATAGTGGAGCGCTCTTCCCTCCTGCTCTAAATAATAATAAGCATAGGCTATGCGGAAATTCCAGCAATGGTCCCCCTTGAAATAGTTTTCATGGGGTTTCAGTAAGGCAAGGGATTTTTGAAAAAGGTGCCTGTCGGTAGGTTCGGCCAAATTGTTATAAGCACGCGCCAGTTCACTATCCAACTCCGGAGTGCGCTGGTCAGCTGGAATAGCTTCAATGGCATCTATTATTTTTTGAAACTCGTCTTGTTCATTCCACTGTTGGCATTGTTCTATAAGGTTCATAAGTTTTGATTTTTTGTGTTTTACATCTGTTTTCATTCATCAGGATTCAAGGAAGTTCGTCAGAGTCAAAAAACGCCTTTGCGTTTGTGTGAAAACGCTTTGACGTTTTACCTGAAACGTACTTGCGTTTTACTTGAAACGCAAAGGCGTTTGACAGCAAATGCACTTGCGTTTTTTTCACTTCATTTGCATGGAGCAAGCATAGACCAGGGCATAACCTCCATAGTTCCCCATATCAAGTAAACCGACTTCAAGTAATTCTTTCCTACCTGTTTCCTCCTTATTTTGTCTGTACCCTGAGTTTTCTGTCCTAAATTCTGTTACACAAAATTTATTTTGCACACACACCAACCATTCATTTGCTCAAAAATACCACAAATTGATTACCATACCTCATTTCTCCACTTAATATGTCTTAAAAAAACGACCACACGGTCATAATTTAAGTTTTTTATACTTTTCAGCCTACAAATGAAGTTCCCAAGTATATTTTCTTATTAATTACATAGTTTTTTGCAATTATTAAAAATATATTAAAACTTTCCGAAGAAGTTGTTTTTATCAATTCATATACCTAATTTCGTTTCGCACGAATTAAAACAACCTTTCATACCATTAAATGTCCGCTTCCATTTTATTAAGCCTGGACCCTTCTGTAAAGCACACACCGAAAAGCCAGCATTTGATTTGAAACAAGAATTACTACACTAAAAAATTCAATTATGGCAATCGGATTTAAACCTAAAGCAGAAATGACGCTCAGCCTTCCCGGCTGTAGCCCAAGCGAAATCCTGCTGGTTGCGGCAGAAGCAGCCAGACAGTTAGGCTGGCGAGCGGGAGGCATGACACGCACAGAAGCTGTATTCTATACTCCCATGAGCATGAGGTCGTGGGAGGAAAAAGTAACACTTCGCGAAATAAACGGACAGATTGTGGGCACCAGTGCCTGTTCTACCATACAGATAATAGACTGGGGGAAGAACAAATCCAATCTTAAAAAGCTTTTCAAAACCATGCAGTGCTTACACAACAGCCACTGCATTACAAATGACAAAGAGAGCGTGCATCCCTACATTGCCTATACCAGTGAGCAGAAAGAGGCGGTACAGGCACACATCCGCAAATATTTCGGCAGCATCAACGCCATTCTGCGAAGCGAAAAGACAAACTCTCCGGTAGAAATACTTCTCGTAGCTCCAACCAACCGATATGATTATTACACGCTGGTCACCTGTGGAGCGGGTGCCAGTTCCATGAAAATGCCACATAAGGATCTCCCCTCCCGGTGCGAGTTCTGCATCAGCCTTCCACCGGAATGGAACCCCGAAAGCAATGAACCGGAAGACAGATGGCCCGTGGAGTGGCTGTTCCGGTGTGCTGAACTTACCCGGCAGAAAGACATCTGGCTGACATGCGGACATACGGTATCCGACGGCAGCCCATTGCATGAAAACACAGCCATGGAGTCCCTTTTGCTCCTTTCCCCTGAAAAGCGGGATGAGCAGGCCGGAGAATGTACATTGCCCGATGGTGAGAAAGTAGCGTTCTACGAACTGTATCCCTTATATAAAGAAGAAACCGAATTCAAGCAGGCTAACGGACTGGCGAATCTACTTGACAAACTAAAAGACTGTTCACACATTGCCCGCACTGACCGTAGAAACACCTGTGAAGGTTACAGCGCGTTTCATTCCGCAGAAAACGACGGAGTCATACTGGACGATAGCAACAGAATGACATTCCGTTCCATACTGACCCCACGAAAAGGCAATATGGCCACCCCTATTTTGGTATACATCAATGTAGCCATCTTCCTGCTAATGGTGCTCTGCGGAGTAAATTTCCTATTCCCGACGGGTATTTCCATCCTTAAATGGGGAGCCGACTTCGGTCCGCTTACCCTCTCTGGCGAATGGTGGCGCGCGTTTACCTGCAACTTTATCCACATCGGGGTCATTCATCTCCTGATGAATATGTATGCCCTGCTTTATATCGGTGCCTACCTGGAACAGCTTGTGGGTACCGACCGGCTGAGTGTGGCATACGTGCTCACCGGACTCTGTTCTGCATCTGCCAGTCTGATGATACACCCTGACAGTATCAGTGCAGGGGCTTCTGGAGCAATCTTCGGATTATACGGTATCTTCCTTTCCTACCTTCTGTTCCATCGCATAGAACGTCACCAACGGCGGTCGTTGCTGTACAGCATCGGACTCTTCGTCGTGTACAACCTGCTCACGGGAGCCCGAACGGAGGGAATTGACAATGCAGCTCATGTAGGCGGACTGGTAAGCGGCTTGCTGCTGGGAGCAGGGTACGTGCAGGCCGACCGCATGCAAACAGACAGCCGGGCCATTTCCCGCATCGCCGAAGGAGTGCTTCTGGTGCTCTTCATACTGGCATTTACCGAACAGACACGTCTTGCTCCATCAGAATACGAGGAAATACAGGCAGCATGGAAAAGCGGAGAACTGGAAAAATATGCCACTGAAGAAACAGATGGAGAAGAAACTGCCAACTCTGACACTCCCATCTTGTCTCCTCCCACCACGACCGACCCTGACAAATGGGAAACTTATACCGTCGACCAGCTTGGATTCAGCTGTTCCTATCCGGCACACTGGATGACACAAAAATCAAACGAACAATGCATTCTCTATTTGCTGGATGAACAAAACAGCATAGCAATCAATCACAACAAGTTTGATACTGAAGAGGAACTGGACGAGATGCACCGCACCATCCTGCATTCCATGCAAGGAGAACCTGTTGAGAAAATAAACATCCAGGGAAAGGAGTTCGAAAAAATATCTGTTCCCATGGACTATCCGGTAGCTGGAGGAGGCACCATCCATGTGCAGCAGACCCTAGTATTCCGCCTGGACCGTGAAACACTCGAAGGCTATCTGATTATCTGCTTAACCACAGACGACAGCCATGAGGCTGAAGCCCAGAAGCTGATAGAATCCGTACAATTGAAATCCTGACAGAAATACTCACCTTAAAAACACATATCTTATGAAAAATCAAAATGACATGATAAAGGAAGTGCAGGCACTTCTGGAAAAAGGACAAATAGAAGAAGCCATCCGACTGATGGAATCTGTTCCCGAAGCAGAACGAGGTTATGAACTCACCGGTCTTCTGGCACGTGAATACGCAAACTATGGCCACAGTATAAACCATGGAGAATCTTATCTGCTCAAGTCACTGGATTTGTTAGAATCGACCAAAGAGGAAGGCCGGAACGACCCGAACTGGCATTGCAGAATGGGATACGCGCTGATGCACCTGGAACGTGAAAAAGAAGCTATACCCTATTTCGACGCCGTCATGCAAATGATAGATGATGACCCCGAAACCCAGGAATTCTGGAGTGATGTAAAAGAAGCACTGGAAGAATGCCGGCGTGTGACCGACTTCCTCGCCTCTCCTTCCGAACAGCCTTTATCCTATTACGAAGAAAAATCATACATGCTCGCCATTCCCTGGAGCGACCAGGAAGACACCCTTTTCGACCGCGAAGAAAAGATCAGGCGCATCAGCCGGATGGAGGGAGTAGAAGTATTGTCCGTGGCTTCCGAGAACGACGGTGAGCAACCTTTCATTACCATCAGCTATCATGGAGAGACTTATGCTGTCGACCTCTCTCCTTATCCCGCTTACGACAGTTACAAATCAATACAGCGCAGACACATATTTTCTGATGAAGAAAATGAAGAACTGGCAAAGGCTGAATTCGGCCTGATGGTTATCATGCCTTTCGGAAAAGACCATAAGTCATCCTTCCACTTCCAGCTCAAGCTCATTGATGCCCTGATGCCGGAACCGGTGGCCATCATTGACGAAAGTGCCGAACAGATTTTCTCCGGACAATGGGCCCACCTGGCAGCTGCTTCAAATACTCCTCCCAGCCCACAGTACATCTATCAGATACATGCCGTGACGGATGAAAAGGACGAAGTCTGGCTTCACACACACGGACTGGCCCGATGTGGCTTGCCAGAAATAGAAATTCTGGATGCCGGAAAGAAAAACCTGAACGAAATTGGAGAAGTGATGAACACCATGGCTTGCAGCCTGCTTGACAACGAAGAAATTCCGGAAACAGGAGAACCGGTATTGCTGGCGCGGTTTGCTGACGACTCACCATTAGTGGGCACACTGATACCATGGCCTGAAGCACTGCACCGATACCCTCAGAAGGTAAACGGAGGACTCCAGCAACGTAAATACGGACACAACACCCGCTCCTGCATGCTTTTTGCCTACCCGAGCGAAGAAGCCATGAATCAGCATCAATATGTACCTATTACCGACCTTGCGGACAAAATGGACGATAACCTGCTGTGCATGATTACCAATGCCGAAACACGGCGTATGAAAGAAATGGCCCTTGAGCGCCTTGACTATATGAGAAGAGCTTGTGCATCCGACCCGGAATCGGCTATCGTCAAACTGGGGCTGAGGGTCGATCCGGAATTCGCAGACCCCGATGAAAAGGAACAGAAAGAACACATCTGGTTCCGGATGAAAGGTTTCATCGGTCCCGACACATTCCAGGCAGAAGCACTGAACGAACCTTACTATATCAGCTCTTTGCATTGTGGTGACGTAAATGTGTATCACGTCTCTGAAATCACCGACTGGCGCATCCTGACGGAAGACGGACAAATTTCTCCGGATGACATTTACCTGCTTAACTACACCATTTCCGATTCCAAAAGCTGACATCCCCCAATGTACTTGCAGTCTTCCACCTATTTTTAGTAACTTTGCAAAAGTTACTAAAATCCACTCACTCATGAGAATCCTGCTCGCCATCGATTCCTTCAAAGGCTGCCTTTCTTCCGAAGAAGTGGAAGCCGCCTTCTCGCAAGCCCTCACCGCCCGCGGGGCAGAAGTCCGTTCCCTCCCCATGTCCGACGGAGGCGAAGGGATGCTCCCGGCCTTTATCACCGCCCTCCACGGGCAACTTCTCCAAGCGAAAGTACACGACCCGCTAATGCGTCCCGTCACCGCTTGCTACGGCATTGCTCCCGATGGAACCGCCGTCATTGAAACAGCGCAAGCCTGCGGGCTGACGTACTTGTCTGCCGAGGAACGCAATCCGTTAGTGGCTACCACCTACGGCGTAGGCGAACTCGTGGCACACGCCATACAGCACGGATGCCGGCGCTTCCTCATCGGACTGGGCGGAAGCGGTACGAGCGATGCCGGAAAAGGCATGCTTCAGGGCCTGACCGACTCCCTGGCTCCCGGCGGCACGATAGAAGACGTGTTGAACGGTCCTCTGTCCGACTGCCACTTCATTCTGGCCAGCGACGTACGCAATCCGCTCTACGGCCCCGAAGGCGCCGCCCACATCTTTGCCTCACAAAAAGGAGCCACTCCCGAGATGGTGGAAGAACTGGACCGACGCGCCCGTCAGTTTGCCGAAGAATCCGCCCGACGCATGGGCAGAGACGCATCCTTCCAACCCGGTGCCGGAGCTGCCGGCGGACTGGGATACGCCTTCCTGCAATATCTTCAGGCTACCACCCAATCGGGTGCCGACCTCCTGCTCGACCTCTGCGAATTCGACACCCTCCTGACACAGACCGACCTCGTCATTACCGGTGAAGGACATGCCGACCGTCAGACACTCATGGGCAAGCTTCCCGAGCGGGTGATGCGGCGGGCACAGACACAGCATGTTCCCGTCTGGCTGGTAGCCGGAAAAGCCAACGATACCGAATCCCTAGTGAATGCCGGGTTCAGCAGAGTAGACAGCCTTACCCCCGACGGTATGCCCCTTGAAGAAGCCGTCCGTCCGGAAGTTGCCCGGGAGAATATCTGCCGGTGGGTAGAAACCGTATGGAATCAGCTGAAAAAGTAGTATCTTTATCCCGAAATACACACATCCAAATTCCTAAAAACATGAAAGCTTATTCATTACTGTATCTGTCGCTGTGTTCTTTGGTAACACTCTATGCGTGCCAGTCGTCACATACTACCCAGATGGAAAAGAAAGAACTGAAAATGCTGGAAGATTCTCAGCCGAAATCAGAAGAAGAAGCCTTCGAGAACTTCTACACTCCCTCCCACGAAGGTCTGATTAATTGGGTACTCACCGACACCGCCACCTTCTCCCATCCTTTCACTCAAAGCATCAAAAAGGAATACGTCACCATTGCTACTTCAGACGACAAATGTCTACGCATCTATTCATGGAATACGGGCGAAGGAGGAACCATGATCTGCTGGGGCAACCTCATCCAGTACAGAAGCGGGACAGAAATAAAAGAAAACCGCAAGCCCTATCTGCTGCTGCATCCCGACGGCGAGCACGATGAAATCGATTTCGGCAGCTACATTGACACCATCTATACCTATCCCTGTACAGACGGCAGCAAGCTGTACATGGTCGACGATTATTTCAGGATATCCAGCAACTACTCCGCCAATTCCCTGGTGGCTATGCGGATAAAAGATGGGAATCTCGTCAGCGCCCCTTGCTTCGTACGCCACGGCAAACGCTCAGACACCATAGGCTTTGAACACAGCATTGCCGACTGGTACTTTCTTGCCAATCTGGGCGAAGGATGGGACTGGCTTTTCCAATACGACAAGAAAGCACAAAACCTGTATGTAGCCACCACAGACAGCATGAACTGCATTTCCGACCGATACGACATCTACCATTTCAATGGCACAGATTTCGTCTATCAGAAAACCGGAGCTCCTTTCTGGCTGCATCCTCAGTTACACCACTACCAACGGCTGGAACTGTTTTTCAGAACGAAAGATTACATCATCCGCATCGACAATCTAGACGGAGAAACCATGCGATACGCTTCCTGGAAAAGCACACAGCAGATGTCGGATACTCCCGAACTGGTACTGAACGGCAGCTATGTAGAAAAGGACAACACCTTCCTCTTCTCAAAAGGAAGCTACCGCTATGTGGTAACCATGGGCGACAAAGCCACCCTGAAAGTACAGCACAACGGAAAAACCATCCTGCAACAAACTCAAGAAGCAGAAGAATAGAAGTACACTGCCCTGACATCATAAGGCAAACAACCGGGGCCGGCGGCACAACCTGTTACAGTCGTCCAGCAAGGCCCCGTTGGAAAAATCTCCACATAAGATAAAAATATCACGTTATGTTTACCAAATCCGCAGCCACCGTTCCGACGAGTTTCCCCCACAAAGGCTAAGCAAATAGCAGATGATAAGAACGATAACTAGGGTCATCAGCCAGATGACCACTTCCTTTTTAGGGACATTCAGTAAATAGTATAAAATTAGCCAACTAATTCATACACAAAGTA
>ERZ773108.3105-NODE-3105-length-13200-cov-4.894485_pt1 | contig 13200 bp, 12 predicted proteins | sample MGYA00580570_ERZ773108 | MGnify/ENA primary metagenome ERZ773108 (study PRJEB29015, sample SAMEA2737840) | human gut metagenome | biome: human gut; feature: human-associated habitat; material: faeces | place: China | collected 2012 ...
CCGCCTCAGAGCTTACACCAATTTCGTCCTTTACACCATTCAAGGGTTTCATTGTCGGGAAGAGAAGGACATCTCTTATCGCAGGTGAATCGGTCAAAAGCATACACATACGGTCTATACCGAAGCCTATGCCGCCTGTGGGAGGCATTCCTATTTCCAGCGCACGCATAAAATCTTCATCGGTGGTGTTAGCTTCTTCATCTCCCTGTGCCAACTGTTCCTCCTGCGCTTTAAAACGCTCTCTCTGGTCAATCGGGTCATTTAACTCGGAATATGCGTTTGCCATTTCCCAACCGTTCATAAAGAACTCAAAGCGTTCAACATACTCGGGATTTTCAGGCTTTTTCTTTGTAAGCGGCGAAATTTCAATCGGGTGATCCATCACAAAGGTTGGCTGAACAAGATGCTCTTCTACATATTCTTCAAAGAATAAGTTCAGAATATCACCTTTTTTGTGTCTTTCTTCATATTCAATATGATGCTCGTCTGCAACAGCTCTTGCTTCTTCCAAGGTTTTAATCTCATTGAAATCCACACCGGAGTATTTTTTAACTGCATCAAGCATTGTAATTCTTTCAAACGGCTTTCCCAAATCCATTTCGATACCATTATAAACAATCTGCGTTGTTCCCAGAACCTCTTTTGCAACGTGTCTGTACAGGTTTTCGGTAAGGTCCATCATACCGTGATAATCTGTATATGCCTGATACAGCTCCATAAGCGTAAACTCGGGATTGTGGCGTGTATCAAGTCCTTCGTTTCTGAAAACTCTGCCTATTTCGTATACACGATCAAAACCGCCTACAATAAGACGTTTGAGATACAATTCAAGCGATATACGCAGCTTAAAATCTTCATCAAGAGCATTAAAATGTGTTTCAAACGGACGGGCAGCAGCACCGCCGGCATTGGAAACAAGCATAGGCGTTTCAACCTCCAGAAAATCCTGTGCATTAAGATAGCTGCGGATTGCCGCAATAATCTTTGAACGCAGCACAAATGTGCGCTTAACATCGGGATTCATAATAAGGTCAACATAGCGCTGTCTGTATCTTAAATCGGTATTTGTAAGCCCGTGGAATTTCTCGGGCAGGGGATGCAGCGACTTGCTTAAAAGAACAATTTTTGAAGTTCTGACAGAAATCTCGCCCTTTTGGGTTGTAAACACCTCTCCCGTTACACCCAAAATATCGCCTATATCAAACTTTTTATACTTTTTATACTCGTCATCACCCATCTCATCGCGCTTTACGCAAAGCTGAATTTTATCGCTTCCGTCGCGCAGGTCCGCAAACGACATTTTGCCCATTACGCGCTTTGACATCATTCTGCCGGCAATGGTCACAACCTTGCCCTCAAAATCTTCGTAATTATTTCTGATATCGCTTATATGATTTGTTCTTTCAAACTTGGTTATGGTAAAAGGATCCTCTCCCTCTGCGCGAAGCGCAGACAGCTTTTCGCGGCGAACCTTAAGCACCTCGTTCAGTTCTCTCTCTTCTGCGGCAGTATTTTGTCCGTTATTTTCACTCATTGCAAATTATTCCTTTCTCATTCTTGTAAGACAGTTTTTAAACTGTTATTCGATAGCTAAAATCTTGTATTCTATCGGTCCGTCCTGGGTCTCGAGAACGGCTGTATCGCCGACCCCCTTGCCCTTCATCGCCATAAAGAGCGGGCACTCGTTTGAGATTGTTTTATTGTCGTCTTTTGTCGGGTCTGCCTCGGTCGAGCCAACGATTGTATACCACTCTTCATCATTAAATTCCACATCAAGAATTTTAACTTTTGTTCCTATTCCTACTTTTGTTCTGTCTATGTCTTCATCGCCGATAACTTCTACGTTTTTAAGCATATTTTCAAGCTCATTTATACGAAGTTCCACCTGAGCCTGCTCATTTTTTGCTTCATCGTATTCAGAGTTCTCGGAAAGGTCACCAAAGCCGAGCGCAACCTTTATCTTTTCGGAAACCTCTTTACGTTTTTTGGTTTTAAGGTATTCCAGTTCGTCCTCAAGCTTTTTAAGACCGTCGGTGGTCAATGTAATCTTTTTGCTTTCCATTTATCTTATCCATCCTTTCGCAATATAAACCGCGCACGCACGGCTATATACAAATCAACCTATCTAATTATTATAATATAAGGCGCATAAATTGTCAACTTATTTCAAATATATTTTTGCCCGATTTCCAACTTTTTATGGTGAAGCAATCGTCACCGCCGAGATTATGCACTATATCACCAAGCCCTATATTATATTTAATCTGCGGGCAGTCATAGCAAACGCCGTCTATAACAAAATCGCCAAGCCTTACAAGCCCGCTGTCGGCGTCTATCAAAGATGTTCTTCTTTCCGCCCCGCACACATTGCCGTCACACTCTATCCATATCCCGTATTCGGAAAAAATCTCTTCCGCCGTCTTTTCAAACTCGCATATTTTATCCGTGTGCATACAAATCTCCTTTGCGTATGCCAAAATCCGCGCAAGCGTTCCGCTCTTTGCCGCCTTAAGCTCTCGGTCGCATATATCGATTCTGCCGAGAACCCGCCCCTTTGCCGCTTTTTTGTATGCAAAATCAAATGCGTCAAATATTCTGAAGGGTTCTATTCCGCACTCATTTGTGCTCGGCTCTTTGCCCTCGTACAGTATAAATTCCGCGCCGCTTTTTTCAAGAAGCCGCCGCGCCACCGCCAAGCCGCGCTCTCTTATTCTTGAAAAACGGCTTTCGTATACTGCCACGGCGACAATTTTCAGATTGCCGCCCGCCTCAAGCTCTTCCGTAAGCTCTGCCGGGCAAATCAGCTTTTTAAACAGATTTGCCTTTTTCTTTTGCACCGTGACAATTCCGACGCATCTCATTATTTATTAAGGTAATCTACCGCCGCTTTAAGCTGCTCGTCCTGAGACTTATCAAGCGCGCTGAGCCGCGCGGTTTTTTCGGCGCTCATCTCAACTTTTATGTCGGGTTCTATGCCTGTTCCGTGTATGCACACACCGTCGGGCGTATAATATCTTGCAATCGTCACGGACAAAATTCCGTCACTGCCCATACCCATAACACTTTGAACTATCCCTTTGCCGTAGCTCTTCTCGCCTATTACAACCGCTTTTTTGTACGAGGAAAGCGCACCCGTCATAACCTCGCTTGCGGACGCGCTGCCTCCGTTTACAAGTATAACAATCGGCACGTCATAAGTTCTGCCCGTCTCTCCTTTGTCCACCTTATAATCCTCTCTTTTACCTCTTTTGTTCATCGTATAGGTCACAACATCGCCGTTGTTTAAAAACAGCCCCGCGGTGTTTACACCTTCGTCAAGGATTCCGCCCGGATTATTGCGCAGGTCTATTATTAGCCCCTTCATATTTTTAAATTCTCTGCACTTTTGCTCAACCTTTTGGGCAACACCCTCGGTAAACTGAGTTATGCTTATATAGCCGATGTTATTATCAAGCATTTCACCGCTTACGCTTTCGATTTCAATACGTCCCCTTGTCAGCTTAACGTCTTTCGTCTGTCCTTCTGCGGCGGTTCTGATTGTTAAGGTAACCTCCGTGCCCTCCTCGCCGCGCATATAAGACGCCGCCTCTGACAGCTGCTCGCCCGTGTATCCCTGACCGTCTATCGCCAGAATTTTATCATTGGTTGTGATTCCGGCTGACTCTGCGGGGCTTCCCGCAATTGCCGAAACAACCGAGATAAGGTTCTCTTTTGTGTCATTTTCTATATAAAGTCCCACGCCGCAATAATTGCCCTCTACCTCTTCCATATACTCCTTTGCGGTATCGCCCCACAAATATCTTGTATACGGGTCGCCGGTAGACGCGGCAATCCCCGCTATTGCCATATTTGCCGCCTCGTTTTTATCTATGTCCTCGTAATAAAAATTATCTATGACCTTTGATATTACATTTACCTTGATAAGCTGCGGCAAGTTCAAAAATCCGAACGGATTAACCAAGCCCGCCGTAAGAATCGCCGTTACCAGAACTATAATTATTGTTCCCGTAACCAGCCGTGACTTCTTTATATACATAATATTGCGTCCTCCTTATTTTGCCGTCTGACCGCCGCGGCTTCTCTGCCTTGCCGCCTTTTGGCTGTCAAGCTCTGCCTTTGCTGCCGCAAGCTCTGCCTTATTTTTCTGAAGCTCTGTCAGGGCGTTCTCGCTCTCGGTCTCAGCCGCCGATATCTTTTCTTTTACCGATTTTAACGCTTCCATTATCTTTTTGTCGTAATCGGCAAGCTCTCTTGCCGTCACAATCCTGTCCGTCAAATCTTCAATGTTTTTGGCTGAAAATATTATTTCAAGATACGATGTGTCTCCTTTTTCACACATTGTTCTGAAGCGTCTTCCGCTCTCTTTTATATACTCGTCCTCAAGGCTTTCCGCCGCCTCAAGCTTTGCCTTAAGCTCTTTTACATTCTTCTCCGACTCTTTTATATTCGCTTCAAGCTCATTTATCCTGTCTGAGGTTATTCTTATCTGCTCGTCTATGCCTATGCCTGAGTTCAAATCCGATTCATCAAGCGGCACCGAAAACACCAGATACGCAAACGGACCCGCAATGCCCAATATAAGTAAAGCCGCTATTATCAACGCAATAATTTTAACTGTTTTTTTACTCATCTCTACACCTTTTTCTTTAATTTATTTATAGGTCACAACCGCCGCGGCACTTCCGATAACGCCTATTGCTCCGCCCGTTCCGATAAGCATCGCTGTCAGATATAATGCAATTTTTGACATACTTACAAGCTCGGTAAGCGGGCTGCTTACCAATGCCGAAATATTTGTACCAAGCACGGCATAGCAAGTTAAAACTAAAATGTCTGCCAATGCCGCTCCGACCGCACCGAGCAGAAGCCCCTGAACAACAAAAGGAGCCGTAATAAACGAATCCGCCGCGCCCACGATTCTCATTATACTTATCTCGTCGGAAAAGGCCGACATTCCAAGCCTTATTGTATTATATACAATAAGCAAAGCAAGAATTACAAGAACCGTCATTATCCATACGCCTATACTCTTTACCGCTCTCAAAGCCGTGGTAACTCCGCCGATTATGTCCTTGCTTTGAACAACCTCTTCAACGCCTTCAACCGCTCCCGCCGCTTTGGCGACAGCATCTCCTTCCGATAAATTGTCGAGAGTGATGATAAACGAATCTCTCAGCGGATTCTCTCCGTCTTTGAACACATATCCGTCATCGCCGTAAACCTCTCGGCTCACCTTTTCCATTCTCTCCTCACGCGAGCAAAAACTTACCGCCTTTACCCCGGGGATTTTCTTTAATTCGTCCTCTGTTTCGCTTATCCTGACTTCAGTTCCGCTTTGCATATAGACGCTGACTTTACAGCTGTCTTCTATTCGGCTCATAAACCCGCTCACATTTATCCCCGCCGCGGCAAATAGCCCAAGCAAAGAAAGTGCGGCGGCAACAATGCAAACCGATGCCACGCTCATTGCCTTATGAGCCTTTATATTTTTAAAGCCCTGTTTTATAAAATATAAAATTTTACTGTCCACTCTGTGCGCCGCCTCTCTTTTTTGAATATAGCGCATTTTCTTCGTCTCTTACAACGACTCCGCCGTCAAGCTCTATTACTCTTCTGCGCATTTTATCAACTATATCCTTTGCGTGAGTTGCCACAACCACCGTTGTTCCAAGCTTATTGAACCTTTCAAGCAGCCTCATAATCTCCTCCGAGGTATCGGGGTCAAGATTTCCCGTCGGCTCATCCGCAAGCAGTATCGGCGGATTATTTGCCATTGCCCGCGCAAGGGCTGTTCTCTGCTGCTCTCCGCCCGAGAGCTTGCAGGGCAAAACATCTGCCTTATCTTCAAGCCCAATAAGCGATAATATCTGCGGAACCATATGATTTATATTCCGACGCGGTGTTTCGGTTACTTCAAGTGCAAACGCAACGTTTTCAAACACGGTTTTATAGGGCAAAAGCTTGTAATCCTGAAAAACTGTTCCGATTTTTCTGCGCATCAGGGCAAGCCCCTTGCCTTTAAGCTTTGCCACGTTGCTTCCGTCAACAATAACTCTGCCGCGGCTTGCAGTCTCGCTTTTAAGTATAAGCCGCACAACCGTGGTCTTTCCCGCACCGGTAGAGCCGACAAGGAAAACAAATTCGCCGCTGTTTATATCAAAGCTTACGTCTTTAAGCGCCTCTTTTGTGCCAGATTTATATATTTTTGTTACATTCTCAAACGATATCATACACACTCTCCTTAACCGCCCGTCAAAGACTGCAAATCAAAATATTCCGAATTTATGCCGTCCAAAGCGGATTCATATAACTAATATCAGGTTTTAACCGCAAAACGGAGCTTTCGGGGCAGCGTTTGCACCCCCTTAAGCTCCGCCGTATATTTAGTTTTATAATTTAAATTCTTGTAGGTTCGGAAGTAAGATACTTGTTAACCATCATAGCAACCTTAAATATAATTGCGTCATCAAACTCTCTTAAATCAAGTCCTGTAAGCTTTTTAATCTTATCCAGTCTGTAAACCAGCGTGTTTCTGTGAACAAAAAGCTTTCTTGAAGTCTCGGAAACATTAAGATTGTTTTCAAAGAACTTCTGTATCGTATAAATCGTCTCGCTGTCCAGGACATTGATTGATTCTTTCTTAAACACTTCATTTAAGAAAAGCTCGCACAAAGTTGTGGGAAGCTGATATATCAGTCTGCCTATACCAAGGTTGTCATAGCTTATTACGCTCTTTTCGGTGTCAAACACCTTGCCCACTTCAAGAGCAATTCTTGATTCTCTGTAAGCCTGTCCGAGGTCCTGAATAGACTCTACAACAGTTGAAACGCCGACAGAAACGGTTATCATTTCCTCCGCGCTCAGCGTGTCAAAAATATTCTGAGCAATCTGAAGCGACTTTTCTTTCGCGGTCTCATCATCAAATTCTTTTATTACAACCAAATCGTGATCATCAATTCTGATAACAAAATCACGTTTTTTATCGGGGAAGAGGCTCTGCAAAATATCCATAGCCGTATTCTCCGATGAATTTAATATTCTTATAAGATAAACCACGCGCTTTGCTTCAACCGTGAGATGCAGTTCTCTTGTTCTGAACAACACATCGCCGAGCAGAATGTTGTCCATTATAATGTTTTTAACAAAGCTATTTCTGTCATACTTCTCATCATAATACTGCTTAAGTGTAAGGAAGTGAACCCCCATCAAAGCACAAGTGTTTGCAGCGATCTCATCATCGCCCTCACAGAACACAAGATATTCCATCTTATTGAAGGTTTCGATTTTCTTATAGCTGAATCCGCCGATGCATCTGGTTTCACCCGAAGAATCAAAAACCGTAAAAATATTGTCCACAGTATTTCCAATGCGAAGCTCGTCGCTGCAGGCGATTACTGTTTCCGAATCATCAATTACACCTATCACACGCTTAATATCCTTTTTAAGCTGGGTAAGTGTATTTTGAAACAATCTGTTTTGCATAACTGCACCTCCAAAATATCTTAAAACCTGCATAATATTTTATACATATTTTTATACTTTTATATTATAACTCTTTTTTTTGCGAAATGCAAGATTTTTTGTTAAAAATTAATAAAAAAGTCATAAAATATCTGCCTTGACAGCAAAATATAGTTCGGTTATAATATTATTTGTACATAATTTGGTTTTTTGACCCGCTTATACCGATATTTTCTATAATATTTTGCAATATACAGAAAGGAAGTTGCTTTATGAAATACATAGTTATACTGACAGACGGTGCGGCAGACACCCCGGTTGAAGAGCTCGGCGGCCGCACTCCGCTGGAGGCGGCAAATAAGCCCAGCATCGACGCCCTTGCCGCAAAAGGCGAGGTCGGCATCGTGACGACCGTGCCGGAGGGCTTTCCGCCCGGAAGCGACGTAGCAAATCTTGCCGTCTTCGGATACGACCCACAAAAATATTATACGGGGCGCTCTCCGCTTGAGGCGGAATCAATCGGCGTTCCGCTTAAGCTTACCGACACCACCTTCCGTGCAAACGTTGTCACTCTTTCGGACGATGAAAACTACGAAGACAAGACAATGGTTGACTACAGCTCTGACGAAATCACTACCGGAGAGGCGCATAAGCTTATAGACGCTGTAAACGCAGAGCTCGCCTGCGACGATTACGAATTTTTCGGTGGCACAAGCTACCGTCACCTTCTTGTATGGCACAATAAAGAAAACAATTTCAGTCTCACCCCTCCGCACGATATTTCGGGCAGGGTTATAGGCGAATATCTTCCAAAAGATGAGACAATCCTTAATCTGATGAAGAAGAGTTATGACATATTAAAAGACCATCCTATAAATCGCGACAGAATTTCAAGGGGCCTGCACCCGGCAAACTCCGTCTGGATTTGGGGTAACGGAACCAAGCCTAATCTTGACACGTACGCCTCAAAGTTCGGGCTTTCGGGCACCGTTATTTCGGCCGTTGACCTTATAAAGGGCATAGGCAGATGCGCGGGGCTTAACGTGGTTGAGATAGAGGGCGCAACAGGTACCGTTCATACAAACTTTGACGGAAAGGCAAAGGCGGCGATTAAAGCCCTTGAAAACGGCGATGATTTTGTGTATGTTCATCTAGAAGCCGCCGATGAGGCAGGTCACAGACACGAAACAGACAATAAAGTTAAATCGATAGAGCTTATCGACCAAAAAATAGTCGCACCGATTATCGGATACTTAAAAACCTGCGGCGAGGATTTTAACGTTCTTCTTATGCCCGACCACCCGACACCGCTGAATATAATGACGCATACTTCCGACCCTGTTCCTTATATTTTGTACAAAAGCAATGCGGAAATTTCATCGGGTGTTGAATCTTATACCGAAGAAAATGCCCGCAAAACAGGTGTTGTAACAAAGCACGGATACAATCTTATAAACAAACTTTTAAACAGAATTTAAATTTATTATAAATAATTCAATCTTTTGCTAAAAATCGCTTGCTTTTTTTCGCGTTTTTTGGTATTATAATGGTTGTGTCAACAACTATGCAAATTAAGGATTTTACCTATCGGCACAGTTTAAATATAATCCGCGCGCCCGTCCGCAGGCATCGCGGACAAATGCAATTCTTTGCGGACAGAAAGGCGAACAAATATGCCAACTAAAATTGTCATCGGCGCTCAATGGGGCGACGAAGGAAAAGGAAAAACAATTGATATTCTTGCCGCAAGCTCTGACGTTGTTGTCAGAACCTCGGGCGGAAACAACGCAGGTCACACAATAGAAGCCGACGGCGTAACCTATAAGCTTCAGCTCCTTCCCTCCGGAATATTAAACCCGAGAACGCTTAATATAATCGGCGTGGGCGTTGTTGTTGACCCCAAGGTTCTTCTGCGTGAGATAGACGGTATGGAAGGTCAGGGAATCAGCACAAAAAATCTTAAGATAGACGCAAGGGCGCACGTTATTATGCCTTATCATATCGCGCTTGACGCACTCTCTGAAAAGGCAAGGGGCGCAGGCGATATAGGAACAACCAAAAAGGGTATCGGTCCCTGCTATGTTGACAAGACCGAGCGCAGCGGAATCCGCATCTGCGATTTGATAAATCCCGATAAGTTCCGCGCTATGGTTTATGAAAATCTTAAAATTAAAAATAAGGTTATAGAGCTTGTCTACGGCGGCGAACCGTTTGACGCAGAGCAAATCATTGAAGAATATTCAAAATATGCAAAGCGTCTTGCCCCCTATGTTACGGATACAACACCCATACTTTATGAAGCCGTAAAGTCTGACAAACGCGTTCTTTTTGAGGGCGCACAAGGTATTTTGCTTGACATTGACTTCGGCACATATCCGTATGTCACATCATCTCACCCGATTTCGGGAGGGGTATGCGTAGGCAGCGGCATAGGTCCGAATATGATTGACGAATGTATCGGCGTTTTAAAGGGCTATGTTACAAGAGTGGGCAACGGTCCCTTCCCGACCGAGCTTAATGACGAAACAGGCGATGCCATCAGAAATAACGGACACGAATTCGGCACGGTTACGGGCCGCCCGAGAAGAACGGGCTGGTTTGACGCGGTCATTGCAAAATATGCTGTCAGAACAAACTCGCTTACTTCAATCGTTTTAAATAAGATTGACCCCCTCGGCGGAATAGGCAAGATTAAAATTTGCGTAGCTTACGAAAAAGACGGAAAGGTCATTACTGATTTTCCGCCCACTTTGGAAGAACTCGCCGAATGCAAGCCCATTTACGAAGAGATGGACGGCTGGACAGGGGACATCAGCAATGTAAAAGATTTTTACGAGCTTCCCGTTGCGGCACAGAAATACGTTCACCGTATCGAAGAGCTGTGCGAATGCAAGGTATCCTCTATCGGCGTGGGTCCGGGCAGAGACCAGAATATTAATCTGTAAAACTTTATGTGCTTTATACGGCTCACTGTAAGGCACAGGATTTAAATGTGAGTCGGAAAGGAAAAGGTGATTTTATTATGGCAGAGACAAAACCCAAGAAAAGCACCTCCAAAAAGGCAAAAACCGAAAACGAAATGCTTACCTATAAAGACAAACCGCTTTTAAGATGCGGAAACAAAATTTATTACGGTAATCCCGATGATAAATATGTTGTTATATTCAGACTTGAAGATAACAAACCCCTCGGCGACATTACCGTCTCCGAAAGAGTTGTGGTTGAGCTTAAAACAAACGAGGGTTCGCGCTCTCAGCTTGTTCGTCAGGCAGAACGCGAGGGTCTTTACAAGGCTCTTGACTTAGGCATTTTCTGGCTTGAACAAGCCCTTGAAAACGGTTAAATAATTTGGGGCTGCGGCAGCGCAGTCCCTTTGTATGCCCTCACCCGCCCGCGGTGAGACGCGGCATAAAATATTTACCGCGGGCAGAAAGGCTATGTTAAAATGAATAACAAAGTACACGAGATGAATCATCCGCTTATTATGCACAAGATTTCGATGCTGCGCAGCGAGAAAACAACTGTTAAAGACTTCCGCGAGCTTGTAAACGAAATCGCACTTCTTATGGGATATGAGGCAACAAGAGACCTTGATATGGTTGAACGCCCCGTTAAGACCCCGATAACCGAAACGAACGGCAAATTTATTTCAAAGCAGGTTGCGCTTGTTCCGGTTCTGCGCGCAGGTCTTGGTATGGTAGACGCATTGATGAGTCTTATTCCTGCTGCCAAGGTTGGTCACATCGGTCTTTACCGTGACCCCGAGACGCACGTTCCCGTTGAATATTACTGCAAGCTTCCGAACGATATTTCCGAGAGACAGGTTATCGTTCTCGACCCGATGCTTGCAACGGGCGGAAGCGCCGCTGCCGCAATTGACTTTATCAAACAGCGCGGAGCAAAAAAGATTAAGCTTATGTGCATAATCGCAGCTCCGGAAGGCGTTGAAGCGATTATGAAGGCTCACCCCGACATAGAACTGTTCTGCGGCGTGATTGATGAATGCCTTAACGAAAACTGCTACATTGTCCCCGGTCTCGGTGACGCGGGCGACCGTCTCTTCGGCACTCTTTAAAAATATAAGGGATGTAAGGCTTGCCTTACATCCCATCTTTTTTATACAATTTATGTTTAATTCTCTGCAAAGCATTATCGATTGACTTTGGCGTTCTTTTCAGCTCCGCCGCTATCTCCTGATAATTCATTCCCCCAAGATAAAGCGAAAGCACCGTCTTTTCAAGATTACTCAGCTTGCTTTCTATCTCGCTGCTTAAAAGCTCTGCGTTTTCACGCCTCAGCATAAGCTCTTCGGGGTCTGCATTTTCTCTTTCCGCAAGCATATCTATAAGCGTTCTGTCGGCGTTATCGTCAAACAAAGGCTCGCTTAAAGAGACATACGAATTAAGCGGAATATGCTTTTGCCGTGACGCCGCTTTTATCGCCGTTATAATCTGGCGCTTTACGCACATTTCGGCAAAACCGCGAAATGTCGGCTGTTTTGTTATGTCAAAATCACGTATTGCCTTAAACAGACCTATCATTCCCTCTTGAACAATGTCATCTCTGTCCGCACCGGCGATAAAATATGCCTTTGCGCGGCTTTTGACAAGGTTTTTGTACTTTGCCAAAATATACTCCGTGGCACGTCTGTCGCCTGCGGCCGAAAGCTCCACCACTTCTTCATCCGTCATTTTTTCGTATTCAAAAGCCGCTCCGCCGCGTGTTCCGAAAGATTTTCCGCCCTTGTCGGGCTTTTCAAATTTTTCTGTATCTTTCATTAGTGCCACTTCCTCTCTCAAAATCCCGAAATATGCACATAACAGCGCAAAATGCGCTGTTATGCTCTTTATTACCGTCGATATTTATATCCTCTTATGCAAGTAATTCCTTTGTATCGCGTGCAATCATAAGTTCCTCGTTCGTGGGAACAACGACAACCTTAACCTTGCTGTCGGGGGTACTTACGATTTCTTCTTTTCCTCTTATCTTTGCGTTCTTCTCTTTGTCAAGCGAGATTCCGAGGAACTCAAGGTTGTTTGTGATAGCCTCGCGCATCTTTCCGTCATTCTCGCCGACACCTGCGGTGAACACGATAACGTCAACGCCGCCCATCTGAACGATATACTGACCTATATACTTGCGAACGCTGTATACAAACATATCAAGAGCAAGCTTTGCGCGCTCGTTACCCTCGCTCGCCGCCGCGTCCAAATCACGGAAGTCTGAACTTACGCCCGAGATTCCGTAAACGCCCGACTCTTTATTGAGCAGGTTATCAACCTCTGCAAGTGACATTCCCTTTGTATCGGCAATAAACTTAACGATTGCAGGGTCAATGCTTCCGCAGCGTGTACCCATAACCGTTCCCGCAAGCGGAGTGAATCCCATGGATGTCGCAACAGACTTTCCGTTCCGGACCGCCGTCAGGCTCGAACCGTTTCCGAGGTGACAAGTGATTATCTTTAAATCTTTTATATCTTTATTCTCAATTTCTGCTAATCTTTGTGAAACATACATATGTGATGTTCCATGGAATCCATATTTTCTTACTTTATATTTTTCATAATATTCATATGGAAGTCCATACATATAAGCTTTCTCAGGCATTGTCTGATGAAAAGCAGTATCAAATACAACAACCTGTGGTGTGCCCGGCATCAGACTTTCACAAGCTTCGATTCCGATTAAGTTTGCCGGGTTGTGAAGTGGTGCAAGGTCATTGCACTCTTCGATTGCTTT
>ERZ773108.3106-NODE-3106-length-13200-cov-3.390643_pt1 | contig 13200 bp, 13 predicted proteins | sample MGYA00580570_ERZ773108 | MGnify/ENA primary metagenome ERZ773108 (study PRJEB29015, sample SAMEA2737840) | human gut metagenome | biome: human gut; feature: human-associated habitat; material: faeces | place: China | collected 2012 ...
TTTAAATTAAATTTAATTTATTTTGTTCCTGTAGAGCCAAATCCGCCCTGGCCCCTGTCTGTGTCAGACAGGCTGCCGGCTTCAATGAACTCCGCAGAAATGTAAGGGGCAATGACAAGCTGTGCAATCCGCTCGCCGCTTTCAATGGTCTGTGTTTCTGCTGAATGGTTGTGAAGCGCCACCATAATTTCACCGCGGTAGTCGCTGTCGATTACGCCGACACAGTTTGCCGGAGCAAGTCCGCGCTTCGAGGCAAGCCCGCTCCGTGCATATACCAGGCCCACCAGCCCTTCGGGTATTTCCATTGCAAGCCCTGTGTGCACCAGCACCGTTTCATTGGGCCGAATTGTAATGGGCTCGTCACTTACAGCGCGCAAGTCAGCGCCTGCCGCATAGGGCGTGCCGAATTCCGGAGCACTGGCCCGGCTGTCTAACTTCGTAAATTTCACTTGTCTGTGATCCATAAATATCGAATTACCTTTCTATTTTACATAAATTCTTTCGACAAAACTACCTTGCCGGCCTGAAGCGTTGCAGGCACGTCTATAATCCGCTGATTTGAGCTTCCGCGAAACCGCAGGTTTAAATCCTTTTTCTCCGCTACAAACTCGCCGTCTACCAATATGTCAATGTAAGACAGCATTTCATCTGTCGCCTCGCACCTGGCGCGGCTTTTACTTAAAAGCTCCGTGTCCAGCAAATATCCGCTGTAGCACCAGATTGTCTTGTCGGGATAGGCCTGTTTAATTTTTTTCAGCAGCGGTGCCAAAACGTGCTGATTTTGCGGCTCAAAGGGCTCACCGCCCAAGAGCGAAAACCCTTTGATATAGTCAGGCTTTAGAGCCTCTAAAATTTGCTGTACCTGCGCGTCGCCAAACGGGTTGCCAAAGGCAAAATCCCAGGTTTCGGCGTTAAAACAGTCCTTACAGTGGTGGGTGCAGCCGCTGACGAACAGCGAAACCCGAACGCCAATACCGTTTGCCACATCGTGAGTTTTAATGGCTGAATAATTCATTTATTTCAATCCTTTTTATTATTACAGGTGCAGCACCCTTGCTTTAATTTCCTTTGTTTTGCCTACATTCCAGAAATTTTCGCCCAGGTAACCGCAGGTTCTGCGGGTTACGTTCATTTTTGCATGGTCTTTGTTGTGGCAAGCAGGACATTCCCACTCGTTGTCTTCATTGATAATAATTTCCCCGTCAAATCCGCAAACCTGGCAATAGTCGCTCTTGGTGTTGAACTCAGCGTATTGAATGTTGTCGTAAATAAACCGAACTACGTCCTCAATGGCCTCGGTGTTATGGCGCATGTTGGGAATTTCCACATATGAAATTGCGCCGCCGGAGGAGATTTTTTGGAACTGGCTTTCAAACTTGAACTTGGAGAATGCGTCAATATCCTCGCGCACGTCCACATGATAGGAGTTGGTGTAATAGCCCTTGTCGGTAACGTCTGTCACGCTGCCGAATTTCAGCTTGTCTATTCTTGCAAACCGATAGCACAAAGACTCTGCCGGTGTGCCGTAAAGGGCAAATCCAATGCCGGTTTCTTTCTTCCAGGTATCTGTTGCCTTTCTTAATCGGTTCATCACCCTGAGAGCAAATTCCTGTCCCTCCGGCGTTGTATGAGACACGCCTTTCATCAGCTTCGTCACCTCGTACAGGCCGATGTAGCCCAACGAAATGGAGGAGTAGCCGTCTTTTAGATATTTGTCAATCACTTCACCCTTTTTCAGACGGGCAATGGCGCCATACTGCCAATGCACCGGACTCACATCAGACTTTGTGCCCAAAAGCGCACGGTGACGGCACATAAGTGCCTCAAAGCAAAGCTGAAGCCTTTCGTCAAACAGTTTCCAGAACAAATCCTCATCGCCCTTTGCAATTAAGCCCATCTGGGGCAGGTTAATGCTCACAACGCCCTGGTTAAAGCGGCCCTCAAATTTATAGTTGCCGTTTTCGTCTTTCCACGGCGCCAAAAAGCTTCTGCAGCCCATGGGGCCAAACACGTTGCCCTCATAGTTTTCGCGCATCTGTTTTGCAGAAATGTAATCGGGATACATTCTTTTTACCGAACATTGCACCGCCAGCCTGGTTATGTAGTCATACTCGCCGCCCTTTAAGCAATTGTGCTCGTCTAAAACATAAACCAGTTTCGGGAACGCAGGCGTAACATAAACGCCAGCTTCGTTTTTAATGCCCTCGAGCCTCTGGCGGAGAATTTCCTCCACAATCATGGCATTTTCTTTTAAATATTCGTCATCTTTATCTAAATTCAAGAACAGCGTCACAAACGGAGACTGGCCGTTTGTGGTCATGAGCGTGTTAATCTGATACTGAATGGTCTGAACGCCCGAACGAAGCTCGTCCTTTGTGCGGTTCATAGCCAGTTTTTCCAGCATCTCCTCAGAAAGCTCGCCACCGCTGGCTTTTGCAATGCTCTTTTTAAATTTGTCGTGGCTCTTTCTTAAATATTTGCCCAAATGGCGAATGTCCACCGACTGGCCGCCATACTGGCTGCTGGCCACGGCGGCAATAATCTGCGTCACAATGGTGCAGGCCACCTGAAAGCTTTTCGGCGTTTCAATCAGCTTGCCGTTCATTACCGTGCCGTTGTCTAACATGTTTCCAATGTCAATCAAACAGCAGTTAAAAATCGGCTGAATAAAATAGTCCGCGTCGTGGAAATGCAAAATTCCTTCTTCATGCGCCTTGGAAATTTTCTCCGGCAGCAAAATGCGCTTTGTTAAATCCTTCGACACCTCGCCTGCAATCAAATCCCGCTGTGTAGATGCAGCAACTGCGTTTTTGTTGGAGTTTTCCTCCATAACATCTTTATTGGCGTTTTTAATCAGGCTCAGAATCGACTCGTCCGTAGTGTTTGCCTTACGAACCAGCGCACGGGAATACCGATATATAATATAGGTTTTGGAAAGGACAAAATGACCCATTTCCATGAGTTTCTGTTCAATAATATCCTGAATATCCTCAACCAGCATACGTTTACATTTTTTGGATTCAATGTAAGATAAAATCGATTCAATTTCCTGGTCCGTTGCACGCTCGCTTTCCTCCACCTCGGCGTTCGCCTTGCGGATTGCGACCTCAATCTTCACTCTGTCATAATCAACGGTCCTTCCGTCTCTTTTTATTACTAACATTTTACACAGCTCCTCTTAACCAAATTACTTCTCTTGCGTAGCAGTTACAATTATACAATAAAACAACCAAAAAAAAAGTTGCAAATGCAACTTATATCTGCTATAATACAAAATATAGGTGTTGTGCATAGATATGCACACTATATAGGGAGGTTCAAAAGTGTGTTAAAATCGGCTGTTTTCAGTGGTTTGAGCGATTCTGAGGCCCAAAAAATGATGACTTGCCTGGGCGCAAAAGAAGAAAAATTTAATATAACTGAAACAATAATGTCATATAACGGAAATTCCGAAGATATTGGCGTTGTCCTTTCCGGCACGGCGGAACTGGTAACTTACGACTACGACGGCAACAGAATGATTTTGGAACGGTATGACAAGAATTCTGTTTTCGGCCAGCTGTTTGCGCCCTTTTCCGGCATTGACGAACCGGCGGTAATTGCCGCAGAAAACTGCGAGGTAATGTTTTTTAAATATCGGAAAGTCATTTCCCAATGCGTAAACGCCTGCGAAAGCCATACCATTTTTTTAGACAACATGCTTTGCCTGCTCACAGAAAAGCTCCGCGCCCAGGCAAACCACATTGAGGTGCTGAGCAAGCGCAGCCTACGGGGCAAACTCATGGCCTTTTTCGAAATCCAGGCCAGGGAAAAACAATTAAGCAGCTTCACCCTGCCCTTTTCCCTCTACACGCTGGCGGACTATTTGAGTATTGACAGAAGCGCCATGCAGCGGGAAATGAAAAAAATGCGGGAGGAAGGGCTCATAAAATCCAAAGGAAAAAAAATTGAGCTTTGCAAAAAAATCTAACAAAAATGGAAATCTATGCAGAACTATACATTTTTGAAATAGAGCCCGCTGTTAATTTGTTCAGCAACATATTCTCCCACACCTTCTCCAAGCGACAGTATCGTTCTGGTCAGCCGTGCGCTTGCCGCCGCAATATGACTGAACGAGGCGCCTCTTGATGCCACAAAAAGATTGTCAACCTCCCTCGGCATCGTGCATTCAAGAGGGATTTCGTAAGGATATTCCAGTTCCCTGCACATGCCGCTGGTTCCATGAACGTCCAGTGCATGGTCGGCAATTGCAACGGTTCGTCCCCTTTTGGGCTGGCTGAACAGTCCTGCCCTGACGTCATTTTCATTTAACACATATTTTCCAATCAACCGGTAGCTTTCGCGAACCCCGGCAGAAAAAATCTTCGTCAGCGAATAGCCGTTCATGTTTTTTTCCGTTTGGAGATACTTCCAGTACGAATAAACCCTTGCTTTTCCAACTTCATCTGCTGCTTCGCCGAAGTCTATATATTCTGCCCCCTCCATGGTAGGTAGCATATTGACATTAATATCGTGATTTGGGTAAAGGCAAAAGCAGGAAACAGTGCGTTTCATTTTATACGCTTTCCACGCTGAAATATCGACTTTCTGATATCGTACCGGCATTTCATCAATGTGGTTTGGGTTCGCTGCCGGCGATACCCTGAACACATAGGTAACGGCATTCATCTGCCTGCTGTCTTTTTCCCCTGCCGACGGTTCCTGGTAACGATATTTAGACTCACTCCCCATTGCCACCGCACAGCCTGCTTCTCTCGAAAGAATGATGTCGCCGGTTGCATCAATATAGAAATCCGCCACAATCCGAATGCTTTCCCCACCGTTTTTCACTGTCACAGATCGAATGTTTCGCCCAGATTTTTCGCACGCATAAAATTCATATCCAAAAAGGGCCGAAAGCTTATTCTGATACGGAGCAAGAACTTGATGCATGGCCTTGGTCATTGCGGCTCCTTCAAATTGAAACCGTTTCATGCTGCCGTCTTTTCTCAGGCTTCTGCACCTTTTTAACGTATCGGAATAATGAAAGTTCGACGGCATAGACAATCCCCAGGGATATTGCTCAAACGAATGATTTTCCCAGTTCATTCCGTTCTCGGGAAAGAACAAATTACAGTTCGGAACTGCTTCCAGTACAGCCGCGCCCTGGTTCATTTTTTGCAGTTTCTCTTTTAAAAGAAGATGCGCACCGTCTAAACTGACACCCGGCTCCCAGCCGTCGACCCCGCAAAAAACTGCGGTACCGCCAAAGTCCTTGTTTTTTTCAACAACAACGGTGTTGATGCCGTTTTTCAATAATCTGTAAACGCATCCGAACCCGCCTGCACCTGCCCCCACCACGCACACATCTGTTTTAATCGTTTTCATACTCTTTCACCTTGTCCTCCAGCTTCACCGGAATTCTAATCTCCCATTTAAAATTATCTTCCTCCATATTTACGGGAAAAATTTCAAGATTGGGAACTTTCTCATCTCTCTTATAACGGCTAGATTTAAAAAATTCAAAAAGGATATTGTGATAAAAAGCATTGATTTTAGCGTCTTCAGAGCCGAAAACATCAAAGCACAGCCACAACCCTGCCGGAATTTGCACAAAATTAAACTGCCCGCCAATTGCTGATCTGGCGCCGATATGGCAGGTTACAGATTTCTTTCCATTTTGATACACAGCATACAGTTTTTCGCCGCTTTGTTTTAAAATGCTGTCTGCATGCTCGCTCTCATAAAACTTATTCCATACATGTTCACAGCATTCGCTGTCTGAAAGATCTGATTCCCCCACCACGCCGCAAACACAAAATTCGTCATCATGAACGGCGCGGTAAGATAGGTTCGTTCCGCCCGTCATACATAAACTCAGTTCCAGCCTGGTAAACATTTTCAAATTGTTTTCGTTTCTTTTTATATTTTCAGGAGCAAAACCATGAAATTCTTTAAATGCCCTTGTAAAAGAGGACGGCGAATGATAACCATATTTTAATGCAGCATCGGTTATGCTAACCCCTTCTGCCTGCAATTCCTCGGCAGCCTGGGAAAGTCGCCTTTTTCTGATATATTCCCCAATTGGAACTCCTGCAAGAAAGGAAAAAACTCTCCTGAATTCATAAACCGATAAATTTGCCATCCGTGCAAGCGCAGCGGCATTGATGTCCGATAACAGATGTTGTTCAATATATTCTATTATTTCGTGAAACTTATGCAGATTTTGATTCATCATAATTCCTTAAAGCGGCTCAACGCGCTGGGATGTTCCCCACACGGTCATTTCTTCCACAACGGCGCCTTCCGGCTGGTTTGCAGCATAAAATACAGCGTTTGCAATATCCTCTGCGGATAACGATTCCTCTACCGCATCAATTCCCGCACCTTTTTGAAAGCCTGTGCTTGCGGCGGCCGGAATAATACAGGTCGCCCTTACATGATAAGGCTGAAGCTCAACATACAAGCCTTTGGTAAAGTTAAGCACGCCTGCCTTTGCCGCGGCATAAACACTCCATCCGCCCCAGCAATGCCTGGCGCAGACCGAAGAAATATTGATGATCATGCCGCTTCGTTGATGCTTCATTACTGTGCCGAACAATTTAGAGCCATATATAACGCTGTTGAGGTTAAGCTTCAAAATGTGGTCAATTTCTGCCGGTTCAAGCTCCGTTGTTTCCTTAATGGCAACACCGCCGCCAGCGTTGTTTACAAGAAGGTCTATCTTCCCAAATTTGTCAATTACATAATCCTTTAATTCAAGCCACTGGCTGTAGCTCGTAACATCAACGGAAAACCCGCAGTCAAACGAATACTGGTCAACAGTTTGTTTTACTTTTTCCGCATTTCTCGAAGCAACAATAACCGTATCGCCGTTTTCCTTAAACTTTTTTGCCGCGGCCAAACCATAACCGCTTGTGGCGCCTGTTATAACAACAATCCTGCCCATTACAATCACTCCTTTTATTAATGATGTCATTATATAATCTTTTTTAAGACTTAGCAATACATTTCTTGCATTTTTTAGTTACTCTCTTAAGGTCATTTGCCAAACAAACGCCTCCGGTTTTGCCGTAAGCTCCACCCACGCCGGGCGGAAACCGCATTTTATGGCATTGTTCACCGATTTAATATTCGACCACGCGGCGCAGTAAAACGGCACCTTTCCCAATGCAAGAATTTCTAAGGCCAGCTTCGACGTCAGCGCACTGGCCACCCCCTGCCGTCTGTACTTTGGCAGAACGTCAATGCCGATTTGATACATCTCCTCACAGTCTGCCGAACAGCCCGCAAGACCAATCAGTTCCCCATGATAAAATGCGCCTGCCGCCAGCACGTCTAACTGTTTGCGCTTTTCGCACAGCGCGTTGCTCCACTGGGGCAGATAAAGCCCTTCAAAATCCTTCGGCTTTAACATCCGAACCTCATAGGGGCAGGGAAGCTCGCGCAATACATTTACATCCGGCAGAAAATATTCCGCCATGAAGCAAATTTTCATGCCAAAGGGCGCAAGGCTTTTCTCTAAAACGTGCAGACATGGCGTCTCAAAGCACTGTTCAATGGAATATTTGTTGATATAATCGCCTGCAAGCTCTGCGGCACGCTCATCTACCGCGGCCACAATATTATTCCCGTAGGAAACCAGGCTGCAAAAAAACGGCAGCTCTAAATATTTTCTGGCCCGGGGATTTTTCTTTGAAATTACCACTTTGTTTTCCTGTTTTAAAAAATCTTCCGCGCTGCAGCCAATGTCAATGGCCGACTGTTTTCTGGCAATATCATAAATCTCTTTGTTTGTCATGTTGCCCTCCTTTTTAGATAGCAAAAAAGCGGAAGCCATTTGCTTCCGCTTTATCGTTACATTAGTTTGAAACGTCTTCAACATAAAGAATCCTAGCTCCGGTTTCATCCACCTTTGCCGCCTGCTTTGCGTCGGCCGCTTTCGGCTCTGTTTTGCCTTCCGCCTTCGGCTTGCCGCGTTCAGCAAAAAACTTCTGGGCAACCTGCGGGAACAGGGCGTAACTTAACACATCCTCCTCGCACTTTGCAATGCCCTTTGTTTCTTCTTTATATTTTTCAAGCTCCGGCGCAATTAAATCCGCCGGGCGAACTGTAATTACCTCGTCATCGCCAATGGCTTTCTTTCTCACTTCCTCGTTCACAGGAGCAGGAAGCCTGCCATATTCGCCGCGAAGTAAGCCTTTAGACTCTTTCGTAACCATCTTATACCGTTCCCCTGCAAGCACGTTTAAAACGGCCTGAGAGCCAACAATCTGGCTAGTAGGAGTAACCAGCGGGGGATAGCCAAAGTCTTTTCTAACACGAGGAACTTCTTCTAAAACGTCGTAATATTTATCCTCAGCGTTGGCCTGCTTGAGCTGTGAAATCAGATTGGAAAGCATACCGCCGGGCACCTGATACAGCAGCGTGTTGGTGTCTACCCGCAAAACCTTGGGATCTAAAATCCCTTCTGCCTGAAGCCTTGCCGCAACGCCTCTGAAGTGCGCCGCAGCTTTGCTTAACTTGGTTAAGTCAAGGCCTGTATCGCGGTCTGTTCCCTGCAAGGTTGCAACCAGGCTTTCCGTAGCCGGGTTTGAAGTGCCGTTGCCCAAAGGCGACAGGGCGCAGTCCACAATATCAACGCCGGCCTGTGATGCCATGAGATAGGTCATATCTCCCGTGCCGGTGGTGTTATGCGTGTGCAGATGAATGGGAACGCCCACATTTTCCTTGAGCTTTTTCACCAGGCTGTATGCGTTAAAGGGCAGTAAAAGGTTTGCCATGTCTTTAATGCAGATTACGTCTGCGCCCATTTTTTCAAGCTCAATTGCCAGCTTCACAAAATAGTCCTCATTGTGTACCGGACTAACGGTGTAGCTAAGCGCCGCCTCAACCATGCCGCCGTTTGCCTTTACAAACTTTATGGCGGCCTGCATGTTTCTGGTGTCGTTCAGCGCGTCGAAAATTCGAACTACATCAATGCCGTTTTCAATGGATTTTCTGCAAAACGCCTCCACAACATCGTCCGCATAGTGTTTATATCCTAAAATATTCTGTCCGCGGAACAGCATTTGAAGCTTTGTTTTCGGCATTGCTTTTTTTAACGTTCTCAGCCGCTCCCATGGGTCTTCGTTCAAAAACCGCATGCACGCGTCAAACGTTGCGCCGCCCCAGCACTCTAAAGACCAATATCCAATATCGTCTAAAATTGAGCAAGCCGGCAGCATATCTTCAATTCTCATTCTGGTTGCCGCCTGGGACTGATGGGCGTCACGAAGAATGGTGTCAGTGATATATAACTTGTTTTTTGTGTTTGCCATAACGAAATCATGCCTTTCTCCCACAAAATTTACCGTTCCTTACCAGTGGGGCGATAAGGTGCGCCTAAGGCTTCGCTTTATCTCATGAACAGTGTTAAAAATGCACCGGCCGCAATTGCAGAGCCGATAACACCGGCAACATTGGGGCCCATGGCATGCATGAGAAGGAAGTTCCTCGGGTTTTCTTTCTGTCCCACAACCTGCGACACACGGGCCGCCATGGGAACAGCCGAAACACCGGCAGAGCCAATGAGCGGATTGATTTTATTCTTTAAGAACAGGTTCATAATCTTCGCGAGCAGCACACCGCCGGCAGTTCCAAATCCAAATGCGACAACTCCCATGATAATAATCTGAATGGTCTTCATTGTCAGGAAAATGTCAGCCGTAGCAGTTGCGCCAACAGAAATACCCAAGAAAACAGTAACAATGTTCATCAGCTCGTTCTGAACGGTTTTACTCAAACGCTCGGCCACGCCGCATTCCCGCAGAAGGTTGCCAAGCATTAAGCTTCCGATTAATGCTGCGGCAGAGGGAAGAAGCAGCGAAACAAACGCTGTAACCACAATGGGGAATATAATTTTCTCCGTTTTGGAAACCTCGCGAAGCTGTTTCATTTCAATCATACGTTCCTTTTTCGTCGTTAACAGCTTCATAATCGGCGGCTGAATAACCGGAACCAGCGCCATGTAAGAATATGCTGCAACGGCTATCGGACCAAGCAGTTCCGGCGCCAGCTTCGACGTAACAAAAATTGCCGTCGGGCCGTCTGCACCGCCGATGATGCCGGTTGACGCCGCTTCAAAAGGTGTAAATCCAAACAATATTCTTGTGCCAAAAAAGGTTAAGAAAATACCCAGCTGTGCAGCTGCGCCCAAAAGCAGGCTCTTGGGGTTTGCAATTAAAGGACCAAAATCCGTCATTGCGCCGACACCAATGAATATCAGACAGGGATAAATTCCCAGCTTTACGCCTAAGTATAAATAATCCAAAAGCCCCGGCGTAATGTTGCCCTTTCCGCCGAACATCTCCCAATGAACATGCCCGTCTGCAAATAATTCCGCATTATACATTCCTGCGCCGGGCAGGTTGGTAAGCAGCATACCAAATGCAATGGGTAGGAGCAGCAAGGGTTCAAACTTTTTCACGATTGCAAGATACATTAAAACAAAGGAAATTAAAATCATAATCAAAACTTTCCAGTTGTTTGCAATCAGTGCAAAGCCCGTGTCGCCTAAAAATCCCCCAATGGCCTTCATCAGCGACACTCCGCCGGCAGACTCCGTGTCTGCAAAAATGTTCTGCACTGTAACCATTTTAACGCTGGAAGCTGACTCCTGCGACAAATCAATGGTGCCGCCAGTTGCCGTTATGTACTGAAATACAAATCCCATCTGCGGCAAATTGCCGGTAAAATTTGTAACTTCTGCAGAAAGAATAATATCAACAGCGGCGCCTGCGGCAATTTCGCCGGTCATAATGCCGCCCTGATAGTTGTTAATTTTAATTTCAGACTCGTTGTAATCAAACTGCAAAACAGAGTCTGCAATGTCTTCTTTGCCTGTATTTTCGATTGTTAAAGTAATTTTCTTATCCAAATCATTATAGTCTGCGGATTTCACAGCGATAATAGAAGACTCCGAATTATCTGCGCAAAATGCAGTGAGTGAACAGGAAAGAACAACTAAAACCAAAAGACAAGCAGAAAATATTTTTTTGCTCATGTTTTTAGCCCCTTCCCAATTATTCGATTGTGCAAAGCAGTGCGCCGCTTTCAACGGTCGCGCCTTTTGTAACGCCAACAGATGTAATTTTTCCGCTGCACGGTGCCATAATTTCATTTTCCATTTTCATTGCTTCTAAAACCATAAGAACCTGGCCCTCTTTTACGCTGTCGCCCACGTTCACGTTCACAGCTAAAATGTTGCCCGGCATCGGACATGTAACCTTTTCACCAGCGCCGGCTGCAGCAGGTGCCTTTGGCGCTTCAGGTGCTGCTTTGGGAGCAGATTTTAATTCCTCTGCTTTAGCATTGCCGTCCATCAGTTCAATTGCAATTTCATAATCGGTTCCGTTTACATTTACTTTATACTTTTTCATCGTTTCAGTCATTTCCTTTCATTCCATAAATTGTTATTATGATAATTTTTTAATAGAAAGTACCCGAATTCCGGTTACGTCTGTGCCAAGTTCCTCCGCAATCACTGCAGAAACCGCCGCCACAAATTCGCCTTTATCCTGATAGCCGCCGCTTACAGCTGCAGGCGCCAAATTTCCTGCATCTTGCACTACAGCAGTATCTGCGCCGTTGCCCTTGTCTTTAATCAGGCTTTTACACAGAGCGCCAACAATGCTGCAAATTAAAATGATGCATATAAGACCTACAAAAACAAGACCAAAACCGAAACCAAACACTGTAAAATCTCCAATTTGTTCCGCTGCCTTCAATGAAATTGTCATTACATGCCAACCTCCCTTCATAGATTTCGCCTTTACCGTCTGCATAAAACAAGCAGTTTCCACAACCTCTCCAGAAAAAGCCAATCCTATGCGCTTATATATCATTTTATCAAAATGACAAGAAAATATCAATATGAATTTACAAATTTTTATATTTTTGAATAAAAAAGCAAAAAAGTAAAAAAAAATAGGCCGTTCCTATTGTAATTTTACTAAAAAACCGATATGATATTATATGAAAATGGATAAAGAAAGGCAAACGGCATGGATATTCTTACACAAATTGACAAGGACTTTTCATCAATGAGCAAACGGCACAAGCTAATCGCCGAATACATACGAAAAAATTACGATAAGGCTGCGTTTATGAACGTTGAACAGCTCTCTTTGGCGGCTGGAGTCAGCGAGGCCACGGTGGTGCGGTTTTCTTCAGAGCTTGGCTACGGAAAATATCAGCACTTTCAGCAGGCCCTGAAGGACTATGCAAAGTCCCGGCTGACCAGTGTTCAGCGCATGGACCGGGCCTATGACTTATACCGTGACACAGACATTTTAACGTCTGTTCTAAACGCCGATATTGATAAAATTAAAACCACCCTTGCACAAATCGACCGCCAGGCGTTTCTCGGTGCCATCGACAAAATTTTAAACGCCGAAAACATTTATATTATCGGTCTGCGCAGCGCCTCCTCCCTGGCCGGGTTTTTAGGATACTATTTAAATCATATGTTTTCAAACATTCACCTGGTGAACACTGCCAGCGCAGGGGAAATTTTTGAGCAAATGTTCCGCGTGCAAAGCGGCGATGTAGTTATCGGCATCAGCTTCCCGCGGTATTCCCTTAGAACCGTGCGGGCACTGCGCTACGCAAAAAAAATGGGCGCGGCGGTAGTTGGCGTTACCGACGGGGAAAACTCCCCTATTTTAGAGCTTTCCGACCATACATTGCTTGCCAAAAGCGACATGGAGTCCTTTGTGGACTCTCTGGTTGCGCCGCTTTCTGTTTTAAATGCGCTGGTTGTGGCAATCGGCATGAAACGAAAGGACGAAGCCAGCAAAACATTAAAAAAACTGGAAAGCATTTGGCAGGATAACGAGGTGTATGACAATGGAGAAAAATGAGATGTTGGTAACAGATTTTGATTATAACCTGCCGGAGGAACTGATTGCGCAAACCCCGCTTGCAGACCGGCCTGCCTCGCGTCTTTTGGTTTTGGACAAGGTCACAGGAAAAACTGAGCACAAGCATTTTCGCGATATTCTTTCCTATTTAAATCCAGGCGACTGCCTGGTGCTTAACGACACAAAGGTTATTCCGGCCCGCCTGTTTGGTCAGCGGGAGGATACAAAGGCCCCGGTTGAGTTCCTTCTGCTGGCGCAAAAGGATAATGATGTGTGGGATGTAATTTTAAAACCCGGAAAAAAATGCAGACCGGGCCAT
>ERZ773108.3108-NODE-3108-length-13186-cov-3.812124_pt1 | contig 13186 bp, 13 predicted proteins | sample MGYA00580570_ERZ773108 | MGnify/ENA primary metagenome ERZ773108 (study PRJEB29015, sample SAMEA2737840) | human gut metagenome | biome: human gut; feature: human-associated habitat; material: faeces | place: China | collected 2012 ...
GCAGCGTGAAAAGATCCGCTGTCCGGGTGCGTTGGGAGTTTTCAGATACACCCTACAAGAACTATGACGAGCTGCCGCTGTTCCTGAATGCGGCAACGGTGGCGAAGGTGCTGGGCATCGCACCCTCCAGCAGCTATGAGTTGATGCACGAAAAAGATTTTCCCGCGCCGCAGATCGGCAATCCGATCGTCGTGCCGAAGGAGGCATTCATCCGCTGGGTGGAGCAGCATACGGGAGAAAGTGAATGAAGCGTGACCTCTGGCCGACGCGCGACTCAGTTAAGGATTATTTTCCTCTGCCGAAAGAAATTTTCTCGCTGGGTCTGAGCGCGGCGGAAATCGCGATCTACGCCTACCTGTGGTTTTCGACTGCTGAACACTATCGGTGCGAAGTTGAACAGCAGATTGTCCCGCGTCTCGGGGACGTTCCGCTGAAAAAACTGGCTGACTGCGATCTGCAATGGCTTTACAAGGGCTTACAGGAACACAGGCGGCTGTGTAAGGGGCGCAGAAGAGTACGCATTTTCCTACAAATTGGAAACGGCAGGTGCGCTGACGAGGGAAACGCCCTTTGCCTGAAAGCGCGAGATATCGTCTTCGGCAATGTGCCAGTCCGTGATGATTCGGTACACGCGGTCCGCAGGCGCGATTTGGATCAGGGAATCGTTCCAGAATTTTGAATAATCCGCAAGAACATAGCTCTGCTTGCAGGTGCGCAGGATCCAGCGCTTCATTTCGGCGTCGTTCATATTCGGCGTTGTAAGGCCGTGGGAGAAGGAAATGTGCTCGATGCCCAGAAATCCCTTGTCAAAGACCATGTTGCTGAGCATATCCTTGGCCAGATAGCCTGAACAGGCGCGTACATCGTGGCGAATCTCACCGCCGATGAGGATCAGACTGATGCCCTGCTGCCCAAGCAGCACGCCTGCATGGTCGAGCGCGTTGGTTGCGACGAGAATGCCGCGCTTAGGCCCGTTGCAGAGCAGCTTAGCCAGTTCAAAGGTCGTCGTACCGCTGTCGAGATAAACGGAATCACCGTCATTGATCATGTCATAAGCGGCTCTCGCAATCGCCATTTTTTCCTGCAGATATTTTGATTCCCGAACTTGATACGGAAGCTCTGCAGTGGTTCTAGCCGTTCGAACCGCACCACCCCACGTCCGCTGCAGCAGCGAATCCTGTTCGAGTGAGATCAGGAGCTTACGAACAGATACTTCGGAAATTCCGAAATGCTCACTTAATTCCGAAACAGTAACGGAACCGTACTGTTCCAACATGGAGAGAATATACTTTCTTCGCTCTTCTGCAGCCATTTTCACGGGCTTAATTTTTGATGCATTGTCCAAAAAAGGCTCCTCCTTATGTAGAAGTCAGGAAATTCTGCGCATCTTTGATATTCATTCTAATATACTCCAAAGGAAAAATCAAGTACTTTATAAAGAAACTACTCGTTGTTTTTTTGCTTTTGAAACAAAAAATCGAAACGTAAATATAACCAAAAATGCAATCAACCTTTTGTTAATTGCAACAAAACGAAAATGATGTATTGACAATTATGATAACGAAATGGTATTATCGCACCAGCGCAAGAAAAACGAAATTCAAATTGCGTAAAACGAAAAGTAAAACACTAGGAGGAACCAAAATGAAAAAAGTAATTGCTCTTATTCTGGCAGCCCTCATGGTGCTCGGACTGGCAGCATGTGCGGCCAAGACGACTACCACGGAACAGGACACGGACACGCCCGCGCAGACTGCTCCTGCTGACAAGGCGGCAGAGGAAACCACTGCAGCGGATGCTGCTGACAAGCAGATCACGGTTGGCTTCTGCCCCATGGATCTCTCCAACAACTTCTTTGCAAACATCGCTAATTCCCTGCGAAATGCAGCTGACGCGGCGAACGTAAAGGCGATTATTTCCGACGGCAAATCTGATGCCGCAACACAGATCGCGGCTCTGGAAAACTTCATCTCGCAAGGCGTTGATGTCATCATCGTCGTCCCGGTTGATGCCGAGTCTCTGAAGGGCGTCATCGCCGAGGCCAAGTCCGCCGGCATCCCCGTCATCACGCACACAACCGAATACGCTGACGCAACCTGCAACATGAACGTCGCAGAACTTGAAATGGGCCAGGCTAACGGCTCCGCCTGCGGCAAGTGGATGGCCGAGACCTTCGGCGCCGACGCTGACTGCAAGTACGCCATTCTGACGCAGAGATCCCTTGAGCAGACCATCGGCCGCGAAAACGGCATCATGCAGGGTATTGCAGAATACTGCCCGAACGCCGAGTGCGTCATGACGGTCGATGGCTACACCACCGATATGGGCATGACCGCAGCCGAGAATATCCTGACCGCGCATCCTGAGGTCATCGCAATCCTCGGCATCAACGACTCCGGCGCGCTGGGTGCTTACGAAACCTGCGTTGCGCAGGGCGTTGACACCGACAAGTTCTACATCGGCGGCAACGACGGCACGCAGCAGGCTCTGGAGCTCATCAAGGAAGGCACCATCTATCGCGGCTCCGTTGACCTCAACCCGGTCGGCACCGGCGAATTGATGATTCAGTACGCTGTTTCCCTGTGCAACGGCGAAAGCATTCCGGAGAGCTACATGGTTCCCGTTACCGCCGTTACCCGCGACAACGTCGACGAGTATCTGGCAATGTACAAATAGGCTGTCAGCCGGAAACGCCCTGCCGGATTTCCATATCCGGCAGGGCCGGATGCAAAGCGATCCAAACGGAGTGATGTGAAAACTATGGATAACAATATTGTTCTGAAAATGGAGAAAATCTGCAAGTATTATCCGGGCGTCACCGCCCTGGATCATGTGGATTTTGAACTGAGAAAGGGCGAGGTGCACGCGCTGCTTGGAGAAAACGGCGCCGGGAAATCCACGCTGTGCAAAATCATCGCGGGCGCGCAGCCGATGGACGACGGCAGTTACTGTCTGGACGGCGAACAGATCCGGACTCTGACGCCGCAGAGCGCCAAGGACAAGGGTGTCAGCATGATCTACCAGGAATTCAACCTGGTTCCTTATCTGAAGGTCTATGAAAACATGTTCCTTGGCAAGGAAATCGAGCGCGGAATCTATGCGGATAAACGTGCCATGATCCGGAAAACGCGCGAAGTATTCGAGCGGTTCCATATTGAAATTGACCCGAATTCGCGCATCAGCGATCTTTCCAATGCCTATAAGCAGCAAGTGGAGATTGCAAAGGCCGTCCTTGAAAATGCGAAGGTGCTGATTATGGACGAGCCGACAGCACCACTTGGCAACCGTGAAGTTGAAAACCTGTTTGAAATGATCCGGACGCTGAAAAGCGAAGGCGTTTCAATTATTTATATCTCTCACCGTCTCGAAGAACTGTTTGAGATTTCTGACCGCATCACCGTCATGCGCGATGGCCAGTATATCGAGACGCTCAACACAAAAGACACCAACAAATCCGCGCTGGTCAAGCTGATGGTTGGCCGTGACCTGTCGGAAGACTACCCACAACGCAGCACGCCGATCGGCGAGGAGGTTCTCCGGGTGGAGCATCTGTCCACCGTGGAAACGAAGCTTCACGACGTTTCGTTTACGTTGCATAAGGGTGAAATCCTCGGCTTTGCCGGTCTTGTCGGCGCAGGCCGGACGGAGGTCATGCGCGCTTTGTTCGGCGCCGATCACAGATCCTCCGGCACCGTTTATGTCGGCGGGAAACAGGTTGAGATTCTCCGGCCGATTGACGCCATCCATCACGGCATCGCGCTGATCCCGGAAGACCGGAAGGGCCAGGGCGTCTCGCTGACGCTCAGCATTCGGGAAAACATTTCTCTCGTCATGCTGCACACGCTGCAGTCCTTCCTACGCATCAGCCGGAAGAAGGAGCGCACACTGGTTGATTCCTACATGAACGCGCTGGCCGTCAAGGCACCCAGTATGGAGCAGCTGACCAAGAATCTGTCCGGTGGCAACCAGCAGAAGGTGGTCGTTGCCAAGTGGCTTGCAACAAACGCGGATATCATCATTTTGGACGAGCCGACACGGGGCATCGATATCGGCGCAAAATACGAAATCTACCTCATTATGAACCGGCTGGTCAAAGAAGGAAAATCGATCATCATGATTTCCTCCGAAATGCCGGAGCTGATCGGCATGAGTGACCGCATCATCGTGATGCACCAGGGCTCCGTAAGCGGAGAGCTGACAAAAGAGGAAGTCAGCCAGGAACGCATCCTTGAGATGGCTTCCGGCATGTAAAAAGAGGGGTCTCGCTATGAAAAAAGAAACGAAGCTTTCCATCAGCCAGGTGTTTGTCTATCTGGTGCTCCTGTTCGTATTCGTCTTTTTCTCTGTTCTGACAAAGACGTTCTTGTCGACAAAGAATCTGCTGAACATCTGTCGGCAGGTCTCCATGACCGGAATCTGCGCGGTCGGCATGACTATGGTTCTGCTGACCGGCGGTATTGACATTTCCATCGGCTCGATTATTGCGCTTTCCGGCGTTGTCTCCGCAAAGCTCATCAATGACCTCGGCTTTGGGATCTTCCCTGCGATGGTGGTCGGCGTTCTGGTTGGAATCGCCTGCGGGCTTATCAGCGGCATTATGGTCGCGCATTTTGAGGTTCCCGCGCTGATCGCGACACTCGCCATGCAGACCATCGCCCGAGGATTCGCATTCATCATGACGCAGGGCATCCCGGTCTATGGTCTTCCGGAGTCCATCAAAACCCTTGGACAGGGCTATTTCCTCGGGATTCCGATTCCAGTCTATATTCTGGCACTGGTTTTTTTCATTGGCTGGTGGATGCTGGAGCAGACAAGCTTCGGCCGTCATCTCTACGCAATCGGCGGCAATGAAGAAGTTGCCAGACTGTCAGGCATCAACGTCCTGGTCAAGAAAATCCAGATCTATTCGCTCAGCGGATTTTTTGCCGGTCTTTCCGGCGTCATCATGCTCTCCCGTCTCAACTCCGGCCAGCCAGCCACCAGCGAAGGCTTTGAAATGGACGTCATCACGGCTGCTGTTCTCGGCGGCGTGAGCGTTGCAGGCGGCCAGGGCAAAATCATCAACGTCGTCGCAGGCGTGCTGATTATGGGCATGCTCAGCAACGGCATGACGCTGATGAATCTTGACGAATACTGGCAGTGGGTCGCAAAGGGCGCCGTTCTGCTGTTCGCAGTTGCGTTCGACAATATGCAGAGAAGACGCAAGGCAAAAACATAATTGTGAACTGTATGGAGGTACAAATCATGACAAATCAAACCTGCAAAGCCGCCGTGCTGACGAAAAGGCACACCATTGAGGTCATGGACGTCCAGATGCCGGAATGCGGCCGTGACGGCATGATTATCAAGCTGGAGGCCGCCAGCATCTGCGGCACCGATCTTCATCTGTTCGAAGAGGATCCGGCATATCCCGTCATTCTTGGTCATGAGCTCTGCGGCCGCGTGGTCGAAATGGGGCCGGACGCCGCGAAATCCATGCGCTGCTACACCGGCGAAGTGAAGCTCGGCGATCGGATCTGCCTGTATCCGTGGGTCGTCTGCGGCACCTGCGAAAACTGCTTGACCTACGGTATCGGTGCCTGCGGTGTCTGCGACAATTCGTTCGTCTACGGTGTGCCATATGAGTCGCTCGGCTTCGGCGGCGCGCCGATCCGCTCGAACTCCATCTATGAAGCGCCTTATATCAAGGGTGGCTTCGGCGAGTATATGTACGTTTTCCCCGGCACCTTCATGTGGCAGGTGCCTGATGATATGCCCAGCAATGTTGCGTCGCTGCTTGATCCGATGGCGGTCGCCATGCGTGGCGTTGAGCTTGCGATGCGCGCGCCCGGCATCTTCGAGGACAGCTTCAATCTTGGTTCGACTGCGCTTGTCATCGGCGATGGCCAGATTGCAGCGCTTGTGGCGACAATTGCCCGCACGCTGGGCATCCAGCACATCATCATCAGCGGTTTCAGCGATCAGAAGCTCCAGCTGGCAAAGGAGCTGTCTGGCGCGGACGAGGTCATGAATTCCAGCAAGCTTTCCATCGAAGAACGCCGTGCAATCATCCACAAATACAACCACAAGAACGGCGCTGACGTCGTCTTCCAGTGTGCAGGTTCGCAGTATGCGTTCCGCGACGGCGTGGATCTGCTCAAAAACGTCGGCACGCTGGTTGAAATCGGCAACATCGGCACCGGTAAGCCCGTGGAGTTCTATCCGGGCAAGGATCTGTGTGGCAAGCATGCTACGTATATCGGCATGAGCGTCAACACGGCAAAGACCTTCGACAAGGCATTCCAGATGCTTCTGAAGTACAAGCAGCTCGGTCTTGAACGGATTTTCTCCCACAGAGCAACGCTCGATACACTGGGAGAGGTCATGTCTCACGGCAAGGATCTGGATTATATGAAGGGCTGGCTGGATTTTAGTAAATAACCTGGGGCAAAGAGAGGACTTATAACATGGCAAAGAGAATTGTTGCAATTTATGACAGAGGCATTGACAAAAATCTGATGCAGGGCTTTGATGTCCTGGAAAAGTACGGATACGAGCTGACGCTGGTTGAAAAAACCGTCAACGAAGACGAGCTGGCTTACCAGAATTCCATGCTTTCCGTCGAGGTCAACGGCCCCGACGGCACACCCATCAACGAAGAGGTCTTCCAGTATCTGGACGACGCAGAGATCATCATCACACACTTTGCACCGGTCAGCCGCCGCATGATCGAGGCGGCAAAGAACCTGAAGATTATTGCGACACTCCGCACCGGCATGGAAAACATCAACATGGAGGCTGCAAAGGAACGCGGCATCAAGGTGATCAACGCGCCTGGTCGCGCAGCTGTTGCGGTTGCAGACTTTACGGTTGCCGCAATGCTCTGCGAGATCCGGAATATTGCAAGAACGGACGAAGATATCAAGACCGGCGGCTGGACAAAGAAATACCCCAACCGCACCTATTCCGACAACATGTGCAACCTGAAGGTCGGTCTGGTCGGCTTCGGCGACATCGGCAGAAAGATTGCCACGCGGCTCAAGGGCTTCGGCACGACGATTCTCGCGTATGATCCTTACTGCACAAAAGAAAGCATTGAAGCGTTCGGCTGCGTGCCGGTTTCGCTTGACGAGCTGCTTGAGCAGGCCGACTTTGTTTCCTTGCACGTCCGTCTGAGCCCGCAGACGCAGAATATGTTCGGCGCGGCAGAATTCGCGAAGATGAAGCCCACGGCCATTTTTGTAAATGCCGCGCGCGCCGGTCTTGTCGACGAAGCCGCTATGATCGACGCGCTGGAGCAGAAGAAGATCGGCGGTGCCGTGCTCGACGTCTTCCGCGAAGAGCCGCTGCCGGTTGACCACCCGCTCAGAAAGCTGAAAAACGTGACGTTATCCGCGCATCTGGCCGGTACGGATATCGGAACCTTCAGCGGCTCTATCAAGATTGTCGCGGATAACCTTGAGCAGTATTTCAGCGGCGGAGAACTGAAAAACGTTGTGAATCACTGACTGGGAAAGGAGCGTTCCTGTGAAAAAACGAAGCGCATATCTGGCCATTGATTTCGGCACCTCCAATGTGCATGCATCGGTGATTGACGCCGAAACAACCCGGATTATCGTGAACACAAACAAAAAATACGGATGGTATTATCCCGCACAGAATCAGGTTGAGCTCCATATTGACGAAACCTGGAAGGCATCTGAATGGGCAGTTGGCGAAGTGATTCGCCAGCTGCCGGAGGATGTAGAGCTGCTGGCCATCACGTTTTCCTATTTTGGCGACAGCATCACGCCGGTCGACGAAAAGGGCGAAGCGCTGTATGGCATGATTCCCGGCTTCTGCGGGCGGTCGTTCAAAGAAGTACAGACCATCGGCCGCGAAATCGGCGCGGACACGTACGCGAAAATCACCGGCAATACGCTCTCCACGCTTGCAACACCGTCAAAAATCATGTGGCTGCGGGACAACGAGCCGGAGGTCTTCAAAAAAGCGGCTGGCTTCTACTCCAATCAGCAGTATGTAATGCGCAAGCTCGGGCTTGGCGACGTGCAGGATCGTACCATGGCCGCACGCAAACTGATGATCGACGTCAAGGCAAACTGCTGGTCTGCGCCGATTCTGGAGCTGGCCGGCGTCACCGAGCAGCAGCTCGGCACACAGATTGTCGAATCCGCAACGGTTGTCGGCACGATTGACCATTACGGTTCTGTCCGGCTGCCGCGGACGCTTCCCGTCACAATCGGCTGCCATGACGTCTCTGCCTCTCTCCTGTCCGCTGGTGTCCGGCTTGAAAATCCAGATACCATCGGCGTTCTGATGGGTACCTATGAGCAGATGGGATATTTCTCCGATACCTTCGTCGACGGCTGCAACGATTTCGGCGATTCTCTGATCTTCTCCTGCTGCTACAGCTCCCCGTTCAACAACAAGTATACGGTCATGGACGCGTTCCCAACTGCCGGCGCGCTGCTGGAGTGGTTCTGCAAGAACATTCTGCGCGATCCGTCCGCCGACATCGGCAAGCTCATCGCCGATGCAAAGCTCGACGGAACCGGTTCGCTTATGATGCTGCCGTATGTAGAGAACTTCCACGGAGCCGTTGTCGGCATGAGCCTGTCCACCACGACGGACGAGATCTTCGCAGCGATTCTCGAATCCCTGGCCTACCAGTTTGTCGCCTGCGTCGACTACATCCGCTCTACACGTAAGCAGCCGTTTACCAAACTGCATTTCGGCGGCGGTGGTTCCCGTACCGACAAACTTCTGCAGCTGCGGGCAGATCTGATCCAGGCTCCGCTCGGAAGAATGCAGAACATCGAGCTTCCGTCGCTTGGCGCCTGTATGCTGGCTGGTCTCGGAAACAACTGGTATGCCAGCGTGGAAGACGCGGCCGCCCATATGGGCAATCCCGTTTCCTACTTCGAGCCGATTCCGGAAAACGAAACAAAATATGCAGAACGGTATGCGAAATACAAGGCAATTTCCGCTGACTATCTGCGACACTATTAAGAGGATACAATTGTGAACACAAGAGAAGTCATTCTGAAAGCCCGTGAAAAGGGCAAATGCGTGCCCGCCTTCAACGTACCTCATATCCCGATGGTCAAGCCGATCATCGAGGCCATTCGCGACGAAAACAGCGTCGCCATGATTCAGGTTGCGCGCGTGGAGTGGGAAAAAATGAAAGCCGAATCTCTCGAGCGCATCGCGGAGGAATATGACCGGTACAAGGATCCGGCACATACGCTGCTGCATCTGGATCACGTTCCCGTGATTGACGAGGACTATCAGCGCGTGGATTATCGCTCACTGATCGAGCGCGCCATCCGCGCAGGCTACCAGTCCGTCATGATTGACGGTTCGCGTCTGCCGCTGGAGGAAAACATTTCCGCAACGCGGGAAGCGGCTGATCTTGCGCATGCCGCGCAGATCCCCTGTGAAGCGGAGCTCGGCGCGGTCATGGGACACGAAAACAAGGTCATGCCGCCGTATGAAGAGATTTTTGCTTCGAAGATGGGCTTTACCCGCCTGGACGAGGCAAAGCGGTTTGCAGAGGAAAGTAAGTGCGACTGGCTGTCCGTCGCAGTCGGCAACATCCACGGCGCAGTCGCCGAGGCTGTCCGTAACCAGAAAAAGCCGGAAGCCAAAATCGACGTTGCGCACGTGGCAGAGCTCTACCGGGCAGTCGGCATTCCGCTTGTGTTGCACGGCGGCTCCGGAATTCAGCACCAGTACATTCTCGACGCCATTTCCGCCGGCATTGCCAAGATCAATGTCGGTACGGAGCTCAGGCAGACGTATGAATTTGCGCTGCAAGAATCCGGCAATGATGTCTCATTTGCACAGGATGCACTGTATAAGAGAACAAGAGCCTACATTGCAGAATACCTGTTTAATACAAATCTGAAGGATCTCCTCTTCGGCTGAGCCGCAGCCGGAACAGGAGCAGGGGTTCACAATGGAACAGACAATGTAATATTCGCAGGAAGCCGGGATTTTAGAAGTCCCGGCTTTTTTGCGTTCAGGAGGTCAGCTTGGTATAAAAACAGGGAAAATGCGGAAATCATATCCACAAGGAGCGTGAGGCTATGGAAATGACCGTCAAGGACGAGCGGAAGCTGGTTGAGATTTGGCTGACGAATGCAGAAAAGTCAGACCCGGTCCTGCGCGCCGGCTTGCAGAGCGTCTATGACACATACAAGAAGAAAAAGTATCTGGTGGCCGTATTTGAATCGGGCAACGGCGACCTTTATGAACAGACGCGGGATCTGCTGCTTTATAACCGCCAGAGATTGGCGGAGCAGGAAGTCCAGCGTGAAAAGGCGCAGCAGATGACCATGTAGCGCCGGATACATTGGGGGCGAAGAGAAATTTTCTCTTCGCCCCCGTTTTCTCTTTATGCACCTCCCGATATACAGCGCATTTTTGTCTTGCAATCTCTATTTTGATGATGTACAATATTATCTGCGAAGCAAAATGAAATAATAGATAATTGTGATAAGAGCGCGGCTGATTGGGGAGGACGAGAATGGACGAACCAATAAAAAACGAGATTCAGCTTTTTGAGGACCAGAAGATCCGCGTGGCGTGGGACGCAGAACGGGAGGAATGGTATTTTTCCATTGTGGATGTTGTCAGCGTGCTGACAGACAGCCCCGGCTATAATACCGGGCGGAAATACTGGAACAAGCTGAAGCAGCGGCTGAAAGACGAGGGCAATGAACTGGTGACGAATTGTCACCAGTTGAAAATGCGGGCGGCGGACGGTAAAAACCGCCTCACGGACGTTGCCGACACCGAGCAGCTTCTGCGCATCATCCAGTCCATTCCCTCCAAGAAAGCCGAGCCGTTCAAGGCGTGGCTGGCGATGGTCGGCCGGGAGCGCATTGAGGAGACCATCGACCCCGAGCAGGCGATTGACCGTGCGCTGGAAACCTATCTGAAAAAGGGCTATTCCGAGGAATGGGTACATCAGCGGCTGCTTGCCATCCGCATCCGAAACGAGCTGATGGACGAGTGGAAAAAGCGCGGCGTGCAGAAGGGCAAAGAATATGCGATTCTGACGGACGAGATCACCCGCGCGTGGGCTGGCATGAACACGCGGCAGTATAAGAATCTCAAGGGGCTGAAAAAGGAAAATCTCCGCGATAATATGAGTGATTTAGAACTGGTTCTGACCATGCTGGCAGAAGCGTCTACCACCGATATTGCGAAAGCCGAGCAGCCTCAGGGCTTTGACGAAAATCAGAAGGTTGCCCGGCGCGGCGGCAATGTCGCGGGTGTGGCGAGAAAAGCGCTGGAAGCCGAAACAGGCAAGCCTGTCGTTACCGCGCAGAACGCCGAGAGCTTCCGCCAACTCGTCACGGACATAGTAACGGACGCGGCACAGCTGCCGGAGCAGACGGAGGAGAACGCAAATGGGAAATGAACCGAAAAGCAACTACCGAGGAATCCTCGGCAGCTGGCGGCAGACGGAACAGTATCTCAAGGGTGAATGCGAATGATAGAACGCTTTGACATTGCGGGGTATGCCCGCATTTCGGTCGATGAGGAGCTCGACCGCGACAATGTGTCGATTGAAAACCAGAAGTCCATCATTGAGGATTTTGTAACAACGCACTTTCCGCACAGAGAGAAGCGCTTTCCCGTCAGCTTCGGGAAGGTCAAAACCGCGCCGTCAACGTGTTTTTGGAGATGAGCGCGGAAAAAGAATTCACCCAGCCGCTCGGCACACTGCGCTCCTCCGCGGACGCGGCGCTTCTCAAAAACGCCGTCGCACACAGCCGCCTTTCCGTCGTGTTTGAGCGCCGGTGCAAAATCGTGCGCAGCGAGTTGCCCCAGCTTTTGGCGCTTGCGCCCATCCACATTACAGCCGTCGGCGACAGCGAAAATCTGCGTGCCGCCCTGCCCGATACCGCCCGCATTACAGCAACAGCCTTTGACGTCCCGCAAAAAGGCAGCATCCACGCGTATTACTGTAATCGGGATACGGAAAAATGGGGGAAGATCGTGCTGTTTCAGCCCTTTTCCCCTTGTCAAGGACATCTTTTCAAATCTCCTTGAGGTGTCGCAAAAAGCAGACACCTGCCCTTTAAAACCTCGTTTTCCGAAAAAATCTTTGAATGTTCGATTGACAAATTGCGAACGTTTGTTTATAATACGAGATAGCAAAGAAACAAACGTTCGCAAAACGCTGATATGCCGCACAGAACCGTCTGTACCATGCATCAACGCACAAGCGAAACTCGGATGGGGGTATTTTTATGATTCTGTTTCTTTCGCCTCATCGAACTGCAGCATTCTGTGATCCTCCGTGAGCACCTTCATCTGACTGATGGCAATGGCGTTGAGTTTCGCCAGGCGCTCCGTCTGCGGGATTCCCTCGTTGATGAAAACCGCATTCAGGTTCTCCAGATTGGACAAGCACACAAGCTGCGAAACGTTGGCATAGTCGCGGATGTTTCCTTTGAGCTCCGGATGGGCATCGCGCCACTCTTTGGCCGTCATACCAAACAGTGCCATATTCAGCACATCGGCTTCGTTGGCATAGACCAGGGAAATCTGACGGGCGGACAGCTCCGGCGGGATCAGATTCTCCTTGATGGCGTCCGTATGAATGCGATAATTGATCTTGGCAAGGTTGCGCTTGATGTCCCAACCAAGCTGCTTCATTTCCTCGGTCTTGAGGCGCTCAAACTCCTTGACTAAGTAGAGCTTAAACTCCACGGAGATCCATGAGGCAAACTCAAACGCGATCTCCTTATGTGCGTAGGTCCTGCCATAGCGGCCAGCCTTGGAAACAATGCCGATGGCACCAGTCGCATCTACCCATTTCTGCGGTGTCATCACAAAGCTGTTCAACCCCGCCTGACTTCTAAACGCATCGAATTCGACACGGTTAAAATTCGGATTGTAGAGCGTTTCCCACACGCCGAGGAACTCGATAGTGTTTCTGTTGCGAAGCCAGTTTTGGATGATATACCGCGGATTATCACTATCCTTGATTTTTGCAATGTCTGTCAAACTGAGGAAATCATCTCGCTTGAGATCCCACTGCACGTTGATTTCTGTTCCACGAACGACCAGCTTATCCATTTTCGCCGCACCTCCTCGTAGTTAATTCTTTCAGCAGTCCTTGACACCCCGCCAGCGCATCCTGCCACGTTGCCTCGAAATCGCCCGTGTACCACGGGTCGGCAACATCGCC
>ERZ773108.3111-NODE-3111-length-13183-cov-2.705896_pt1 | contig 13183 bp, 9 predicted proteins | sample MGYA00580570_ERZ773108 | MGnify/ENA primary metagenome ERZ773108 (study PRJEB29015, sample SAMEA2737840) | human gut metagenome | biome: human gut; feature: human-associated habitat; material: faeces | place: China | collected 2012 ...
GAGGTTCCGGCCTTGTAACGATCCTTTGCCTCAATCACGTTTCGGAAGCCGTCTATCGTTAAACGTCCTCTTCCGACTTCCAATAAAGTACCAACGATCGCACGCACCATATTACGAAGGAAACGGTCTGCACGGATCGTAAACACCCAAATATCCCCTTCTTGCGTCCAACCCGCATGTTGGATATGGCAATTATTCGTCTTTACATCCGTATGCAACTTACTGAAACTCGTAAAATCGTTGTACTCGAAAAGGATACGCGCTGCTTCGTTCATGCGTTCATAATTCAACTGGTTATAAAGACGCCAGCGATATTGCCTGTTAAAAGGATATTTCGATGTCGTCACATAATATTTATAAGTTCGCGCAGTCGCATCAAAACGGGCATGGGTATCCGGCCGAACCCGGCAAACACGATAAATGGAAATATCGGGAGGTAGCAGACGATTTAATTTATCAGTTACAGAAGTAGTATCCAACAGTTCATCGGAATCAAAATGAGCAACCATCAGAGAGGCATGCACTCCCGCATCCGTCCGGCCTGCTCCTATTACTTCAATTTCGCGACGCAGAAAGGTAGACAATGCCTTCATCAGACATTCCTGCACACTAATCCCATTCGGTTGAATCTGCCAACCGTGATAGTTGGTTCCGTCATAAGCCAAATAAATGAAATACCTTTGCACTCTAATTCCTGTTTTTAGGGTTTTCGTGTGCAAAAGTACTCATTTTTTTATTCATAAGTAGAAGGAGTAGTACCAAAAGCGTCTACAAAATGTTTACGGAACGTCGGAATATCATTATATCCCACCATTTCAGCTACTTCCTGCACACCGTATTGTTTCGTTTTCAACAATACACCCGCACGACGCATACGTACTCCCCTGATAAGTTCTATAATCGTATAGTCCGTACTTTGCTTCACTTTTCGGTAAAGAGTCGGCTGACTCATATTTAATTCCGATGCAAGCTTCTTCACACTAAAGTCAGCTTCACAGATATTTTCCTCTACAATTTTAATTACGGAAGTGATAAATGGATCTTCTGCCTTTGCTTCTTCTCCCGGCTGCTCTGTTTCATCTGCGTCAACGGCATCTGCTCCAGGTAACTTAAATAACTTTGCATACATTTGTTTCAACGTCTGACGGCCATTAATCAAATTACTGACTTTCGCTTTCAGAATACCGGGTGTGAAAGGTTTCAACACATAATCATCTGCTCCCAACTCCAAACCATGGATAATATCGTCATCCTCTACCTTCGCTGTCAGCATAATAAAAGGGATACTACAAGTTTCCGGGCATTCTTTTACTTCACGGCAACATTCAAATCCGTCTTTTATCGGCATCATGACATCACAAATTATCAAATCCGGCAACTCTTTCATAGCCATATCCACGCCTTCTTGACCGTTAGTAGCCATCAACAGATTATATTCATTCCCAAATAAAACTTTCAGATAAAGCCGAATATCTTTATGATCTTCCACAATTAATATTGTCTTTTTCTCTTCATTTGTCACAGATTGTGCCATTTCTTTAGGAGACAATACTCCCGGAAAAAGTATTGGACCCTGTCTCCCTATATTTTCGCTAATTTTCGAATCAGCTTTGAGTTGATCCAACACTTCCGGTTCTACTTCAGGCAGTTCTTCCGGATCAATAAACAATATATTCGGCTCACTTTCCAGGACGGCTCTATCTACCGGAAGATTCACCGTTACCTTTGTCCCCTTTCCTTCAACACTTTCCAATGAGATTGTTCCTTGATGCGCCTCTATCATCTGCCGCATAATAGAAAAGCCTAACTGTGCGGCAGATAAATCATTATCCAATGTCCCGTTCTCACTCATTAATTGCTCGGAAGTTCTCACCTTCTTCATTCCATTATCCTCTACTATCAGACTGACATAATGCACATTATTCTCTATTATTTCACAAACAGAAAAATAAACTGTTCCTGCATAATGCGTATGAGTGAAAGCATTTGTCAACAGATTATGAATAATAAATTCTATTTTCTTCTTATTTACATAGAATTCCAGTTCTTTCTTGACCCTTTTCTCGCAACGAAAATCAATCGGATATACTTTCAACAAATCACGGACTCCAAAGACACTACTATCAATCATCTTTTCTACCGAATAGGGAGCTACTTCCAACTTCGTTTCCGGACTCCCCTGTCGGTATATAGCCAGTAATTGATCACAAGCATCAACCATACGAAGCGAATTCCGGTATGCAACCTGCAAAGAAAGGTTCGATATTTGGGAATTGTCTTTCTGTAATTCTTTCAACGGAGCAATGATCAACGAAAGAGGAGTACGCAATTCCTGTACAAACAACATAAGCAAGCCGTTCCGCAAAGCTTCTATCTCCTTCTTTTGAGTCTGCTTCATCTTCTCCAGGCTCAAGTTCTCTTTCAATACCATCTCCCGGTCACGGTGCATCTGCTTACGCTGCTCTTTCTTCTTAAAATAAATGTAGAAAAAACAAGAAAATGCGACAAGTAACAAAACATAAGCTATATAAGCCCAAATAGTTTGAAACCATTTATCTTTCACAACCATAAGAATCTCATTCACATCCCCTTCCTTACCATCCGGAAATACAAGTTTCGCCTGCAAAGTATATTTTCCGGCAGACAGTCCATTGAACCATAAGCCTTCCGAAAGTGGCACCATTCTCCAATCCTTATCTAAGGGAAGTAATCGATAAGCTATCTTACGTTCAGCCATCCCATAACCTAAATCGGAAAAGAACAAATGGAAATCATTGTTATCAGAATTGAATACAAGCTTTTTCTGTTGTTCCGGAGAACCTGAAAGAATCAACTGTCCATTTCGTTTCTCCCCAGCCAAGATCGTTTCTCCACCCACTTCTATATCTGTCAGCATCAGCTGCCTTCTTTCACAATCCGCTTTCGTAGCAGAGGGATCAAAGAAAATCAATCCCCAAGAATTTGCCCAAAGCAACCGTCCATCATTCAAACGGCATACCGCACTACAATTACCTACCGAAAGATAATTATAGAAAGCATCCTGCCCATTTCTAATCGTCATCACTCCGACATTATTTCCGGCCCAAGTATTCCCGATACGATCATCTACCATACAGCCTACATGTCCATTGGTCAGTCCGTTTTGCAAAGTGTATATAGCTTCCAACTTATCCTTCTCCCTTCCATCAATACGGATAACAACATTCAAATAAGCTGCATAAATCTGATTATAGTTATTTACATAAATAGTTCGTACAGCCGCCTCTTCCAGTCCATTTTCTTTCTCAATATTTCCTTCTACTCTAATTTGTACTCCATCCGTTTCAAGTCTTTTCAAACCTCTATCCGTCCCAATCCACACATTGCCTTCTTTATCCTCTGCTATTGCAAATACATTCTTTATTTCTTCAGGCAATTTAATGCTCTTGCATTCGTGAGTTTCAAGTTCAACCTGCATCAACCCATTTGAAGTGCCTACCCACAAACGATTCCATGAGTCCAGGCAAAGACTATAAATAACAGTTTGTATCCTCTCACCTTTATTATTTTGCAGATGAAAGGACTCCACCTCATTTGTTAATGGATCAATGATAACAATCTCTCCCCAATTATTACCCAACCAGATATTCCCGTTCTTACCTTTATATATATGAAAGCGTCCGGAAAAGCCTGATGCTTTTTTCCAAGGTTCAAAATGTGTATCCAACGAAAACACAGGAGTAGTACTTTTCATAATCCCCCCATCGCTAACGGTCAACCATACATATCCTTTTGAATCTTCGACCATACCATCCACCCGAGAGCCAAAATCCTGCCGTACCCTACTGTACATACTATCACTAATATCAAATTTCACGACCCCACCGCCAAATGTACCTACCCAAAGAATTTGTTGTTTATCATCCCAAAACAGGCTGGTCATTTTATTCTCAATACTCGAATGGAATGCCTTCTCATTCTTCGTCAGCAAAGTCAACACAAACGGACTCTTACACAGATTGTCATTATCGAAGCGCAACTTATACAATCCATTCCAAGTTGTCAAATAAAAAGTCCGGTTATCTTTCAAAACCAGATCCGTAACATAAGAATTAGAGAATTCAGACTGATCTTTTCCTTCCATGGAGATAACACGTTCCTCATTCGTTTTAAGGTCATAACATATAATGTCATCCCATAATCGGCAAATCCATAAATAACCATGCTTTAAAAACAATCTATTTACTACGCTGTATTCCTTAATCAAAGAAGTTTTTTTCGCCACTAAATCATAATGTACCACTTTCCTCTGATTAACAGAGAAATACAAATTTGTTTTTCCATCACTACAAAGATGAGCAACCTTTCCTCTTACCAAAGGCTCAGGATTCAAAAGACATAACACAAAATCATGTTTTCCTTCTGTCTTGCGAACAATGCGCGATTCAAATAAACCTTGTGAAGTAACCAAATACAAACTCCCGTCATTCCAGCAGAAATCCAGAATATCTTTCAGTTCCAGAGGCTTATCAAAACGTACCGGCAAAAACTTTTCAATATCCTTATCAAAACAAGTAATTCCACCTTGGAAAAGTAACGCATAATATAAACCGTCGGGACCTTCGCAAAGTTTTTTCACAGCTTGATGCAGAGGAGTGGAAAGAGAATCAATCCCCATAATGAGGGGATAGTCACGAAATCTAAATCCGTCATAACGTGAAATTCCTTTATCAGTAGAGAGCCATATAAAACTGTCACTTCCATAACAAACATTATAAATAGTATTGTCACTGACTCCGTTTTTGATTACTACCGGTTCCAGATTCCAATGAGTATCTATTGAATATGCAGGGAAAATACCTGACAACACCAGTAGTAAAAAGAAGAATTTCCTCATATCTTAATAGTATTTTGTTCATGTGTATTGGTCGATAAAGGTAGACAAAATAATTATCATCAAATCACATAACAAATATTTTTTAGAAATAATTCACAATAAAACAAAAGCCCTCCTATTCTTTTGAAATAGAAAGACTTTTGCCGTTTGTTTTGTTCATTACGCAATCGATCTCCAATTATTATATTGTTTGCTGCTTGGTTCCTCTTTTTTATTCAAAGGAGTGAATCATATCATACAGACACTCCTTAGTAATATATATTATACTAATACCTAAATGCAATAAATTCTTATGATATTATTTAGCAGCTTTCAGAGTAAAGCTATAAGTTCCTTGACCGGCAGCAAAGTTATAGCTACCTTTGAAATCTACCGGTACCTTTACTACACAGTTACCCTGGTCGCTTACGCGGAAATAAAGATAAGTAGTCGAATTGAAGATACTGTTACCGTCGGCAGTTGTTGATAAAGAAGCGCCATATCCCTGCCAACTGAATAAGTCAGTCGAAGAAGAGTAAGTAGTACCGATATAATACACCGCACCTTTATCTATATTAAAGTTCAATGATACACATAATGCGAATTGCTCAACGAAAGCGCCACTTCTTGTACGAGCCTGATATTCGGCAAGCATTTTCACCGCTTTCTTATCAGTAGCATCACCATAAAATCCTTCTGTTGTTTCCGATTCACAGTTACGGACAGTATTACCATTCTGACGAAGCGCTTCAAGCACACTTGCCATTTCTTCTGCAGTCACAGAAGGTACATCACCTACTTTAGAGTCAACAGTTGCAGATTGTATACCATATAAAGATATCATGGATTCAAAGTTTGAAGAGTTGTCTTCAAAACTATCACTTTCAGCATTAGAACATGCTACAAAAGTTAATGCCAATACACATGCGAAAAAGAATTTAATTGATTTCATATTAGTTCCTCCTAAATTTTACTTATTCATTTAATCTGCTTGCGAATCGTTATTTATCAGTTCGCGGTCTTTTTACACTTTTAATTGTTTATTTATTCATGTTCCTTAGGAGGGGAATCTTAAGTTGTCTTATTTATCTTTCCTTGTTCGTTTGCACATTGCAAACATAGGTATTTTATTCAATAAGGAAAACTTTCTGAAAAGAAAAATGAATGAATTACCACTCTTTAACGAACGAAATACAGCTTATTCAAGCACTTGAATAAGATATGCAAGTATCAAATCGCCGCTCATCTGCAATTCATTCAATACGAGCGGTAAAAACACCACCCATTACCAATGAATTATATGCCACCTATAAAAAGAATGATATACCACCCCACTTATTAATTTCCATTGAAAGGAAAGAGAAGAAAGATGAATCCACCAATTAACGTCTATTCATATAACCGTTACTTTTGCAACATCAACAAACAAAACCCATCATGCGATGAAAAAGAAAAGAATCTTATTTTTGTTCGTTACCTTGTTTGCTTCTACCTTATTATATAGTCAGGTAGTCGGAGTGAAAACCAATCTTGTAATGGACGCGATGAAAATTATCAATCTCGGAGCCGAAGTCGGTCTGAGTAAGAAGTTAACGCTGGACTTGTATGCCAACTATAATCCGTGGAAATACAAAGATCAGAAGATGATGAAGATGCTCGCCATCCAGCCGGAACTCCGTTACTGGTTCTGCGACAAGTTCAATGGACACTTTGTGGGATTCCATGTACATGGAGGCGTCTACCAGGCTGCCGCCATCAATATGCCCTGGGGCATCTGGCCGGAACTGAAGGACCACCGCTTCAAAGGCAATTTCTTCGGTGCTGGTATTTCCTACGGTTATCAATGGATTCTTGCCAAGCATTGGAATCTGGAAGGGAATATTGGTGTAGGTTACGCACGTGTCAAGTATGAGCAGTTCGAATGCAAGACGTGCGGTGAGAAGGTTAGCGAAGGACATAAGAACTATTTAGGTCCCACGAAAGCTGCTATCAGTTTAATCTATTTATTCTAAAACAAAACAAATATGAAAAAGATATTATGCATACTCTTTTGCCTGCTGCCTGTATTGGGCGGGAAAGCGCAGACACTTTATAGAGATCAGGTGCGTATAGAGAAAGAATCTATCACACGCAATGAAGATAACAATGTGCTGAGCATCGATATGGATATCGTGATGCAGGAGAATCTGAAGCTCTCCTCCAATCATGTCGTCACCCTCACTCCGTTCCTCGAATCAAATGGCCGCACCAAGATACTACCTTCCATCGTAGTTTACGGTCGCAAACGTGAAGTAGTAAACCAACGCAATAACATCGCTCCTTCGGAAAATACTTACAGTGTTATCCGTCGCAAGCATAATAAAGAACAGATTATCAACTACCACCAGCAATTCCAGTTCGAAGCCTGGATGCGTGATGCGGAAATGAAACTGAATATTGATGTATGCGGCTGCTGCGACCTGAAAGAGGAGACCAGCGGTGAATTAATCACCCGATTGAACATTTTACCCGTGCAGCTACAGCCCGCTATATCCTATATCACTCCACAGGCAGAAGCCGTCAAGCACCGTGCCATAGAAGGAAGCGCTTTCCTCGACTTCCCGGTGAACCAAATTATCATCCGACCGGAGTATCGTCGCAACACAGTAGAGCTGGCCAAGATACGTGCTACCATTGACAGTGTACGTAATGATGACAAGACAACGCTCAGCAGTATAAGAATTCACGGTTATGCATCACCGGAAGGTGGATATGCCAACAATACCCGACTGGCAAAAGGTCGTACACAGGCATTGGTAGATTATGTGACCAGTTATTACAAGTTCGACAATAAACTGATCACTTCAGAGTATACTTCTGAAGATTGGGAAGGATTCCGCAAGTTTATCGCAGCTTCTTCATTGGAGAAGAAGGACGAGATACTGAAACTGATGGATGACTCGACACTGGACATAGACAAGAAAGAACGCCAGATCGCTCAATTGGCAGGTCCTCAAACTTATAAATATATATTGGAAGAATGTTATCCGGCTTTGCGTCATTCAGACTATACCGTCAACTATACCGTACGCGGGTTCAATCTGGAAGAAACCAAAGAGATTATCAAGACACGTCCGCAACTGTTGAGCCTACAGGAAATCTATCGGATTGCGGAAAGCTGTCAGCCGGGAAGCGAAGAGTTCAACCGTTCGTTCCAGGTAGCAGCCGCCATGTTCCCGGATGACCCTATTGCCAATCTGAATGCAGGAGCCATGGAAATACAGAAAGGCGGAGACCTGACAACAGCGAAGAAGCATCTTGCCAAAGCTGATCAGAAAGCTCCCGAAACGCTGAATAACCTGGGAGTCATCGCACTGCTGGAAGGCGACTACGATGCGGCAGAGAAATATTTCAATGCAGCAAAAGCCGGTGGACTCACCACTCAGGCTGACACCAATATGAAACAACTAAAAAGCATAAGAAATTATCCCAAAGAATAATAACAAACAATTTTACCCCAAAACACAAACGCACCACCTGAGAAGGCAGTGCGTTTTTTCTTATCTATCAAGTAACGGCTCACATTATTTTCCTGGGGATTTAATATATTATTTCAGTTTGCCAATTTGAGGGGTTTATTTCAAAGCAGCCGCATCCGAAATATTAGTCTCCGCTACTACAGATCCGAACTTTTTCAACACGGTCACAAACTCGCTACTCTACTAATACACAGCGAAATACATTTCATTAAATTCTCAAACAATTCTCACCGTTGTGAGAAAAAATACTCATCACTATGAGAAAATATTCTCACCTTGATAAGAATTAATCCTCACTAAGGTGAGAAAGTATTCTTGTAACGATGAGATCATCCACCTGTTCCACGTAATGCAGTCTGCTATGAACACGACAACAGCAGCAGAAAATCATTCAAAACAGAATGAAAAAGACACAAATCATTCCATCTCGCCTAAATAGTTGCAAAATTTATTCTATTGCGCAGAATAAGTTGAAGAAAATATATAATACAAACAGTGGAAAAAGAAAAGGAAAGGCGGTATAATATTCACCTCCTCAACAAATCATTCACAAAATGACTAATTCACCCACCCTAAAAGTGACATTTGAAAGATTGAAAAATTCACCTTGAAAATTGAAAAAAACACCAATCAACAGTTTTACATTTCTCCCATAACTTTGCAATGTCGATAAGGAACAAAAAGATTCCTTAAAACAAACAAAACAAAAATTTAGTAATAAACAAATAAAAGAAACATTGCCTATAAGAAACAAACAAAATCCCTCCAACTGGAAGTTAGTTATTTCACCTTATAATATATAAGGGCTTCCGATCAGAAAAAGAAATGATGTTTTTCACAAAACAAATGCTCCTCATCTTTTAGATGACTCTTACCCCCAAAAAAGAAAAAGAAATCAGCATAACTACTAATAATATGTAGTGTGCAACTAAAGAAAAGAAAAAAATTATAGCATCACACATTAAACTCAAAACAAAGATGAAAGTTAGAAATTTATTATTAGCAAGTCTAGCAGTAGCTGCCATGACAGCTTGTAGCAACGAGAATGACGAATTCGTAAACAATGGTAATCAAACCGGTGAAAAGAATGCGATTATGGAATTTGGTATCGCATTTCCTAGTTTAACCCGCGCCACAGAAACTGGATTGTCTGCAGAACAGGACTTCCAAAGCGCAACTGTTATTATTAGTTATGAAAGCGGAGGAAAAGATGTGACCATTATTCCTAGAATTAAGTTCGAAGAATCGACTCCCAATGTATTGTATACCAAAGACAAAATCACGGTACAGCCAGGAAATGCTACTGTAGATGTTGTGCTTAACCCGACATCTGCAATTGAAGCTGCTTTAACCGGGGATGGCTGGTTCACCAGCATTTATAACACATCCACATATAATGCTGGCGAAATCACTGGAATCGACGATATCACTGGCAAAAACAATTTCTTGATGAGTAGTGACGGCAAGACAAAAGTTAAATTTGTAGCAGAACAAGAAGTCCCTGCTTTAGTAAAAGTCAGTCGAGTAGCTGCTAAACTGGAAGAAACAACTCCAACCAATAATGCTTTTGATGTTGCCAATAGCAGCGAAGGAACAGCTATGAAAGATCCGGCTGGAAATGCTATCAAGGTGGAAATTTCCATAAGCAACTATTCATATGCTAATTTGCAAACGACTTCGTATGTATTCCCACAGACAAATGCCATCACCCCAGCTTTGTTCCAAGAATATACATTAGGTTCATTTGCTTACAAGCCTATTACTGGTATAACGACTCAAAACGAAGAAGAATTTGGTTCTATCGTATACTGTCTCGAAAACTATGGAGAAAATCACACAATGGCGATATATAAAGCTACAGCTACTATCAATGATGAAGCCAAAACATTCTGGGTAGACAGAGACAATGTATTGTACCAATCTATCAATGAATTAAAAGCAGTATATACAGACATTGAAGCAACGACCTCTATTGCAGATTGTTGGAGTAAGTACGGTGTCAGAAAATATGAAGAAGGTGTATGCTACTACAAAGCAGACATCCTAAGTAATGGCAAAGCCGAGATTGTTCGTAACAACGTTTATAAATTAAAAGTTACAGGCATAGCAAAGCTAGGATTACCGGAACCAAAAGACGAACCCAAGCTGGCAACATTGAAACTCTCAGTTGAAGTTGAACCATGGACTATTCAAACAAATAATTTTGAATTCAAATAATTTCCAAAGATAAAAAGTTGCAAGAGGGAGAGAAGGAGATTCCTCCTCTCCCCCCTTATCTATTTCTACATCTCTCGCGCTTCACCAAAAGAAGATTAATCAAACAAAACATAAGCGTTCCAAAAGCATAAAAACAGAAACAATGATAAGCATATTAACTGACATACAAAAAAAAGCAAACAAGATATTGCTATTCACAACATTGGTTGGTACAATGACTGCTTGCGATTCCGTACTTGATTTCGATGAAGGCGATTGCAGTATCGAATACGGCGTAACATTCAAGTACGACTACAATATAAAAAATGTGGACGCGTTCGCTCAAGAGGTGAAAAACATAACGCTTTATGCTTTTGATGACAACAATAATCTCGTAGCCATGAAAGCGGAATCAGGAGATATGTTGGCAACAGGCGAATATGCCATGACAATGGATATCGATCCCGAAAAATATCACCTCATAGCATGGGCAGGACTGGACGATGAATCATTTGCTGTTCCCTTGCTTACTCCCGGCAAGGCTAATATTACAGACCTTAACGTCAAAACGATACGCAACAGTGTGGTAGTCCCTACTAAACAGGGTAGATCAGAAGGAGATAAAGACAAGTTTATTGTAGAACATGAACTCTCCTCATTATGGCACGGAGAATTAAAGAAAGGCCCCTCTACCCGTAGTGGAAGAAAGCGCTTCACAGAAGTCAGTTTAATAAAAAACACAAACAATATACGCATTGCTTTGGTGCAAGTAAAACAAAACGAAAATGCAACAATCACACGTGCTATCAATAAAAACGAATTAAAATTCAATATATACGACGATAACGGATTTATGAATTATGACAATACGCTATTGGACGATGATATGTTGACTTACAAACCATTTATGACTGAACAAAAAACAGTTGCTACTAGGGCATTCAACGTGGTAGACACTGAATATCCTGCTGTCATTGCAGAATTGAGCGTAGCACGACTCATGAAGGACAAAAATCCCGAATTAAGTATCATAGATACGAAAACAAATAAAAATATCCTAAAAACCGGAGATTTGATCGGGTATCTTAACCTGTTGAGAACAGAGAAATACGCAGATATGCCGTTACAAGAATACCTAGACAGAGAAGACAACTATAGTATGCTTGTCTTTGTAGACGAAAACCTAACATTAATCAATACAGTCGTCGAGATCAATGATTGGGTTATCCAATTAAACGACTTTGACTTGTAAGAGAAGTTTTAAAACAAAACAACCCATTAGCCATGATACGAAAAAACGATATATACAGTTGGTTGTCCATATTAGCAATGCTTCCTATGGTGTTGACAGCGTGTTTGGAAGAGGATAATTATAAACAATGTCCCAACCAAACTGATAAAATTCAACTTACAATAAGCCTACCGGAGCAGACACGCATCGCTACAAACACCCGTGCGGTAAGTAACCGTGTTGATTATTCTATTGTTAATAATTTAAATATTGTATTAGCTAGTGGAAATGATATAACTAAGATCTATTATTTTGATGAAAGTGGTTTGACTCCCAACGATGACCGTGTTATCATGACCAGAAACTCTTTACCAATGAGACCCGAAGAAGGAGACAATAAAAGGTATATCACGATCAGAGGAGAAGAAGGAGATTTCGACCAAGTTACTGAAATATATGCAATTGCTAATTATAACAATTCTATCACGATAAAAACCATTGATGCACTCAAGCAATTAAAACAAACAGCTGCAGACGGGCAGCCCAATCGAGCAAACGATTGTATGATGTTCGGCTCCACTAAACAATTAACAAACGGGACACTTTCATTAAAGCGTACTCTTGCTATGTTTTCAGTAAAGATAGATGGCAGCGAACTGAAAGATGGCGTTAGAATCACTCCAAAAAGAATGAGTTTGCACAATGTCCCCAAATCTTGTTTCATCGGAAACGATAATAAAATAAGCCATTCGGATGGATTTGTTTCATTAGGCCAAACGATCGACTTGGCAAATGCCGAAGGTTGGGGAGCCCTAACAAATACAACCGAATTTGTAGGAGGACATGAACTAGAACCGGGGACTATCCCCATGTTTATGTTTGAAAATCTTCAAGGAACCAATGAAAACATCGCAATAGGTGACCAAAGAAACAAACATCCTAAAGAATACACAGGCAATACGCCTGCTGATTTACAATCATTTTTAGATGGTAACAATGGGAATAAGTATTCATATATTTTAGTTGAAGCTGAATATTATTATCAAGACCCCAACAACTCAAACAAAGGGGTTCAGGGAAGTATCGCATACCGTTTTCTATTAGGCGACAATGCATACAATGACTTTAATATAAAAAGGAATAACTATTATCAAGTTACGCTAACTTTAAAAGGTAATGGTGGCGCTAATGAAGATGGAAAAGAAGATATTTACAGTTGGAAAATCATTGAACGTGAAAAACGTTAAACTAAAAATAATTGAATCTTTCATTTTCTTTCCAAGAGTTCCTTCGGGAGCTCTTTTTTATATATGATTTTTATTTTGCACTTCATCTTTCATATTTATAACGTAATATACAATGACGAATAGAGCAAAAGAAAGA
>ERZ773108.3112-NODE-3112-length-13180-cov-6.043733_pt1 | contig 13180 bp, 9 predicted proteins | sample MGYA00580570_ERZ773108 | MGnify/ENA primary metagenome ERZ773108 (study PRJEB29015, sample SAMEA2737840) | human gut metagenome | biome: human gut; feature: human-associated habitat; material: faeces | place: China | collected 2012 ...
AAGATCCGGGACTTCACAGAACCTTAATCGGTGACGGACTTGCAACCGCATTTGCAGGTATGGTTGGTGGTCCTGCAAATACTACATATGGTGAGAATACCGGTGTATTGGAATTAAGCCGTGTGCATGACCCTAGAGTGATCCGTATTGCAGCTGTATTTGCAGTTATCTTAAGCTTTATTCCGAAAATGGCTGAAATCATTGGTTCTATGCCATCTGCAATCATCGGTGGTGTCAGCTTCATGCTTTATGGTATGATCTCTGCAATCGGTGTCAGAAACGTAGTAGAAAATCATGTTGATTTTACCAAATCCCGTAACTTAATCATTGCAGCAGTAATCTTAGTCAGCGGACTTGGATTTTCCAATGGACTTACCTTTACCATTGCAGGAACCAGCATTACCTTAACCGGACTTGCAATCGCAGCTTTAGCTGGAATTATCTTAAATGCAATCTTACCTGGTAAAGATTATCATTTCGGAGATGATCCAAAGGCAGATGCCAACCGTGGACTTGACATGAATCCGATTCAGGAAGAAGATATTCAGTAAGTAATAAAAAGCAATTTATGTAGAAAGAAACAGGTCATGTTCAGCTTGTGAGGGCTGGGATGACCTGTTTTGCGTTGCTTGGGAATGGCTGGAGTTTAGTTTTTTAATATTTCATTAAGTTGTTTCGAAATCAAAGGAAACACGGTATACTATAAGCAGCAGTAAAAGTGATGAAAACGTACGGAAAGAAGAGGAACATATCATGTTAGAACAGTTATTACATATAGATGGGCAGATTTTATTATGGATACAGGAGTATCTGCGATTCCCGGCATTGACTTCCGTGATGAAGGATATTACGAATCTTGGAAATGCTGGAATCTTATGGATTCTGATAACCATTGTGCTTTTGTTGGACAAGAAGACGAGAAACGTAGGCTATATGTCGGCACTGGCATTAATTGGTTCGTTAATTGTAGACAATATTTTACTTAAAAATCTGGTGGCAAGAACCAGACCCTATGAAGTGGTTGATGGATTGAAACTTTTAATTGAAAAGCAGTCAGATTATTCTTTCCCATCGGGACATACCGGAAGTTCTTTCGCATCAGCAATTGTATTATGGAAAGAGCTTCCTAAAAAATATGGAGTAATGGCATTAATTGTAGCTGTTCTGATTGCATATTCACGGTTATATGTAGGGGTGCATTATCCGTCGGATGTGTTGGCAGGAGTGGTGATTGGAACCGTACTGGCGTTAGTTTCGGTATGGCTGGTAAAAAAGATTCAGGGACAGAAGAAACTTGTGAAATAAAAAATGTTTCTAAACCGGATGAGAAAAAAGTAGAGTCAGGAAGCAGACTCAAAGCAGGAGGAGAAGGATGGAATTACAGCAGGCGGTGGAATTATCAAAGCGGGTTCAAAATGAAATCAAAAAAAGCGTAAAAGGAAAAGATGATTGTATCCGGAAGGCATTCTGTGCAATTTTAGCAGGAGGACATATTTTAATTGAAGATGTACCGGGAGTGGGAAAGACAACGCTGGCACTGGCTTTTTCGAGGGCATTGTGCCTTGAAAATCACAGGGTACAGTTTACACCGGATGTACTGCCGGCAGATATTTTGGGATTTTCTATATATGATAAGGAGCAGGGCGGCTTTTATTATCATCCGGGTGCAGTCATGTGCAATCTGTTTTTGGCAGATGAAATCAACCGTACTTCTCCAAAGACCCAGTCAGCCCTGTTAGAGGTTATGGAAGAGGGAGAAGTGACGGTAGATGGCATCAGTCATCCGGTTCCGAAACCATTTCTTGTAATGGCAACCCAGAATCCAAAAGGAAGCACCGGAACGCAGATGCTGCCGGAATCCCAGTTAGACCGTTTCATGATTTGTATGAGCATGGGATACCCGGATTTGAAAAGTGAGATTGAGATTGCCAAAGGAAAGAGCATCGGACAGAGCTATGAGAGCATAGAAGGTGTGATGACAGGGGCGCAGCTGCAGGCAATGAAAGAAACCGTAGAAAATATTTTTATACATGACAGAATTTATGAATATATGATGGCGCTGATTCATGCCACCAGAAAAAATCCTTATATTGAGCTGGGCGTCAGTCCGCGTGGAATGGTGGCACTGACGAAAATGGTGCGTGCCAATGCATTTTTAAATGAGAGAGATTATGTGATTCCGGCTGATGTAGAGGATGTTTTTTATGATGTCACAAAGCATAGAATCGTATTAAATACCAAAGCACGGGTCACCGGGGTGTCCGGGGAAGCAGTTCTTGAAAAAATTATGGAAGATACCACAAAACCAACTTCATTTAAGGGAAAAGAGTAGCCTATGGCAACAGGACTGATACTTGTACTTATTGTTGGTGCATTAGGATATCTTGGAATCATTTATACCAGCCCGGCATTGATGCTTTTGTCGATTTGCTGCGGAGTAATGCTGTTTTTAGGCTATGGCTATATTTTATATATGATGCTTCGGGTAAAATGCTGGATTCAGATTCCGATTGTTATGGCAGAGCAGGAAGAAGGCGTTATAATCTGTGCGGTGACGGAAAACCGGAGCAGGCTGCCATTGCCGAAGGTGGTATACCGGATGGATTATCAGAACTCCTTTGGCAGGAAAAAGAGAAAGTTATCCATACAGACGGCGGCGGATGCAAAGAGCAGCAGTCGGATGAGCGTAGAGGTAGCAGCAAAAAGCAGTGGAAATTATACATTCCGGCTGGTTCGGGTAAGATTTTATGGCCTGCTTGGAATCGGCTATCTGACCAGGTATGTGCGCTATGAGGAACGGCTTTCCATTATGCCAAAGATAACACCGGTAATGATAGAGGTGGGATTAGCTTCCCGGTATTTTCAGGGAGAATCGGAAGTATATGATGATAAAACCGGGGGAGATGACGTATCTGAGGTATTTCAGATCCGTTCCTTTCAGCCGGGAGATAAAATCCAGAATATTCACTGGAAGTTATCAGCAAAAGAAGATGAGCTGATGGTTCGGGAAAACAGTCTGCCGATGGGCTGTCCGGTGGTGATTCTGCTTGACATCAGCGGAGGGCAGAAAGAGACGGAGAAGCAGAGAAACCACTTTTTTGAAATGGTAATTTCGATTTCTTTTGGACTGGTGGAAAAACAGTGCCCTCATTATATCGCATGGTATGATGAAAAGGAACATGACCTCATCCGGGTAAGGGTAGATACAGAAGAGAAGGTATATTATTTTATTCTGCTTTTGTATGGAGCGGTTCAGAGCCGGGAAAAGATGGATATTGCACTTTTATATCAGGAGAAATACCGGGGTGAGACAGCAGTTACAAAGATAGAAATGAACCTTGCAGGAAAACTTATTGTGGCAGGAACGGAAATAGAAGATTTCGCAAAAGCGGAGATTAGAGTATGAGAAAAAAGAAGAAAACATATGCATCGGTTATGAAAAAGACTGGAAACATACGGTATTCGCAGAAGGGACGGCGGGCAGGAAAAATTGCATTGCCGCCGCTGGTCATGCGTGTGGGAATGCAGAGCCTGCTGGCTGTACTTTGGGAGCTTTCCATGTTCTTTATATTTGGAGACATCTTTCTGACTAACCGGTTTGGAAAGCCTGCATTGATATGGGTTTCTGTTTCTGCGGCAGCATTGACGTTTTCTTTTTCCTATTTTAAGAAGGCGGACAAGTGGCTGCTGCCTGTGGGAGAACTGCTGGTGGGACTGGTGTTTAGCCGGAAAGAGCTTTACCCAGGGCTGGCAGGACTGATCCGGCTGGTAGTGCAGAAAATCAATATGTACTATAATGTGCAGATTGTATCCGGATTTGAACGGTATCTTGATTTAAATCCGGTGGTAGCAGTAACAGCATGGCTGTTAGTTATCTTGTCTATTCTGCAGATTTATTTTCTGGTGGTAAGAAAACGGCTGGCTGGAGTGTTGATTCCACCGCTACTTCTTATAATGCTGGATTTTGCGGTGGGCTATGCACCATCAAAGCGGGCATTGATTTGTTTCTCACTGGCTGCGGCAGGAAGCTTTTGCTACCGGGCTGCCGGCCGGGTGGAATTAAAGCAGTTGGAATATCTAAGGCAGAAAGCAGTATGCCTTTTTCTGGTGGTGGCGGTAGCTGTTTCTTCGCTGGTATTTAGAGTGGCAGAACCGAAAGCCAAAGAAATGGTGGCAAGAAGAAGTGAAATTGAAAAAACTGCACAGGATATGGTAACAGAAATGGCAATGACAGCTGCCAATCTTTTGGCAGAAATTCCTTTTGGTAAAGATATTTTCTCCTTCCATCAGCCTGGACGGGTCAGCAATATGGCACCGGAATTTGAGGACAAGCCGGTTATGGAAGTGACTGCTTATCAGATACCGGATGATACGGTATATTTAAGAGGTTATGTAGGCGATTATTACAAAAATGGAAGCTGGAAGACTTATGATTCCAGTGATTTTGTGACTGCCATGCAGGAAGCAGACAGCAGTCTTAAGGAACAGACCGCGGGACAACAGGTACAGAATATTCTGGCATATACCCAGAGCTATTATACCTATTACTGGGATACCATTTACCGGGTGCAGTATTTTGATGAGAAAGACCCTTATGCATACCTGCCATACTATACGTTGGCAAGCTATTATCAGGATGAACGGCAGCCCGCCGGGGTTCTTATGGATGGAGACCGTACTGTGCTCCGAAATGGCAATGACGTTCTGGAAGTAGACGGAACCATAAGAAACAGCATGTCACATCTTTATATGAATGCTTTGTTTACAGCAGATTTGGCAGATGGTGCTTATGTGGACCGGAATGAGACACTGAGCGAATCGGAAGTAAATGAAATTATAGAGAATATGAATAGCTGGCGGTATGATTTGGCTGGGTTTAACAGTAAATTACCGGAAGACGAATGGGCATTTATAAAGAAATATAATGAGTATACGGAAAAATATACGTATGTGCCGGAAAATCTCACAAGAATCCGGGAACTGGGAAATCAGTTGGAAGCGGAGTATGAAAGAGATTATTCGGATTTTGTAGATAACCGATTTACTGAGAATGGTACTTATTATGATAATATTTATAACTTTAAGGAAATCTATGCAGTCTATCTGGTGAAACGGGAACTGGCGAAGTGTAATTATAATCTGGATTTGGACAATGTGCCATGGGGACAGGATGTAACAGAACATTTTCTGTTTGATACGAAGGAAGGCTTCTGTCAGCATTTTGCCAGTGCGGGAACACTGCTTCTGCGGCAGATGGGAATTAAGGCACGGTATGTCAGCGGCTATGCTGTAAGTACATCGAAGTTTAAGATGGACAGTGATGGTAATTATACGGCAGAGGTTCTTGATAATCAGGCACATGCCTGGACGGAAATCTATATAGACAGTGTTGGCTGGGTGCCGGTGGAAATGACACCGGGAAATAAAACCGGCATTGACCGTCTGGAGATTCAGCAGGAAAGTGACAGCATTACCATCCGGATGAATGATGGCAGAACAGCTGACCTAATTACGCTGGAGCGAAGTGATTATCAGGACAGTTCCAAAGATGACAGTCAGTCGGATTTATCCGGCAGCGGAATGCCAAATACGGAAAATCAGAATACAAAAAATCAAAACACAGAAAGTCAGGATACAGAAAACCCGGATACGGAAAATCAGGGCACGGAAAACCGGAATACAGAAAATTCCATGCAGGATGGCAATAAGGCAGGAAAACAGAATAAAAAGGGAAGCCGTTTAAAGGTCATTTTGATTGCTGTGGTAATCATCATTCTGCTTCTTGTAGCAGGTATCTGGTATTACTTAAGAGCGATAGAAGGAAAACGGAAGAAGGGAACACATAGTTACAAGCGTATCATCCGTTGGAATTCGAACCAGATTTATCGTATTTTACGGCGGAAGGGCATTGTAAATGCAAAAGTACAATCCGACCGGGCATTCCGGGAACAGCTTTTAAATTATGGGGGCTGGAGCATGGAAGAAAAGGAGCGTTATCTTCAGATTCTTGAAGTGGCAGCGTATAGCCATAAGAAACTTACCAGAGAGGATGTGCAGTTTGTACAGAAGCTTTACCGGAAACTGAAAGAATAAAAAGAGAAGCTTTGCAAAAAAAACAACAGCCGCGCCAGTGTATACACTGATACGGCTGTTGCGATGGCATTATACGGTTTCCGGTTCGTCGTAATCAACACCAAAGGTTTCTACGGTAACGGTTTTCATTCGCTGGTCTTCCATTGGACGGTCGCTGTAGTCGGTTGCAACTTCTGCAATTTTATTTACCACATCCATGCCTTCGATGATTTTACCGAAAGCAGCGTAAGCACCATCTAAGTGTGGAGCATCCTTATGCATGATAAAGAACTGGGAGCCGGCAGAGTTTGGCATCATGGAACGAGCCATGGAAAGAACGCCTGCAGTATGCTTTAAGTCATTGGCAAAGCCATTCTGTGCAAATTCACCCTTGATACCATATCCAGGACCACCCATTCCGGTTCCTTCCGGGTCACCACCCTGAATCATAAAACCGTTGATGACACGATGGAAAATAAGTCCATCATAAAATCCCTTGTTGACAAGGCTGATAAAGTTATTTACTGTGTTAGGAGCAACCTGCGGATATAATTCCGCTTTCATAATATCTCCGTTTTCCATTTCAAATGTAATAATAGGATTCTGAGCCATTGTAAGATACCTCATTTCTGTTCATTGAATTCATCCTGCATAACAGAATGTAGTTCTACTATAGCGGAAAAAGGCTTTTTTGTAAAGAAAGAGAGAAGGAAATATGTGTCACTGGAATACTGTAAACTGGAACTGTATCATACGAAAAGAAACATTAGAAGAAAAAATTTCTGAAGAAGAGAAACATGCATTAAGCCGCCTGCAAAAAGAACTGTCAGAGCAGAAAAAAGTGGAACTTCTTTTTATAGATGCTGATTTGGAAAAAGATATCACATTTTTCCTGAGCGGATATCATGTAAAGCCGGAGGAATGTATGCTGCTTGTAACAGAACCGGAAGAAGTGGCATGGGCGAAAAAGGATGCAGATTCAGACTCAGACTCAGACCAGCTTACCATCATTGGCTATGAAGTACCGGATTTTTCAAAACAGATGCCTTTAAGCAATGTGGATATGCTGCTTCTTGGACTGGAAGAAGTGGATACAGAATTTTTACTTCGGACATTTCAGCGGAAGCATCACCTGCCGTGGCGGATATTAGAGACAAAGCGGTGCTATCTGAGAGAGATTACGTTAGATGACATGGACGATTTATTTGATTTATATAATAAGAAGGGAATCACCGATTATATCGAGCCCCTTTACGAAAGGCAGGAAGAGGAGGAGTACCAGAGAGCATATATTGAAAATATGTATGGCTACTATGGATATGGCATGTGGCTGGCAAAGGAAAAAGGTACCCACCGGCTGATTGGAAGAGCCGGAATCGACTATCGCAAACTGCTTGACGAAGAAATTATCGAGATGGGCTATGTCATTGCACCGGAATACCAGAGGCAGGGTTATGCATATGAGGTCTGTCAGGCAATCATGGCATGGGTAAAAAATAATCTTGATTTTCGAAGAATTGACTGTCTGGTGGAGCCGGGGAATGAAGCATCGTTGGGACTGCTTCATAAACTTGGCTTTCAGGAAACAGAGAAGATAAATCAGGATGGAAAAATATTCCGACATTTTCGGTATTTTTATCCGTGATTGGAAAGTTAAGCGGCAGGAGACATTTTTATACATAATATAAATCTTTTTTTCATATATAGTACAAAGCGAAACTGTATCCGGAACATGATATAAAAAATAAGTTACGGATGCAGGCGCAAGGTACGAAGATGGATGGAGGATATATGAGAAAAGAGAAGGTGGCAGGAAAAGGAAATCTTTTTACGACAATGGGCAAAGTGTTGCTGGTCATGTATATTCTGACGGGAATGCTGCTTTTTATTCTGGCGGCAGTCTTATATAAAATGGAATTAAGCGAAGCTGCGGTAAATATCAGCATTATCATAAGCTATATTGTAGTGGGATTTGTCGGCGGCTTCATCATTGGAAAGATTAAGAAGAGCCGGAAATATCTGTGGGGAGCCGTGATGGGGCTATTATATTTTGCAGTGCTGCTCATTGTGTCCCTGATATTGAAAAAGGGACTGGATTCCGGAATGCAGCATATCCTTACAACACTGATTTTATGCACTGCTTCGGGAACTGTGGGAGGAATGCTCAGTTAAAAAAAGTGCTTTTCTTATGAAAGACTATGTGTTATACTAACTAGAGGTATTTTTTCGAAAGGAGATAACGAGATGAAACATATTAAGACCCTGAATACAAGAAAGTTACAGAATACAGTAAAGAAGGGCGGATGCGGCGAGTGCCAGACATCTTGTCAGTCAGCATGCAAGACTTCCTGTACTGTAGGAAACCAGACTTGCGAGCATTGCAAATAATTACCAAAAGTTCAGATTGAGAACGAACGAAACGACCGTACGCCTGCGCGGACGGTCGTTATAATGTTGTAAGAAAGTGAGGAAATATTGTAGTGGTTCACCAGTATAAAAACAACGGCTATAATATTGTCCTGGATGTAAACAGCGGCGCCATCCATATTGTGGATGACTTAACCTATGATGTCATTGCATTGTGGGAAGAGACAAGCCGTGAAGAAATCATACAGAGACTGAATAAGACCTATGATGAGGCGGAGATAAAAGAAGCAATTGAAGAGATAGAGGAATTGCAGAAGAACGGAGATTTGTTCACACCGGATGATTATGAAGAATACATCGGTGATGTAACAAAGCGTCCTACTGTAGTAAAAGCACTGTGTCTGCATATTGCCCATGATTGTAACCTTGCCTGCAGATACTGTTTTGCAGAAGAGGGAGAATATCACGGCAGACGTGTGTTAATGTCCTATGAAGTAGGAAAAGCTGCATTGGATTTCCTGATTGCCAATTCCGGCAACCGCCGGAACTTAGAGGTGGACTTCTTCGGTGGAGAACCTACCTTAAACTTCCAGGTGGTAAAAGATTTAGTAGCATATGGAAGAGAGCAGGAAAAAATACATAATAAGAATTTCCGGTTTACACTGACCACAAATGGCGTTCTTTTAAATGACGATATTATGGAGTTTGCCAATAAAGAGATGGACAATGTTGTATTAAGTATTGACGGAAGAAAAGAAGTCAATGATTATATGCGTCCGTTCCGTGGTGGTCAGGGAAGCTATGATGTGATTGTTCCGAAATTCCAGAAATTTGCAGACAGCAGAAATCAGGAACGCTACTACGTGCGTGGAACCTATACCCATCATAATTTAGATTTTTCCAAGGATGTACTGCATCTGGCAGACCTTGGGTTTAAGCAGATTTCCGTAGAGCCGGTTGTGGCACAGGAGACAGATGATTATGCCATTCGTGAGGAAGACCTGCCACAGCTTTTTGCAGAATATGATGCACTGGCAAAAGAGATGGTAAAACGGAAAAAAGAAGGAAAAGCATTCAACTTCTTCCATTTTATGATTGATTTGGAGGGCGGCCCTTGTGTTGCCAAGAGACTTTCCGGATGTGGTTCCGGAACCGAGTATCTGGCAGTAACACCTTGGGGAGACTTGTATCCATGTCATCAGTTTGTTGGAAATGAAGATTTCCTGATGGGAAATGTTTTTGAAGGCTTAAAACGTACCGATATCCGGGATTCCTTTAAGAGCTGTAATGTTTATTCCAAGGAAAAATGCAGAGAGTGTTTTGCAAGATTCTACTGTAGCGGTGGATGTGCAGCGAACTCTTATAATTTCCATGGTGATATTCATAATACCTATGACATTGGTTGTGCATTGCAGAAGAAACGTGTGGAATGCGCAATTATGATAAAAGCCGCAGAGGCGGAAATTTAAGTCAGGAGAAAGGAAGAAGAAAATGAAGAAAAGTAAGGGCGTAGCCATATTACTTGCAGTTCTCTTGGTTTTAGCAGGACTGTCGTATTATGCGTCTATCATCTTATCTTCAACCGGAAAAGGTGAAGATAAGAACATTAAGCTTGGATTGGATCTGGCAGGTGGTGTCAGCATCACATATCAGGTGGAATCCGAGAATCCGACTTCCGAGCAGATGAAGGATACTATTTACAAGCTTCAGAAGCGTGTGGAAGGCTACAGTACAGAAGCATCTGTATATCAGGAAGGTGATGACCGTATCACCGTTGAAATTCCAGGAGTAAAGGATGCCAACAAGATTCTGGACGAACTTGGAAAACCGGGTTCCTTAGAGTTCCGGGATCCGGACGGAAATGTTTACATGACCGGTAATGATGTAAAGGATGCACAGGCTGCAACACAGCAGGATAACCTTGGCAACAAGCAGTATGTGGTCCAGCTTACACTTACCGATGAAGGCGCACAGAAATTTGCAGATGCAACCACTGCCAATGTTGGAAAGGTCTGCCCAATTGTATATGATGATGAGGCAATCAGTACTCCTCGTGTAAAAGAAGCAATTACCGGCGGAAGCGCAGTAATCGATGGAATGAGTTCCTATGAAGAAGCAGAGACTTTAGCTTCTAACATCCGTATCGGTTCTCTTTCCTTAGAGTTATCTGAGTTACAGTCCCAGATAGTAGCAGCACAGCTTGGTACAGAAGCAATTTCAACGGCATTAAAGGCAGCAGCAATCGGTCTTGCCCTGATTGCGGTATTCATGATTGCTTACTACTGGATTTCAGGTGTGGCAGCAACCATAGCACTTGGAATTTATACTACAATGGTAGTTGCAGTTATTTATCTTTTTGAAATTACACTTACCCTTCCGGGTATCGCAGGTATCATCCTTTCCATTGGTATGGCGGTAGATGCAAATGTTATTATCTTCGCCCGTATCAGGGAAGAAATTGCATCCGGCAAGACTGTTTCGACAGCGATTAAGACCGGATTCCAGAAAGCGTTATCTGCAATTTTAGACGGAAATATCACCACCCTGATTGCTGCAGCAGTGCTGGCATTTAAGGGAAGCGGTTTCGTAAAAGGATTTGCTTATACACTGGCAATCGGTATCGTATTATCTATGTTTACTGCATTAGTTGTAACAAGACTGGTATTACATGGACTGTATGTAATTGGTTTCCGTGATGCAAAATTCTATGGAAGACAGAAAGACCGCCGTCCAATGCATTTTATTGCAAAACGCCACGTATTCTTTATTATTTCAGCAGTAATTATCATTGCCGGATTTGTGGGAATGGGCGTAAACAAAGCCAATGGCAAGGGCGCATTGAACTTAAGCCTTGAATTTGTCGGTGGTACATCTACAACCGTAGATATGGGTAAAGATTATACTCTTGCAGAATTAGATTCTGAAGTAATTCCTCTGATTGAGGATGTGACTGGAGATTCCAGTGTACAGGCTCAGAAGGTAGAAGGAAGTACACAGGTTGTATTTAAGACCAGAAGCCTTGATTTGGACGAAAGAGAGCAGTTAAATACTACATTAGAAGAAAATCTTGGTGTAGATACTTCAACTGTTTCCTCTACTAATATCAGTTCCACTATCAGTGGTGAAATGACAAAAGATGCAGTCTGGGCAGTAGTAATTGCAACAATCTGTATGCTGGTTTATATCTGGTTCCGGTTTAAAGACATTCGTTTTGCAACCTCTGCTATTTTAGCACTTATTCATGATGTACTGGTTATTTTAACCTGTTACTCTCTGCTGCGGCTGTCTGTAGGAAGCACATTTATTGCAGTAATGCTGACAATCATCGGATATTCCATCAATGATACCATCGTTATCTTTGACCGAATCCGTGAGAATATGCATCTGGTAAGAAATGTGGATAAGGAAAGCTTAACCGAAATAGCTGACCGCTCCATTTCCCAGACAATTTCACGAAGCTTAAATACTTCAATTACAACCTTTGTAATGGTATTCCTGCTTTATATCCTTGGAGTTGCATCCATTAAAGATTTCTCACTTCCTCTTATGGTAGGTATTGTGAGCGGAACTTATTCTTCTATCTGTATTGCAACAGAGCTGTGGTTTGTATTCAAAACACGCTTTGCAAAGAAGAATGCATAAGTAACAGAAATGGTTTCCCCTCTTCTGATTTGGAAGAGGGGATTTTTACATTTGGGCGTTGTTTAAAAATTAATATCCGGGGATTGCAAAAGATTATTTTTACAATAAAAAACAGAAAAGGGGATGAGCAGAAATGTTTATCCCCTTTTTTTGTTTATATTTGCGAGTGTTGTTTTTCAAACGGAGTTTGTCACCTAAATTTAATCTGAATGAAAATATTCCAGCAAGAAATATCGGAGAGTCACCGCAATGTCGTCAAAGGACAGCAGATGGCTAAAATATTACCTTCCTATGCATGGTTTGTACTGGGCGAAAATGGTGCGGATGAGTCGTTAATCTTCTACCAAAACGGAACTTTTGTAATCACTCAGAATGACGAAGAGAAGAAAGGTTTATGGCAATACAACTCCACTCTCCAAACGCTCTACATGAGACGGGACGACAACATAAGCGCTTTGCATCCTTTTTTCCGGAACAACGAAGTGCTGGTTCTGAAATTACATCAGGAAGATGCTTATCTGTTTTTGATAAAATCCGAATGCGTGAATAAATTCGATTACCATGTGCTGGAAGATTTTAATACCTATGCCGAACGATGGGAAAGTGCCCAGATAGCCAAAGGTAAAAAGGAGAAATTCTGGGAAGAATTGAAAGAACAACGTACGCCGATAGACCGGAAACCGGTTAAAGCGAAAAAAGAAAAGGAATTTTTCCTTGAAGAACGACCTGCCCGTACACCCGAAGAATGGTTAAAAAGAGAGGAAATGTTAAAGCAAAACTTTGAGTATAAGAAGCAGCAATATAAAAAAAAGTTTGAAGCTCAAATGGCTCGGAAGCTGCGTGAGCGGGAAAGAGAAATAGAAATTGACTTCATGCATAGGATGGCTGCGCAGGAGGCCAAATTTCAGGAACTGCTGGTGAGGCAGAGATGCGAAGCTCAAACTGAATTGTCTCGGTTGAAAAAGAAAGAGAATAGCCGGAAATCACAAGAAGGACTGGAATCGTCAACAAAAGAAGGGATAATCAACGAAATAATGGAAAGGTGGTTTCATTGTCAGAAAGACAAATCTCGCATATCCCGGGAAATAGAAAAAATACT
>ERZ773108.3116-NODE-3116-length-13171-cov-4.993214_pt1 | contig 13171 bp, 11 predicted proteins | sample MGYA00580570_ERZ773108 | MGnify/ENA primary metagenome ERZ773108 (study PRJEB29015, sample SAMEA2737840) | human gut metagenome | biome: human gut; feature: human-associated habitat; material: faeces | place: China | collected 2012 ...
GGGGGCGAATACTATAGAGGTAAATATCAATTCGCCGGTTTATTACAAAGACCATTATGGCATCGACAATGCGGTGTATAGATTTACCCAAAGAGCGCATTTGTTTTTCAAGGAGAAAGAGTACAGTGACACCTTGCAGATTATAGGAATCGTTCCGATCATAGCGCCGCAGGAAGTATATGCTGCCGGAAACTATAAGGAGCGAGTCAGATTTCTGTGCGGCAAGAGTGTTGCCTCTGTGGAAGTCAAAATGGATTTTGATGCATATCACAACGCTGATAGTTCGGGTAAAATTGCGCTGACCAGAGATATGCTTTTAACAGCGGCAAAACGAATAAAGACCAAAGTAGATTTTGATTATGACAGGTTCAGAGATGATTTGGAAAGTCTGCAATGAATCAATGAGGATTTGGAACGGGCGAACTGACTATAAATGAAAAGCGAAAAATCATCCGGAGAGAATTCAAACAATTCAATCAGGAAAACGGATTTAGATTTGTCAGGCCCAATACACTTCTTCGGGAGCAAAAAGATATTCTGCAATATCTACAATTTAAGATAAAAGCGGGGTATATGAAGCTGCGAAATCGCATGCTTTCCCTTTCACAATGGAAATGCTCGGCAGAAATACTGCGGCTTGAATAGCTTTTTAGCGGATTTTTTGATCCGCTTATTTGTCATATTTTTTGCAGAATGAGTGCATCCCGCTGAGGGATACACTCATTCATTCTTACAGGGATAACTCATACTGCCTTTGCCGCCAACTGAATGACAATGGCTGTTATGGTTCCTCTTTTTGCTTCTGCGCCGGATTTTGTTTCCGATAAGGCGCTATGTAATGCCTCTGCGCCGGTATGGTCATAGATTTTGACCAACATTTACAGGTCGCTGTAATCCAATAAACACACCACCATGCATCCAGCAGCTTTGTAACAATAACTACAAAGTAAATTGCGTACAATGTAATTTTTGTAATTGTCAACACATTTTCTGTGAAGTACAATATGAAAAACTGGAGATTTTACTCAGACTTTGAAGAAAAAGAGGAGAGCAAAATGGCGCAACTAACAGAAGCAAAAGCGTTAACAGATCGTATTCTTGCAGGAATATCGGTAGAAAACATAAAAGAAACGGCGTTTTTCTTCAGTAAACTCAAGCGTGCGACCGCATCGCCGGATGCCGAATCTGCATCTGCATATATCTGCAGCAAATTGTCAGAATACGGAATTCCTCATGAGCAATTATGGTATTCCGGATATCTTAGCTCAGCTGTTTCGGCCAAACTGGAAATAATCTCTCCGGAGCAGCAGGAATTTGAGGTCGTCCCCTGCGGCTATACAAAAAATGTAACAGATTTAGAAGGAGAGTTGATATACGACAGGTGGTGCGAATGCACACGGCTGTCGGTAAACGATAATACAGAACGGTTTCGTTCGTTTGCGGGCAAGGTCGTTTTAACGCAATGCTTTTGCAGCGATATCGCCAGAGAGGCTAAAGAGGCGGGAGCGTTGGCTGTAATCAGTATGTACCCATCCCCGGAAGATGTTCCACACTATTTTGGCGCATCTAACCACAACGGAACGCCAACGCCCGAAAACGCTTACCTTTTACCGGAGATCCCCTGTATCGACTGTACAAAAGCGGCAGGCGAAAGGATGAAAGCGCTAATGAAAAGTGGGAACGTTCGCGTCCGTCTATCTGCACAAGCGGATACCCGGGTGAAGAAGGCATCCATTCCGGTGGCGTACATTCCCGGCTGTGAGGAAAACTTTGTATTAGTTGACGGTCACTATGATTCACATTGCGAAGGAATGACGGACAATGGGGCTGGAGACTGTATTCTGCTGGAGTTAGCAAGAGTATTCCACGAAAATCGAAGCGCGCTGAAGCGCGGCCTGGTTCTTTGCTGGTGGTCGGGTCATGAGTTTGGTCAATACGCAGGTTCTACCTGGTATGCGGATACATTTTATGAAAAAATCCGCGATCATTGCGTAGCGCAGATCAACATTGATGTGGCGGGCAGCAAAAACGCACGGTGCATCCGCGCCAGAACAACCCAAATGGAGGGGGCGGCTTTTACTTCCGAACGGATCCGGCGATATACCGGGCTGGAGCCTGCGCCCTATATACCACGGCCTCATTTGGGCGAGCCTAATTTTATGGGCAAAAATGTGCCGATCACTATTATGCTGAAGTATGAAGCTTCACCAGATAAAGTGAATATTTGGCCGGTGGGCGGCGGGTATTGGTGGCACAGCCGCGAAGATACGCTGGACAAGGTTGATTTTGCCAACGCATTGCGGGACGCCAACATTAACGCGGAAATGATCTGCGAGGTGGCAAACAGCACCCAATTACCGGTAGATATTCTGTCTTATATGGGAGAAACCAGACGCATGCTGCAAGAGATTCAATGTGGGCTGGAAGGCGAATTTGATTTATCTCCGGTGTTTCCGCATTTGGACATATTGCAAGAGAAAGCTCAGCAGTTCTGCCGTGCGCTCAAAGGCAGAACCAATACGGATCGTGAAATCAAAAAAATTGCCGGAGATCTGGTAAATATGAATTTTAATTACTCAGATCCCTATAACTATGACAGATTGTCATTGCCGGCTACCTTTCCAAAGCTCCGAGCGGCAATGGGGGTCACCAAGGATAACGCAGATAACAAGAGCTACTTATTTATTTATACAGACTTCTTGCGGCAGCGCAATCGTTTGGTGGATATGATGGATCGCATTTGCGATGAAATCGATTTAGCTTTACTCCGGTGGAATTATAAACAATAAAAACTAAGGGGGAAGACAATAGATGCTGAAGTATATCTTAAAGCGGATATTGCTGCTGATTCCGGTTCTGATCGGCGCAACTTTCATCGTGTTCTTCGTGATGGACATGACGCCAGGTGATCCGGCTGTAGCAAAGCTCGGTGTAGACGCGACAGCTGAGCAAATCGAAGAGCTCCGGGAAGAAATGGGCTTGAATGACCCGTTTCCGGTAAGATACGGCCGCTTTGTCCTGGACTTGGTTCAGGGCGATCTTGGCACCTCCTACAAAACGGGCCTGGATGTCATGCAGCAGATCATGCAGCGCATACCATATACATTTTTACTTTCCTTTGCAGCACTGCTGTTTGCTGTTATCGTAGGTATACCGGCAGGCATTATATCTGCCAGGCATCAGTATACGGTGTTCGATAACTGTACCATGGTCCTTACGCTGATTGGCGCCTCTGCTCCGCATTTTTGGCTGGGCTTGATGGGCGTAATCATTTTTGCGGTGAATCTTGGGTGGCTGCCAGCGGCCTATACGGCATCTGATTCGCTGGCGCTGGGTATCATCCTTCCGATGCTGACGCTGGGCATGAACTCTACCGCACTCGTCACACGAATGACTCGTTCGGCTATGTTGGATGTGATGAATCAGGACTATGTTGATACGGCACGGGCAAAGGGCGTATCAGAGCGGGTCGTTGTGTTCCGCCATATGCTGCGCAACGCTCTGATCCCGATTATCACCGTTTTGGGTTTGCAATTCGGCAATCTGCTGGGTGGAGCGGTGACAACGGAAACCATTTTTGCCTGGCCCGGTATTGGCCGCTATATTGTTGAATCTATTTCCAACAAAGATACCCCTTGCGTACTGGGTGCGGTGGTGATGCTGGCCATCATTGTTACTGTAATCAATCTTTTAGTAGATATTATCTATGCATTTGTGGATCCTCGCATCAAGTCTCAATACAAATCTATGATAAGGAGGGCGAAAAAAAATGCCTAAACGCGACAAGCAGGATAAGTTCGTACAGCGCTCCTTATCACAGCAGGCTTGGATACAGTTTCGCAACAATCGCCTGGCAATTTGCGGGTTAGTGGTGATTGCCCTGCTGATTTTGGTATCAATTACCACGATCCTGATCGATCTGGCAGATGGCGGAGAGCTGTATAAGGTTTTGGTTACCAAGAACAATCTTTCCATGAAGCTGGCCAAGCCCTCTGCTGCGCATCCTTTGGGGTGCGATGAATATGGAAGAGATCTGCTGTTCCGGCTTTTATGGGGAACGCGCTATTCACTTTTTGCCGGTATTTGTACGATTCTGGCTGCCATCCTTATAGGTGGTGTGTTTGGATCTATTGCGGGATTTTACGGCGGGAAAATCGATAATGTCATCATGCGCTTTATGGATATGGTGATGACTGTGCCAAGTCTGGTTTTAGCTATGGCCATCTATGCGGCACTGGGGTCCAGCTTGGTCAACCTTCTGATTGCGCTGACTTGCTCACAGGTTCCCCAGTTTGCACGAATTATCCGTTCTTCCGTTATGACGGTAAAGGACAGCGAATATGTAGAAGCCGCCAAGGCTGTGGGTGCTTCAGACGCATTGGTCATTGTAAAGTATATTATTCCCAATGCTCTTTCTCCTGTAATCGTTCAGGGCACTCTCGGTGTGGCTACCACAATTCTGAATGTGGCCGGCATGTCCTTCTTAGGCCTGGGTATCCAACCGCCTGCGCCGGAATGGGGCTCTATCCTGTCGTCGGCGCGCATGTATATGCGTGAAGCCTGGCATATCTCACTGTTTCCGGGACTTGCTATTGTGATCTGCATTCTTTCTCTGAACCTGCTGGGAGATGGTCTGCGCGATGCATTGGATCCCAAGCAGAAGCGCTAATAGGAGGGATAGATATGGATCAAACGATTTTGGAAGTGCAGGACCTGCGTATTCATTTCGAGCTGCGTGAAGGAACGGTCAAGGCGCTTAATGGTATAGACCTGGTCTTGAAAGAGGGCCGCACACTTGGGCTGGTAGGCGAGACCGGTGCTGGCAAGACCACCTTGGCAAAGGGGATTATGGGCTTAACGGCAAAGCCTTACGGAAAAATCAAAAGCGGAAAAATTTTGTACGAGGGGAAAAATCTGCTGGAGATGGATAAAAAGCAGCTTCGTCGAATCCGCGGAGAGCATATCTCTATGATTTTTCAAGATCCCATGACAAGCCTGAACCCGGTGATGACCGTAGGCGATCAAATTGCAGAGGCAATACGCAATCATGACAAGCTCAGCAGGAAGGATGCTGCAAGGAAGGCAGCAGAAATTCTTGAATTGGTCGGAATACCCAGCGCACGCGGCAGCGAATATCCGCATCAGTTTTCCGGCGGTATGAAACAGCGTGTGGTAATTGCCATCGCATTAGCATGCAATCCGAAAATACTGATTGCCGATGAGCCGACGACTGCATTGGATGTAACGATTCAAGCGCAGATACTGGAAATGATTCGCGACCTACGGGAACGCTTTCGCACGTCGATGCTGCTGATCACCCACGATTTGGGCGTTATCGCGCAGAACTGCGATTATGTCTCTGTGATCTATGCCGGTGAAATTGTAGAAACCGGAACCGTACACGATATTTTCCGAAACAAACTTCATCCTTATACAGCGGGGCTCTTTTCTTCGATCCCCAATATAAACGAAGATGTGGAGCGTTTAGTGCCGATCGAGGGCCTGATGCCGGATCCAACGGATCTTCCGGTAGGGTGTGCATTTTGCGACAGATGCTGCTTTGCGACAGAGCAGTGCAGAACAGAGCATCCTCACTTGGTAAATATGGGCGGCGAAGAGGGCAACCATCAGGTGCGATGCCTCCGATATAAGGAAACGCGGGAGGAGGGAGAATAAATGGAAAACCGAGAATTGTTAAGGGTCAACCATTTGAAAAAATACTTTCAGACGCCAAGTGGGACGCTAAGTGCGGTTGACGATGTGACGTTTGGCATTAACAGCATGGAAACCTTGGGGGTAGTCGGCGAGAGCGGCTGCGGAAAGTCAACGCTGGGACGGTGCATTCTCCGACTCCACGAGCCGACTGCGGGCGAGGTTATTTTTGAAGACCGGAACATCCTCGAATGCAGCAAGGCGGAAATGAAAGAGCTGCGCTCCAAAATGCAGATTATTTTTCAAGACCCCTATGCTTCCCTCAATCCCCGCATGACGGTTTCTCAGGCAATTGCAGCGCCCTTGATCATTCAGGGGATCTACAAGCCCAGTGAAAAGGAAAAGATCCGGAAGCGTGTTGCCGAAATGATGGATGTTGTCGGCTTAGCACCCCGATTGGTCAACTCTTATCCCCACGAGTTAGATGGCGGACGCCGGCAGCGCATAGGAATTGCCAGAGCCTTGTCCGTGAACCCGAAGTTCATTGTTTGCGACGAACCTGTTTCAGCGCTTGACGTTTCCATTCAGGCCCAGGTGCTGAATCTAATGCAGGATCTGCAAGCGCAGATGGGGCTGACGTATCTATTTATTACGCATAATCTTTCCGTGGTAAAGCATTTGTCGAATCAAATCCTCGTAATGTACTTAGGACAGCTGGTGGAAAAAGCAACGCCAAAGCAACTGTTCAAAAACCCCGTTCACCCATATACACAGGCACTGCTTTCAGCCATTCCGATCCCGGATCCGGATGTTAAGATGGAGCGCGTTGCATTGAAAGGCGAACTAACCTCTCCAATCAATGTAAAGCCGGGATGCCGTTTTGCAAAACGATGCATTTATGCGCGGCCGGAATGCAGCCAATGTTCGCCGCAAATGACGGAAGTCGAACCGGGTCATATTGTCGCCTGCCATTTGGCCGGCGGTTCTATGAAATAAAAATGAGGAGGACTCACATGAAAAAGATTTTTTCTGCACTGCTGACTGTATGTATGCTGCTTGGCTGTTTGAGCGCATGCGGCAGCAAAAACAGCCCGTCCAATGGAGGAAGCGCAACCACCGGAGCTAAGGATACTATCGTTTTTGCGCAAGCCAGCGATATCACCTCGCTCGATTTCCATGTAGGAAAAAACCCCGCAACGTATGATGTGACTTGCAATATTTTTGACACGCTGGTCACTTGGGATGCCGATATCAACGTAATTCCGCACCTGGCTGAAAGCTGGGAGTTTTTGGATGAGGACTCCCTGCAGATGCACCTGCGCAAGGGCGTACTGTTTCATGATGGCCAGGAATTGACGGCAGAGGATGTCAAATATACCTATGACCGTGCAATGAACAGCACCATTGTAAAGAACAATTTCTCCTGGCTGGAGAGCGTGGATGTCGTGGATGAATACACGGTTGTCATTAACACAAAGGGCGCTTATACCCCGGTGCTGAATGCGCTGTGCAATCCTCTTGCCGGCATCATGCCCAAGCACCTTCTGGAGCAGAACGACGAGGCTATGACAACGAATCCTGTGGGAACCGGCCCGTACAAGTTTGTCGAGCGTAAAGAAGGCGAATATGTAAAGCTGGAGGCAAATGAGAATTACTGGGGCGGCACGGTTGCTACCAAGTATTTGGAGATGCGCGTGGTTCCCGAAGCGTCTCAGCGCTCGACTCTGCTGGAAACCGGCGAAATCGACATTGCATATGATGTGCCGCCTTCCGATGTGGAAAGACTAAATACAAATGAAGCAACTGCGGTTTTGTCTGCCCCCTCTTTCAAAGTGTTTTATGTGACCATCAACTGCAATAGCGGCACAAAAGCCCTGAACGATTCCCGTGTACGTCAGGCAATTGAATATGCCATTGACAAGGATGCTTTGTGCTCTTCTGTGATGTATGGTTATGCAACGCCCGCATCCAGCCTGGTCGGCCCAGGCGTCTTTGGCTATGATGATTCTGCCACCGCCAACATTTATAACATTGAAAAGGCAAAGGAATTGCTGTCCGCCGCCGGCTATCCGAATGGATTCGAAATGAGCGTCTGGGTGCAGTCTGCCGATCAGACCCGTCAGGAGGCGTGTGTGGTTCTGCAGGATATGCTCAGCGAGGTTGGCATCACCGTCAGCGTTGAGCCGATGGACGGCACCGTGATGGATGATACCATTGTAAAGGGCGGAGACTTTGACGCATGCAGCTCTATGTATTATAACCTGATGGGTGATGCGGACTATGTGCTGTACAGCAATATTTCTCCTGAATCCACCAGCAACCTTTCCCACTACAACAATCCCGATGTCATGGCTAAGCTGCTGGCTGCACGGAGCCTGACGGACGACGCAGAACGCGCTGCCGTGTATAAGGAAATCAGCAGCATTATGGCAGTTGACCGGCCTTACATCCCGCTGTGGGCTTATCAGAATCTGGTGGGTGTGAGAAGTGGTGTCTCCGGTTTCCAGCTGAATCCGATCACCGCTTATCGGTATGAAAACGTCGCAAACGGCAAGTAATCGCATTTTTAAAGCTTTTGTATTTTGCCCCCCCGATCGAGGGGGCAAAATACATTAATTTAGCAGTAAGGAGGCCATCTCTTGGAGGCATTTCAGACTATTCATATTAAGGCGGATACGCCTTATGCCTGCGGTGTTCAATATGGTCAGCAGGCAAAAGAAAAAATTCGCGCAGGTGTCGAGGTATATCGGCGCTATTTTGCGAAAACTTCGGATAAGAGTTGGGATAAAATACAGCAATACGCTATGGCCTATTTGCCGGATATCGAGCAGATGATGCCGGAAGTGCTGGAAGAGGCATACGGAGTCGCCGACGGAGCGGAAATCTCAATAGAAGATTTGATGGTACTCAATTGCCGCTATGAAATTACGAAATTTCCCAAGACTCCGGAATGTACCACGGCGGCCATTTTGCCGGAAGCAACCACAAGCCATACGACCTATCTCGTTAAAAACTGGGATTACAAGCAGGCAGTGCTTCCTAATATCGTTATTTTACACATTGAGCAGGCGGATGGTACCCGAATTCTGGGCTTGACCGAGGCCGGCCAGATGCTTCGCGAGGGCTTTAATTCCTGTGGGGTGGGCCTTTGCAATAATATGATCACGTCAGTATATGACGATTGGGGCACTGGCATCCCGGTTACTTTTCTCAGACGCAAGGTCCTTTCCTGCCACTCCTTTGAAGAAGCCAGAGATATGCTGATTCACGCAAAGCGAAGTGTTTCAAACAACATGATGCTAGCCTCTGCGCAGGGTGCCGCGGTGGATATCGAAGCATTTCCGGGCGGTGTAAATATGCTGGCCCCGAAAGATGGTATTTTGACCCATGCCAACCACTTCGTTGTACACCAGCAGCTGGATGCCAGAATCGGCCCTAAAAATCGTGACACGCGTCTGGAGGCGCTTCTGCGGCAGCGGCAGGGCAGCATTGATATCCCGTATATCATGGAGTGCATGAAAGATCACGAATACTTCCCGGAATCAATTTGTGCACACAATACGAATCTTCCCGGTTATGAGTTAAAAGACTTCATGACGGTAGCCTCCCTGATTGTCGATTTCGCCAATAATGTAGCACATATCTGCGCCGGTCCCCCTTGTGAAGGCTCCTATCTGGCCTATAAGCTTTAATGCCCAGCGGAAGGCTGTTTGAATTGCCAAAACCAACAGTTTATGTTACTATGTCCTTGTCCTTTTTCGCACAAGGAGCAAAATTTGGCGCCAAACAAGGAGGCAATAGCCATGGCATCTGGAGAACACCTTTGGACAGGCCCCGCGTGTTGCAATAATGAGTTGCTGCGCAAACAGATTCGGGCACGCTCCATTCTCAGGCACTTACACGCCGGGGATGTATATCTTTCCCCCGGAGATCCAATCCATTATGTCGCCTATGTTGCAGAGGGCGTAACCTCTCATTATATGTTTGGCAGTAACGGACGGGAAAAAGTCCTGTATCGTCTTGGACGCGGTTGGTTTTTTAGCGAAGGGATTTTCTTGAATACAGGCGATAATGTGGAGCTTGCCACCAGATATGCCATTGCGGAGTGCGACACCTTACTATATTTGATGGATTACAATAACTTTATGGCCTTGCTGCAGAACATCACTTTTGCACAGGCCGTGCTGTGCAGCACGGTGGAAAAGAGCACCATTTTACGCCATGAGGTTGAAAGCGTTACCTTTGATTCCACACTGGATCGCTTAAAGCGCCTATTGCAGTCCTGCGCCAATCCCGGCGCTGTGGAGGACGGAAAATGGTGCAATCTCTCTGTGGATTGGACGCATCAAGATATTGCGGCAATCATAGGTGTCAACAGAGTGACTGTCAGCCGGTTTATTGCAGAGCTGAAGCAGGATGGTTTTTTGAGACAAATAAATGGAAGGATTCAAATTCATAAAGAGTATCTGATTTCGTTGGAATAGCTGATGCCTCTTCCATACATAAATACGATCATGCTCGGCATATTGGGTATCTCAAAAGCATCGTATTGGCAACCCCTGCAAACGGATATATTTATTTGCTCTGTCGCTGGTGCTCAAAACAGCTTTGGCTCCCGTAAAATACGGGATTCAATCGTCGGCAAAATAAGGATGCCCACATTCCATTCAATGAAATAAAATGGTTTCCAGTGAATTTTTAATGAAAAGGTGAGAAAAAGCATGAAACTGATCACCACCGGCAATGCCGGGACTATGGAATCTAACGACATTATGATCACCGTGGAGCCGTCCGATGCGGGCGGCGTGCAGGTGGAGCTGACCAGCAGCGTCTATCAGCAGTTTGGAAAGCAGATCATCGCCGTGATCCGCGAAACTGCCGCCGACTACGGTGTGGAGAACGCGCTCATCACCGCCGTGGACAAGGGCGCGCTGGATTGCACTGTCCGGGCGCGGGTGGCCACCGCCCTGACTCGTGCGGCGCAGTGGCACGACTACACATGGGAGGTGCGGCAGGATGTATAAGAAGGATCGCTTGCGCCGCAGCATGATGTTCGTGCCCGGCAACAACCCCGGCATGATCCGGGACGCCCACATCTACGGCTCGGACTCCATCATGTTCGACCTGGAGGACAGCGTGGCCTATACCGAGAAGGACGCAGCTCGCTTTCTGGTGTATAACGCTCTGAGAACCCTGCATTTCGGCAAAAAAGAGACAGTGGTGCGCATCAACGACCTCTCCAGCGGCCTGGGCATTGAGGATCTGGAGGCTGTCGTCCGGGCCGGCGTGCAGGTGGTGCGCCTACCCAAAACCGACAGCGCACAGGATGTCATCGACTGCGAGCGGGAGATCGAGCGCATCGAACGGGCAGCCGGTATCCCCGTGGGCACCACCGGCATGATGGCTGCCATCGAAAGCGCCAATGGTGTGCTGAACGCCGTGGAGATCGCCAAGGCCAGTGACCGGCTCATCGGTATCGCTTTAGGTGCAGAGGATTACGTCGCCGACCTGAAAACTACCCGCAGCGACGGCATCGAGCTTCTCTTTGCCCGCTGCATGATCCTAAACGCTGCCCGGGCCGCCGGCATCGCCGCACTGGACACGGTGTTCTCCAACGTCAACGACGAGGAGGGCTTCATCGCTGAGGCCACTCTCATCAAAAAGCTGGGCTTTGACGGCAAATCCGTCATTAATCCCCGTCAGATCGAGCCACTGCACAAGGTGTTCATGCCCAGCGAGAAGGACCTCAACAAGGCACGGGCCATTATGGAGGCCATTGCTGAGGCCAACGCACGAGGCAGCGGCGTGGCCAGCCTCAACGGCAAGATGATCGACAAGCCCGTGGTCATCCGTGCCAAGCGGCTGCTGGAGCTGTATGAGGCCGGCAGCAAGGCCGACGAAGTGGAGGAGCTGTAACATGGTAGAACTGAATAAGATTCCCCATATCAACGAGATCAGCAACCACGGCGCGTTTGCCGGGGCCAGAGAGAAGAAAACCGCCACCTTCCGGGAGCGGTATCACCAGCAGAACAAGGTGGTTTCTTCCCTGGAGGAGGCCATCCGCCGCACAGGACTGCGTGACGGCATGACCATCAGCTTCCACCACCACTTCCGCAACGGCGACCACATCATCAACATGGTGGTGGATAAGCTGGCGGAGATGGGCTATAAGAACCTGACACTGGCGGCCTCCTCACTGGCCACCGTCCACGCACCACTGATCCGGCACATCAAAAACGGCGTTATCACCCATATCGAGACCTCCGGCCTCCGCGGCGAGCTGGCGGAGGAAATCTCCCGTGGTCTTATGGACTGCCCGGTGGTGTTCCGCTCCCACGGCGGACGGGCCAGCGCCATCCGCAGCGGTGATCTGCACATCGACGTGGCGTTTCTGGGCGCGCCCTCCTGTGACCCCTACGGCAACGCCAACGGTTACAGCCGGGACGATGACGAAGCAAAGAAAAATCCCGAGCCTCTTGCAAAGCTCGGGATTTGCGTTAAACCGCTAAATCAAGCGATTAGACCCAGCCTTTCTGGCGGAATTCTTTGAGTTTTTCTACAAAGTAACGCATTTCAGCAGGTGTACCGAGAGAAATACGGCACCACTGAACAGCAGGCGGGAAGGGACGGCCGACGAGAATGTGTTCGGCTTTCATTCTGTCTGCAAAGGGTTTCAGCGGAGCTTTCAGATCAATGAAAACGAAATTGGTCTGGCTCGGCAGATAAGGAATGTTGAGTTCCTTTAGAGCCTTGTAGAGGATCTCACGAGCTTCGTCATTGCTTTCCTTGGATTCTTTTAAGAATTCCTTGTCGTTGAGTTCGCTCAGCGCGGCAGCCAGGGTTGTCTGGTTCATCATGACTTCGTAGGCGACATGGTCACGAATCTTATTGATAACCTTAACGTCGCCGACGGCATAGCCCAAACGCATACCGGCCATTGCGAAGATCTTGGAGAAGGTCTTCAGGACGACCAAGTTGTCAAAGCCCTGACGGACGAGTTCACAGCAGGACTTAAAGGACGGATCGTTGACGAACTCGGCATAGGCCTCGTCGAGAATGAAGAAGGTATTCTTCGGCTGAGATTTGATCCAGTTGAAGATTTCGTTGCTGTCGGCAATCGTAGAGGTCGGGTTGTTCGGGTTGACGAGATAAACCAGAACGCGGTGTTTCTTAGCCTCGGCGGCTGCTACTTTGCGCAGAGCGGCAAGGTCGATGCTCCAATCTTGACGTTCTTAACGAGGATGTTATTGCGTTTGGCAACATCGGCACCGTCGCCGTAAGTCAGCTCAGGCTGAACCAAAACCGTGTTCTTTGTTGCTTCGGCTTCAATGGTGGCGCGAATGGCTTCAGCGGAACCGTGTGTCAGAAGCACTTCATCAGGTTTGACGTCCATGAATTTAGCCAAATCTTTTTTGAAGGCGATGACCTGTGCGAAGGGATAGCGAGAGCCGTACATAGCAGCTTTGGCGATGGCTTCTTTGGCTTTTTCGCTCATGCCCAGCGGGGTTTCGTTAAAGCA
>ERZ773108.3122-NODE-3122-length-13155-cov-12.289924_pt1 | contig 13155 bp, 15 predicted proteins | sample MGYA00580570_ERZ773108 | MGnify/ENA primary metagenome ERZ773108 (study PRJEB29015, sample SAMEA2737840) | human gut metagenome | biome: human gut; feature: human-associated habitat; material: faeces | place: China | collected 2012 ...
TAGACTGGCCCCCTGAATCTCCAGACAACCAATATCACTTAAATAAGTGATAGTCCTGATACAAGTTTTTAGAGTAGTCATTAGTGAACAGATAATTGTTAACTTAGAACCAGTAAAATGCAAACGACGCACCACGCTGGGAAAATCGCTGCTATTCAGCAGAGTTTTGTACCGAGAATTGTGGCCAGCCACTTATTGCTCTCGCGTAAGCAGGTATCCCCATCGTTTACCAGTCCAGCACATCTTGTGGTCAGGCAGAAGAAGAGCAAACTGTTACTGGACTCACTGCATGCATGCATGGTGGAGAAAAATGCCACGCTATCCAAAAATCCAGACTGGGAGAATGGTTCAGCTGTGTACTGAATCAGTGGGGCGCACTCTGTTATTACAGTGTTGACGGTCAGGCGGAGGCAGACATAATGCCGCGGAAAAAGCCCTTTGTGCCATCTGTCTCGGAAATAAAAACTTTATGTTCTTCGACGGCGAGCGCAGTGCACTGTTGTATGGGCTTATCGGCACTTGCCTTCTGAACGACATTGATCCGGAAGAGTATCTGCGCCATATCCTGAGCGTACTGCCGGAATAACCTTCCAACCGTATTGATGAACTCCTGCCATGGAACGTAGTTCTCACCAATAAATAAGCATCAATATGATTCTCCATTAACGCTTACCTTTTCTCAGGCTATTTTTGCTTTTTTTTGCTTTTCCCCGCCACTTTATGGTGATTATCACATCAATATACATCGATAGATATTAACGTAACTGAAGTGAGGTGAAGCATGAAATTTGAACGCCATCATGAAATATTGAAACGACTCAGTAAATTCGGTTCTGTAAAAGTATCCGATCTGTCCAATAGCCTCAATGTAACGAAAGAAACTATTCGTTCAGATCTTAATGAACTTGCCAGGCTTGGCTATCTGACTCGATGTCATGGCGGTGCTTTTATCGTCCTAGACTCGCTTGATACTATTGCGAAAAATGAAATCGCTTATGCGCTTGAAAATTATGATACAGCCCAGGGAATAAAAAAAGGCCACTCAACTATGAAAAGTCAAGTATGCGTTATTGGTTCGTTTAATGTTGATATCATCAGTTATTTGCCGAGGCTTCCCACTATCGGAGAATCGCTTCTGGCAAGTAATTTTATATTTTCACCGGGGGGAAAAGGTTGTAACCAGGCGCTGGCAGCAAGCTTTGCCGATACTGATGTTTATTTCATAACAAAAGTAGGTACAGATCACTTTAGTGATTATGCGATCAACTTTATGAATTCGTCTAAGATTTATAAAAGTATAATTTATCAAACGAAAGAAACGCAAACCGGAACTGCCACGATCCTTGTTAATGAAGGTACTGGCGATAATGTTATTGCGATCTATCCCGGTGCCAACATGACAATGTCGTCCGATGAAATAACTATTCAGAAAGAAGCGATTATTAATTCTGATGTCATACTTCTGCAGCTCGAAACAAATTATACCGCTCTGCAACAAGCGATCACATTGGCGCAAAAAAACAGTATCCCGGTCATTATTAACCCGGCACCCTATAATGATATCGTCAACGAACTTATTCAGGATGTTGATTATATCACCCCCAATGAAACAGAAGCTGGTTTACTGTCCGGCATAGACGTACACGATCTTGAATCAGCTAAACGAGCTGCAGAAGCTATCCACAATAAAGGGGTAAAAAACACGGTTATCACGCTCGGTAGCAAGGGCTCGCTCGCATTTGATGGCAAAAAATTCATTCGCCAGCGTTTCCAGCGGTCGTTAAAAATACGGCAGGAGCCGGGGATGCGTTTAACGGCTCTCTGGCATCAGGACTTGCGAAAGGAAAATCACTGGAATCAGCACTGTGTTATGCCAGCGCCTTTGCATCCCTAGCGGTGGAGACAAGCAATGCTTCCGACATGCCTGAACATGAATCTGTGATACATCGAATTCAGAGTATACATTATCAGCAAACTATTTTTACGCATTAAGAAGGGACAGAGAATGAATAACACCAAAAAATCACTAAAAGTGCTCTTTATTGGGGAATCCTGGCATATTCATATGATTCATTCAAAAGGATATGACAGTTTTACCTCAAGTAAATATGAAGAAGGTGCGACCTGGTTACTCCAATGTCTGAAAAATAGTCAGGTAGATGTCACCTATATGCCGGCACATACGGTACAAATTGCCTTCCCTGAAGATGTGGCACAGTTAGAACAATATGATGCCATCGTTATTAGTGATATTGGTAGTAATACTTTCCTGCTACAAAATGATACTTTTTATCAGCTTCGCATAAAACCAAACGCTCTCGAACTGATTAAAGAATATGTGAATAACGGTGGTGGGTTATTGATGATTGGCGGCTATCTCTCATTCATGGGAATTGAAGCAAAAGCCAATTATAAAAATACAGTTCTGGCTGATGTGCTCCCGGTTACGATGTAAGATGGTGACGATCGTGTCGAAAAACCAGAGGGTGTTATTGCACAGCCATCACAACCTGAACATCCAGTTATTAAAGGGTTCTCTGAATATCCTTTTTTCCTAGGTTATAACCGGGCGATCGCTAAAGAAAATGCTGAGGTGGTATTAACAATAAACAACGATCCATTACTGGTCTTTGGTAACTATCACAACGGGAAAATAGCCTGCTTTATGAGTGACTGTTCACCGCACTGGGGTACACAGCAGTTTATGTCCTGGCCGTTCTATACCGCGTTGTGGGTAAATATACTGACTCATATTGCAAGATAATAATAATAATGGGGTAACTCCAGTTACTCCATTTACTATAATAGAAGGATTGATGTATGAAAAAGAATAAGTACTCAACTCCCTTATGGATGCTTGCCACGATTCTTGCGGGTATGCTCTCCCCTATGCAATCAGCGGTGAATGGTCAATTAGGTCACTAGTTACAGGACGGTAATGCATGCGCAGTTATCTCCTTTGCCAGTGGTTTAGTCGTGATGTTTTTTATTATTATGGCGCGAAAAGAAACCCGGCAACAATTTGCGGCAATTCCTTCTCTGATTAAAAACCGAAAAGTTCCTCTCTGGAACTGGTTTGCCGGTCTCTGTGGAGCGATGGTGGTATTTTCTGAAGGCGCATCAGCCAGCGCACTCGGGGTCGCAACGTTTCAAACCGCACTGATCTCCGCGCTATTGCTGTCTGGTTTACTTTGCGATCGCTTTGGTATCGGTGTCGACGAGAAAAAATACTTTACCCCTTATCGCATCATCGGTGCATTATTTGCGGTTATTGCTACGATTTTTGTTGTGTCACCTCAGTGGCATTCTACCTCTTTCATCTTACTTGCCATTCTTCCGTTCTTAGCTGGTTTGCTTGCAGGATGGCAGCCCGCTGGAAATGCAAAAGTAGCTGAAGCTACGGGATCCATGCTGGTTTCAATCACCTAGAATTTCATCGTTGGATTTTGTGTTTTAGGCACAGCGCTAGCTATTCGTGTCGCATTAGGGCACGTCACTGTTCAATTACCAGATGTCTGGTGGATGTATCTTGGCGGCCCGCTTGGACTAATGTCTATCGGTTTAATGGCCATTTTGGTCAGAGGTCTGGGGTTACTGATGCTGGGGGTTGCTTCAACGGCGGGCCAGTTACTGGGATCAGTATTGATTGACGTATTAATTCCATCGCTGGGCAATAGCGTTTATCTGGTCACGATCATCGGAACACTGTTTGCACTGGTCGGTGCAATTGTTACCACTATTCCGGAATACAGAACCTCGAAAACAATGAAGAAAATGGAGGTATAATCATGAAAGATTATCTACAAACTGTGACGGGCCCCGTCGCCCGTGAAGATATGGGGCTAACACTTCCTCATGAACATCTGTTCAACGATCTTTCCTCTGTTGTGGATGCTCCTTGCTATCCTTTTTCACAACGGCTTGTTGATAAAAAAGTCACGGCAGAAATCCAGTGGGCATTAAAACACGATCCTTATTGCTGCGCTGATAATATGGACCGCAAACCTATTGAAGATGTGATCTTCGAAATTAATAACTTTATCTCGCTCGGTGGTCGCACCATTGTTGATGCCACAGGGTCTGAGTCTATCGGACGAGATGCGCAGGCATTACGAGAAGTCGCATTAAAAACAGGTCTGAATATTGTTGCTTCCTCCGGTCCCTACCTGGAAAAATTTGAAAGCCAGAGAATTCATAAAACGGTTGATGAACTGGCGGCAACGATTGATAAAGAATTGAATCAAGGGATTGGCGATACGGATATTCGTGCCGGAATGATCGGTGAAATAGGTGTCTCACCGACATTTACCGAAGCCGAGCATAACAGCTTGCGGGCTGCCTCGCTGGCACAGATTAACAATCCTCATGTGGCGATGAATATTCACATGCCGGGCTGGCTTCGTCGCGGTGATGAAGTACTCGACATTGTGTTAGGTGAAATGGGCGTCTCGCCAAATAAAGTCTCTCTCGCACACTCGGATCCGTCAGGAAAAGACGTGGCGTATCAGCGGAAAATGCTTGATAAGGGTGTCTGGCTGGAATTCGACATGATTGGCCTAGACATTACCTTCCCGAAAGAGGGAATAGCGCCAGGGGTGCAGGAGACTGCCGATGCCGTCGCTCATCTCATTGAGTTGGGATACGCCGATCAGCTTGTTCTCAGCCACGATGTCTTCCTTAAACAAATGTGGGCTAAAAATGGCGGTAATGGCTGGGGATTTGTTCCAGATGTTTTTCTGGCCTATCTGGCGGAGCGCGGCGTCGATAAAACGATCCTCAAAAAACTCTGTATCGATAATCCCGGACGATTATTGACCGCATAAAACCATTATCCCCCGGCACACTGCGCCGGGGGATGTCAATTAATACCCCGCCGTTAAATCATCCACCGAGCGCGAGTCGGATGCGCCGTACAACTCACCATCCGACCCAACCATAATGCTTTGCGTGCTGCCCATCGCCTCATTCAGCGCCATTTTCTGACCTTTTGCTTCCAGCAGCTTGAGCGTATCCGGACTAAACCCTTTTCAACACGCAGCTCGTCCGGCAACCACTGATGGTGGAAACGAGGCGCATTGGTCGCTTCGGCAACATTCATTCCACAATTGATGCTGTTCACCACCATTTGCAGCACGGTAGTGATGATTCAGCTACCGGTAACAAAGTGAGTACATAAAGGCCATACTGTCACGAACAGTGCAAAAGTGGCTCTTCCGCAACCTAGGTGAAGATTTTCATGCCAGTGGACTCATTACCCTCCGCCTAAGTAGTTCAAATCCGGCTCGACCATACATCTGGCGTATCAGCACCTTCAGGCGATTTACATGACCTTCGACAACACCATTACTCCAGCGACTGCTGATTGCCTCACATATAGCCGCAGCATCAGCTTCCATCCCCGCAGCTACGCACCGAAGTTCTGCTGAGCCGCTTTCGTGGACTCGGGTGAACCAGCTGCTTAGCTGTGATTTATTTTAGGTTTTCAGAATACGGTAGAACTCGAGTACCAGTTGCTGTGCTATTTTCAACTCCGGTTCTTTTTCACACATCAGACTAATAAATCGGGATGCATAATTTTCTTCGCCCCTGATTATTCTCCAGGGCATCAACCAGCGGCTTACCCGGGACACTGAAGGAAGTCTTGCGGCAGTAGTAACCGGTGGGTTCCAGCCTTTACGCCATTTGGCAACAGTATCCCTGACGATGGTTTCACTGCCTGTCCCCTCCCTGGGCCACCATTTCCCGCCATATCCGGCTGGAATTATAATTACCACTTTCTCGTTGCTCTTTTAACCACTCCCTCCATGGGTCCAGAAGCCCTCGCTTTGGAGGCCGGGTTGACATTTCAGGGAATGTTCCTGAACGCACCCAGCGACTGACTGTCACTCGCGACAGGCCTGTAATACGGGATATTTCCCTGAAACTACATCCCTTGTTATGCAGGGCCATAACCTCTGTCCAATGCTGATGCCGTTTTTTGCGGGTTTGCTGTTTAAGGCGTTCCGGACGACGGAGCGATGCTACAGGCACAGATATTTCTGGCTCAGGTGATTTCTTCAGTGATAACTCTCTGACAACAAGACGTATCAGAGGCATATGTCTGTACATCATTCGTTCAGGCTCATCACCAATATTTTTTAGCAGGTGCCATCGATCGGCCACCTGTCTGGCCTGAGGTGCACCTTCACGTGCTGCTGTCGCATAGACTCCACTGCGATCACGCGAGACAACCTGTATTTCCGGATATTTTCTGAACCAGGTCGCCAGCGTACGCTGATCACGGCCGGGAAGCAGGACGAGGGGACGGTGAGTATCAAGATTGACTATTAACATACCGCAGCAGTGGCCCCGATGCCACGCCCACTCATCAATACCGACATGAGGCGCGCCTGACTGTTTCGTCTCCGGGGTATTGATAACCCTGCGAAGAAGAGTATCAGCACTGCAACGGAGACCCGCTGCCGTTGCAGCCCGTTTTCCAGCCTCACCTCCAGCTATTAATCCCAGTTGACGTTGTAAATTTTGTAACGCCTGTGAAGACTGTTGGTGTGAACCGGCGAAGGGAGCAAGCGACTCGGCAAAAATTTTACGTGAACAAGCTGGGTTACGGCAGTACCAGTGGCGGACGGAAAATACAAGCCATAGCGTCTGTCCTGATCAGGGTAGATGCTGTATCCGGCGCCGACAACAACTATGAACAGAGTCGCTACGCTTAAAGCATTCAGGACATTGTGCTGTTTTGCGTTTTCCGTGGAGATGGAGGGTTATACCGTCAGAGCTAATAATTTGTCGACTGCATCGCCATCCGCAAGGTAACTGTAGAAGTGTCTTAAGAGAGTGCATTGGGTTGCCCATAACTTAAAACAGCTTAGATCCTTGTTCGCCAGAAAGTTTCATCCATTTTCTTCCACCCAGGTTGCGGAAGAACCACTTTTCATCCGTCGTTGACAGATGTGAAGTATGCGGGAGAAAAAGTGAATATCTAACTGTAATAACTCAGACCGGTACGAGTACTCGGGGCGTCTACAATCATTCAGGGCAAAGTGCTAAAATTTCTCTATCCCGGGATGCCCCTACCAACGCAGCACTCCCGGAGATATCATTACAGCTCTGCAACTGATTTCCGCGACTGAACCGCTCAGTTCCTATCCTCCAGTTGCCTTCCTGCAGCCCCCCCTCCCTGCTGTATACCCCAGTACCACAACGCGGGCAGCACTTTTCCCCCTCATAATCTTCGTCACACATCACACAAAACCACTTTCTCACCTTCACCGTATAATCCGGAACCGTCATGCCCTGCAGATGCAAACGACGGGCCTCTTTCTCTGCCGGGTCAAGCCAGGTGCATCGCAGCAGGATTTTCGCAGCAACAGTCATCTGGTCATGTTCAAACCACGGCGGTTGTCCGTCATTTCCCCGCTTAAGTGTTAACGGACAACCACAGGACACACAGCACAAAACGTCCTGTCGGTTGTGCTTCGCGGCTTCTTTCGCCGTAACAAAATGGCCTTTGCTGTCATTCGCCATATAGCAGTTCAGAATTCGCATATCTCCTCCTTGTATCTTGACAATTGGTTAAAATAACTGTGATTAGATTTGGCAAGGTGTATGCAGCCCGATCCCTCAAGGGGTTCATAGCCCGTAGCTCAGCGAATGGCGCATACACTGAGCCACTCATCTGAAACCCGAACAGTTGTCAGTACGCCATAACGCATTTGCAAGGATGGGTAATCATGAGTCAGCCAGGTTCACTTTGTGTGGATATCGATGTTTCGAAAGCGATACTGGATATTGCCGCCAGCAGCGCTATTGAACAATTTTCTGTCGGCAATGACAGTGATGGCTTTGACGCCATCATTGCTGAGTTGAGAATGTACGCCATTGCGCTGGTTTTAATGAAAGCCACTGGAGGACTTGAAACCGCCATAGTCTGTGCGCTTCAGGCAGAAGGTTTTGAGCTTGCCGTGGTTAACCCCAGACAAGCTCGTGACTTTGCCCGCGCCATGGGATACCTCGCGAAAACTGATAGTATTGATGCCAGAGTGCTTTCCCAGATGGCTGAGGTTCTCAACCGGCATCCGGAGCGGGAACGCTTTATCAGAGCACTGCCGGATACTGAATGTCAGGTTCTCACTGCAATGGTAGTTCGTAGGCGGCAGTTGATTACGATGCTGGTTGCCGAGAGAAACCGGTTGCACCCTGCTCATCCATAGAACAGGAAAAGCATTAATATCATCATCAAAGCACTGGAAGACGAGCTTGCGCGACTAGATGCTGACATGAACAGCCATATCCATAGCCACTTCAAAGAGCTTGCTAAGCGACTGAGCAGTATTAAAGGTGTTGGCACCATGACGGCTGCTGCGCTGCTGGCGGAAGTACCCGAACAGGGTAACCTCTCCAGGCGTGAAATCAGTGCGCTTGTCGGTATGGTTCCAGTAAACCGGGACTCGGGCACGATGAGAGGGCGACGAACCATCTTTGGCGGCAGGGCTGGTGTGCGAACAGCCCTGTACATGGCAGCGCTTGTCGCAACCCGCTTTAACCCGGTAATAAAGGTGTTTTACATGCGACTGCTTGCCGCAGGAAAACCCAAAAAAGTGGCGCTGGTTACCTGTATACGCAAGCTGCTGACTATCCTGAACGCAATGCTCAGAAAGAACGAAGAATGGAATGAATCGTACCATCACGTTGCTCCATAATTTTTACGTTCAAGACAGTTGCTGAGCTGTCCGGGGAAGACTGAAACCTCCGGTCTGGCAGTGTGTGCAGTACCGCTCCCCATAATAATCGTGGTGACATTGTCTGCAGTGCCAGCTGGCTTTACGCACCACGGGTAAGGCATCCGGTACGAATTGCTGCAGACGTTTAATCAACTGTATTTCTCTGCGCTCCGGCCTGACATAAGGGCACTGTTGACCGTGCTCTGTCAGCCTGTCGTCAGTGTGTTCAAACCAGGGAAGTTCAGTTTCGTATTGCGGATGGTATCTGAGTGCACTGCCACACAAGTGGCAGGTGTAGTTAGCATAAGGTGCGGCCTGTGCAGTACGGGCGCCCGTCAGACGTCCGTTGCCATCAAGAGCGATAAAGGATTTTGCGTACATAGTCATATACCTCAGCCGCCAGACGACACGCAGGCAACAGCCGTCCCGGTACGGGCAGCGTGGTCAGGGTGTGAATGGCGGTTCAGTTAAAATCTGGACTGGAGTTTGGGTAAAGCAGGCTGGTTGCTGTTACAGCACTGTGGTTGTCACACAATGGAACACTGACGTAAAAAACAGTCAGTGGGCGAGTGGATACATCGTTGCCGCCAGACAACAACCCATACTTTTGGTTTGCCGGATATTGGCGCGCCAGTCGTGCTCAACTCCGGCTACAGCCAAAATTGCGCTCACCGGTGCAGTGAGCTTTGGTATGCTCCTTCGCCAGATAGTCAGCACGTTCCAGCACTTGCTGAAAGCCGGTGTCATCATTACGCGCCAGCCACACCGCCGGCCAGGCCGGAAAATGCACCAGCGTGGCATGGCACCCGACATCCACTCCCAGGGCACTGCACCACGCCTGTTTAATCATCCCGGCCAGAGACTCCGGAGCGCGGTAATCACCGGCACGACACCAGGTATCCCGGTTGACCAGCAACATCAGGTGATAGTGTTTTTTACCTTTGCACTCCCCAAACTCCCGGGCCCAGACGTAATGCAGGGTTGTGGGATGCACGCGTTTACCTTCCCGATGCTTACGTTTCTGGTAAGCGTCGATTCGGGCTTTCAGGGCATTGATGAAGCGGGATATCACAGCTGCGTCCGTTGCTGCCGGTACATCCGGGAGACGCAGGTCAACCCGCAATGCCGTCAGGCGGGGATGAACATTCAGTGCGTGCCGCACCGTCTCACGAATACGTTGCTGCCAGAAGGGGTTGTATTTGTAGGTCATGGTTAAATCTCCGTATGGTTCATACGGAATAGCCACGTCGTAAAAAATGCGCAGAGTCCCTGAAGTGACCTCCGGCAGGACACTGTCTCAGGCACTCTGTGATAACCCGAACGGTCGTCTCCGGACTGACGGTTGAATTTTCAGCGTCGTTTTTTAATGTAAAAAACCGGTTACGGGTAAGGCTGTGAGGAGGGAGTGATGGTGATACGCAAAAAGAAGTGCAGGGACTGTGGAAACGCGATTACTCATAATACAGTGTGTTGCCCGTATTGTGGTTCTGTCGACCCCTTCGGCTACTACCGGAATACAGACCGTATCGTTACCATACTGCTGGCGCTGATTATTGTGGTCCTGCTGACTACTGTCAGCGTCAGTGTGTGTATACTGTGTAGCTGGTGAGATAACGGTTCATGTATCCCCTGAGCTGACAGTGTACCGTGTATATTAAGCGTAACCGACAGGTTCTCCTTCATACCATATTAAATTTTCCAGGTATTGCCGCTGCCTTATTTCGTCCCATACAGGAAAACTCATCTGGGTTTCTGACAAATACGCGAAACTCACAGCCCCTCAATATCAACCACACGTTGTAAGCCGGTAATACCTGAAAATCAGCCTATTACCGCCCACGCCTCCGGCACCATTCCCTTTTGATTTCGAATTCTTTGTTGTCGCTATACCGCTTAATGTTCCCGGTCCTCCGGTGCAGATAACACCGGAGTCATCGTAGCGCTGCTTCAATATTCAGGTGACATATTTCCAGACGGAAGCCGGCGCGCGATCGTAAAGTTTGTTCATTGTCAGTTCTGCCAGCCGGTTGTCAACGGCAGAGTTAAAGGCTTCCAGCTCCGCAAGGGTAAGTTTATAACGCGTGTGGGAATTCACTTTTCCCGCGTCTCCTGACGTATTACGGGCTGCCACTTACCTGGTGTCCCGCAATACAGCCTTAGTGTTCCGTTATCGGGGATCCGGACGCACCGCAACAACCGGGGAAGTATTTCTGGTTTAGAGCAGTGTCAAGAGGGATTTCTCAGCCCCTCACTCACCGGCTCAGTCTCAGGGCAGGAGAATTAATACGCTCAGTTCATGTCTTATACAGGAATGGGCACAGGGGGAGCTGGCGTGTCACTGCTGATTTTACGCATCAGCGTTCATGTATCTGCACTCTGATACATGAACGATTCACAGCGCTCTGTTACCGGAGAGATTTACTCTCTTAGCTTACTCTGGCAAATCCTTTACGTTACTCTCTGATGACTTCTTATATTTATAATACCAATCAGACAGCCTTATCCCATCGGTGATATCAGTCTCCTCCTCGCCAGGAACGGGCTGACTCACTGTAACTACCTCCGAAAACAACTCTGCAATTATCAGAACGCCTGCTTCTCTCCCTGTCCTCACGAAAACTATCCCCTCTTTATCGCGCGTGCGTGCGGAAGCATCTTTTCGCAACAACCACCCGGTATACCGGTACGGCTCAGCCACCGCAACCTCCCCGTTTATCTCCTGGCGGTCACATTCCCGATTATTTTTTACGTTTCTCCCCGGTTGTTATGCCGGTGAAGGTGGCGCGCTGTTTTCATGACCACACCGGCTGGTTTAACAACATCCGGAGGAACATTCTCATGGCTACCCCAGTTTCACTGATGGATGACCAGATGGTCGACATGGCATTTATCACTCAACTGAACGGCCTGACAGATAAGTGGTTTTACAGGCTCATCAGGGATGGGGCCTTTCCGGCTCCCATCAAGCTGGGCCGCAGCTCCCGCTGGCTGAAAAGTGAAGTGGAAGCCTGGCTACAGGCGCGTATTGCACAGCCCCGCCCGTAATTTCTGACCGTTATCCGTTCACCCGCAGCAGACGTAATCCCCGGCCTGCCGGCGGCATTCTGCTGCCTGTTATATCCCCGTGAGGAATATGAAAATGAAACAACAGTATCAGACCCGCTACGAATGGCTCCACGAAAGCTACCAGAAATGGCTGACCGGCTTCACCCGGCACGCCGTATCCTGGGGCGTGTGTCATCCGAATATCTACTACTTCCATAATCTGACGCCCGGTTGGGTGTCATTCAATGGTGAAAAACCGGAGATTGCCATCGTACCCCAGAGCCTGCACCGGCTGATTTATGGCCCTGACAAACGGGCCACGCCGCCCCTGGATGATGATCTGATTGTGAATTTATGCACCAGTGAACATCTGCTGGTTCATCATCCGATGCTGGAAGGCATTCTCCTGTCTGAATGTGAACGTCTGAGGCAGCGTTCTCTGGCAAATAAACTGATCAGCCTCTTCCGTCAGTTTGGTGGCACGGAGTTGCGCCTCAAACTGGTCTGGCTTTGCTGGCTTGATTTAATGACCGGAAACAGCCTTGAAGACTGGAAAGAGAACCTGAAACGGAAATCAGAAAAAGAGCTGGAGGAATGGATCATCAACCGTCAGAGGCAGAGCGCAGCACTGACGGATCTGATGGATCAGTACGTGCTCCTGGCATACCGCACAACGGTTGACGATAGCCGCAACTGATGCCGGTTGCTTCCGGAAGGTGTGACAAAATACGGAAATGATGATGCTCCCGGCCCCGCATGCTCACCTGCAGAGCGTGTTCGTCGTCATCATACTGAGCCATGACGGGCGTTTTAAGGGCATCCTGTCATTGCTGAGCAGGCAACACCACCAGAGGAGCCACGGACAGGGATGTTCTTTACAGCCCGATACACGCCAGGTTCTCAGCAGACTGAATGTGCAGGTGCGGTTATTCACCAGAAATGGCATGCTGCGGTACATACCCATCCTGGTGACAATATGTACGTGGCGACAGCGATCCCGGCACTGTGGAAGAGACTCACTCAGCCTGCAGGATATTCTTTCCGGCATCCGGGAATGTCCGCCTGAATGCAAACAGGATGATATTTGAATCCGTAATACTGTTCTTTCATCATAAATAATTTATGCAGATACAGTTAACCGTTACAGTAGCCGGTTTGTTTTACCGGGAAATAATATCCGTCAGACTGATGCCGGAACATATCTGAAACACGTTATGATGTTTTGTTATCAGAAATGTTGTATATTCTTATCCGTGGCGACAGTTTAATTGGATTTGCCCCTATATTTCCAGACACCTGTTATCACTTAACCCATTACTGGCTTGCTGCCGTAGATATTCCCGTGGCGAGCGATAACCCAGTGCACTATGCGGATGCCATTCGTTAT
>ERZ773108.3126-NODE-3126-length-13149-cov-6.678937_pt1 | contig 13149 bp, 15 predicted proteins | sample MGYA00580570_ERZ773108 | MGnify/ENA primary metagenome ERZ773108 (study PRJEB29015, sample SAMEA2737840) | human gut metagenome | biome: human gut; feature: human-associated habitat; material: faeces | place: China | collected 2012 ...
CAGGGGACGTTTTCCTATAGAGGAGAGAGTACATTCGATAAAGATCAGATTGTTCGTAAGCGCTCAATAATGGCACGGCTGGAACAAAGGAGAAAGGTGTGCGAAAATCTTCCCATATGTCGAAAAACTTCCGGTAAGTTTTTCGAGAGAATGGGAGGAATAAGGGATGACAGAAGTCATGCAAGTACGAGAAGCATACCGAGTGGAACAGTGGCGGCAGCTTATGCAGCAGCGCAAAGATAGCCCCTTGAATAATCGGGAATTCTGTGCGCAGCAAGGGATCAGCGAAAAGAGCTATTACTATTGGCTGAAAAAACTGCGCGAGTCCGCAATGGAACGCGGGATCCCGCAGCTTGTGGCGTTAGAAGATCGTGAGAAGCCGGATGAACTGCGGATAGAGTATCATGGAGCCAGCATGGTACTGCCGGGACATGTGGACATCGATGCAGTCGCCGCAGTCCTGCGTTCGCTGCAGCAAACATGATAGACCTGAGTCGGGTAGAGAAATACTATGTGGCTTGCGGCTATACGGATATGCGCCGGGGCATAGACGGTCTTGCCGCCATCGTGTCACAGCAATTCGGGGCGCCACTGTGTGAGGACAGCCTGTTTCTGTTTAGCGGGCGGCGGACAGACCGGATCAAAGCGCTGTATTTCTCAGGGGATGGGTATGTACTGCTCTACAAGCGGTTAAACAATGGTGCGTTTCAGTGGCCAAGATCGGAGCAGGATCTTCGGTTGTTGGATAAGCGAAGCTTTCGGTGGCTCATGGAGGGGCTGAAGCCGGAGCAGCCGAAGGCCATCCAAAAGTGTAAAAAACAAGATCTATTTTAGAGAAAGTGCTGTACTTTAAGCTCATTTTATGGTACAATATAGCCAAGAAATGAGAGAAAAGGCGGTGGTGTTAAATGGGCAGAACAAATCCTTCTGCAGCCAATAACACTGCCGCTTTTTCGCAGCTGCAGGCAGAGAACGATGCACTGAAAAAGGAAAACAGGGATCTGCGCCAGAAGCTCGCGCGAAAGATTCTCCTTATCATAGGCATCTGTCGTTTCGTAATCAACTTCAGAATCCCCGTCAATAAATACGATGTAGTTATCAGAACTGTGGCGGATCAGGAGGGTAACATTGTCAGGTTCTATGTCTTCAAATTCCTCTAAAATAACGTTCAATTCTTTCCGCTGCGCAATTCGCACGGCATCGCGCTGAATATTTTTTCTCGGATAAAAAACACACAAGCCAACCACTCCCTGTCGAATTGTTTTTAAGAAACACGTTTTATGTATGACATAGTTTGCCTTGTTCCGCAGCGCAGCGCCGCCCTTCACTCAATGCAGGGCCTGCGCCGCTTCCCGAACCGCTCCAAAGGCGGGGTCTTGTTCAAACAGGCAGCTTGCAATGACCTGCATCAGCTTGTAATCCTCCTCCGAGTCGATGTCCAGCACGGCGGTATCCCTCATAATGATGGCATCACAACGGTCATTGATAAAAATCTCCGGCTTTTTTTCCCGCAGGGCACGGGGGGAATAGGCGTAGATGGAGGCGTTCATATCATAGAATACCGGCGCCTGCTGGCGGGCGGTGTACTGGCTGGGGATCGCCTTGGTGAAAAAGCCGTCCCGCTGGCAGACCATGTTGAAATAGGGGTTGCGGCGGGAACCGGTGACGGAATAGACCACATCGGTGTCTGCCCGTGCCCGCTTTTTTTCAATGGCGGCGGCCACATCGTCAACCGTACGCAGCGGAGAGGTGATGTCCAGATCCACCACCATTTCGTATGTCTTTCCGGTGCGGGCCTCCATCTGATCCAGACAGTCCCGAATCACGGAGACTTTGGGTACGGTATCGCCGCCAAGCTCCGCGCGGCGGTGAATGAGCTGCACCGGCAGACTTTTCTGGGCGGTGACGATGTCACAGAGCGCCTCGCTGTCGGTGTTCAAAACCACGTCGATCTCCTCATCGGCGCGCTGCTGCCACAGGCGGATGGCCGCCAGCGTATAGTACACCAGCGGTACGCCCAAAAAGTCCTTTAAGTTCTTGCTCTGAAAGCCCTTAGAGCCTGCCCGGCCGCAGACGGTAAACAGGATCGCCATATCAAACCTCTCCTTTTTGCGCCAGCCGCAATACCCGCGTGGCGTTTTCGATCGTGTTGTCATTGGGGATGCGCCCCTCGATGATGTCCAGAAAATGTGCCAGCTCCGCGGTCTGATAGTTGTCCCGCGCCGCGTCCAAGTGCGTGGTGCGGCAATTTCCGCCGCTGGCAGAAGAGACAGTCCCCGCCAGTAGATCCAGCGTGATGACCTCGCCCGCGGTGAAAAGTTCCAGCGTCCGCTGTGATCTGCGGCCGAAGTAATCCAGATGCAGCTCCACGATGCGGTTGGAGTATCTGCCCATATAGACCGCCAGATCATCGCTGTCGATCTCCAGCGCAGAGTAGGTGCCGCCGAAATAGCGGACCTCCTGAGGGAAGCCCATCAGCCACGTCAGATAGTCCCACTCATGCACCAGATCGATGGCCACACCGCCGCCCATGTCCTTATGGGCGCTGTAACAGGCACGGTAATCCGTCCCCGGCCGCCAGTCCGGCAGATAGCTGGAGCAGATGGCCCGGGCGGAAAAGACATTCGTCATGTCGATGCGCGTTTTGGCGTATTGCAGTACGGGGTTATAGCGCAGAGGGCAGGCCACATAGTAAACGCCGTCCGGACGCAGAGGCAGCGCGGACAAGTCCTGATCCGGGTCATCGAACACCGGCTTTTCAATGAAAACACTTCTCGCGTACGGCGCCCACTGCCGCAGAGTCTCATAGTGCGTTGAGGTGGGATTGGTGATAAAAAGAATGTCGTATTCCTGTTTTCCGACCTCCGAGGCATCATAAATATGGGAGACCGCTTTGGCAGCGGCAGGATCGTCGATGGGACGCTTGCCCCGCCGGTACACGTCGATCTCATGGGCGGCTCCGCGCCGCCCCAACAGGGTATGCAGATTTAAAATGTGCCGTCTGGCAATGGAGCCAAAGCCGACAAAGGCGATTTTCAGCAACGCTCATTCCCCCTCGATCCGGTCAATAAGCCCCAGCACGCGCTGATCCTCATCAAAGGTGTAGGGCAGCGGCGCGCCGTTGTCCACCACGTCAAAAAAGGCGGTCAGCTCGTTCAGATATGCCTCCTCCGCGATAAAGGCGGCATAGCCCTCCTGCTTTTCCACCGAGGTATACAGCGTAACAGGCTCATCCCGCTTTTCCTGAATATTCCAGCGCTTCAGGCCGGCTTCTGTGCCGTCCCAGGAGAGGTAGAGATCCTCGCCGAATACCTCCAGATTCCGGACGGCCTTTCGGCTGACCACATCTATCAGTAAAACGCCCTGCGTACCGTTCTCGTGCTCAAGCAAAAGGAGGTAGCTGTCCGGGCAGGGCGTTTTCAAGGCGGTTTTCTTTCCCTTTTTCACCTGAATGTCCTTGATAGGACTGAAGGTGCGGCAGATCCACGGCAGCTCAATGGCCATGGCCTCCCGGCAGCCGTTGGTGCGGACATCGCCGAGGAAGAAGTCTGTGTAGTTTTCCCAGGGGTGCCAGTCCGGCAGGTACTGGCCCACATGGTAGGAGTAAGAAATGGGACTGTCAGCAGACCGGACGGCCTGCGTCACATAATTCATCTCACGGCGGAACAGCGGCGTGGAGGACAGGAACAGCGTTACCCCCTGTTCCTCTGCCAGCTTTTGATTTTCCCCGTAGCCATCGCTGACGAGGTTGATCTCCGTAAAGACATGAAGGCCCTGCTTCAGACACTGGGAGATGAGCGCGGCGTGGCTCAGGGGGGAGGTGCAGATGAAGGCGTATTTGAGACCGCCTTCGGCAAATGCCTCGTCCAACGATGCGGCGGTGGCAATGCCGTACAGCGCGGCGGCCTCCGCGCGGCGGTCCTCCCGGGCGTCTACGCCGATGATGCGGCTGTCAGGACGCAAGCGCCGCAGCAGGCGAACCCGCCGCTTTCCCATAGAACCGAGGCCGATGACGAGAATATCCATAGAGGCCATCCTTTCACAGATCATAGAAGGTTTTTTGTGTGTTATGGGGGGCGCTGCGGAGGAAGCGCAGCAGCTCCGATAAGATCTTTTCCGAGGTGTGACCGTCGCCAAAGGGGGAAACAGTATTGGCGGCGATGTCCTTGAATTCCGGGGTCATGGCCTTCCTCATGGCCGTTGTGATTGCCTCCTGATCCGGTGGGCAGTCGATGACGCTTTCAGCGCGCATCCGCCCCTTCTGGCGGTCGCCGATGTTGACCGTGGGGATGTGCATGGCGGGGGCCTCCGTAATGCCGCTGGAGGAATTGCCCAGCATCATCTCCGCGCCCTTGAGAGCGGAGAGATAGCGCCGCATCCCAAGAGACGGCACCACCAGCCAGTTTTTCCGACTGACGCCCTCGGCCTGCCAGATGGCGTTGATGGCCCGCCCGCCTGCGTCCGCGTTGGCCAGCGTGACGATATAGGTCATGGCGGGGAACGCGTCCATGGCGGCGATCAGCTCGTGGAGCTGCCGCTCAGCGGTGTTGTCCTCCAGCGTGACGGGGTGGAAGGTGACCACGCTGTAAGGCCCGGCGGTCAGGTCAAATTGCAGGTTTTCCGACAGCTCCCTTACGGAGAGAAGCGGCGTTTGCAGGCAGTTTTCGGTGCTCAGTGCGCCGACGTTGAATACCCGCTCCGGCGCTTCGCCCAGTTGGATGACGCGACGGCGGTAAGCCTCGCAGGAAACGAAGTGCAGATAACTCATTTTTGTGATGGAGTGGCGCAGGAATTCGTCCACCGCGCCCTCCGTGGTCTCGCCGCCATGGAGGTGGGCGATGGGAATGCCCAGCATAGCTGCCGCGGCAGATACGGCGAAGATCTCATAGCGGTCTCCCAGCACCACCAGAAGGTCGGGATGGTGGGCGGAGAAATAATTGGCAAAGGCGCTCATGGCCGCACCGGCGGCTTGGATCATGTGCGCTTTATCATCCCCCTCCCCTAAGGGCAGGGGGATGCTTGCGTCAATGGGCAGTCCGGTCCGCCGGATCTCGTCCAGCGTGTGCCCGTAGGCGGCGCTGAGATGGCTGCCGGTGACTGCCAGACGGAATTCGATCTCCGGGCAGTCATTCAGCCGCCGCAGCAGCGGCAGCAGGATGCCGAACTCCGCACGGGAGCCGGTGACGGCGCAGACGGTGTACTTCATAGCTCGATCATCTCGTCCTCTTCAAAGTCTCGAATGGCGGCCGTTCCTAGAACGTCCCTCCATCTCATAGGGCTGACGCCGCTGCCGGGGCGCTTGACGGTGAGGTTGTCCTCCGTCAGCCGTTCACCGGCCTTGATGGAACGCTTCGCCACGATGCTTTTTCTGGCCACGGCGATGTTTTTCCGTTCCGACGGGCTGGCGGTCTTTTCACCGCTGCCCAGCGCCTGCTCGATGTTGCGGATGGCGGAGACCATGGCGGCCAGCTCCTCCGGTTCCAGACTGGCCTTGTGGTCGGGGCCGTCCATGTTCCGGTCCAGGGTGAAGTGCTTTTCAATGATCGTGGCTCCCAGCGCCGCGGCGGCAATGGGGACCTCAATGCCTTTCGTATGGTCGGAATAGCCCACCTCTACGCCGAAGGCGTCCCTCATAGTCTCCATGGCCCGGAGGTTGACGTCCGCGAAGGGCGTGGGATACTCCGTATTGCAGTGGAGCAGCCGGATGTCAGAGGTTTCGTGTTCCCGGAGCACCCGGAGGGCCGCTTCGATCTCATCCATCTCGCACATTCCCGTGGACATCACCACCGGCCGTCCGGTTTTTGCCAGCGCCTCCAGATAGGGCAGGTTCGTGACCTCGCCGGAGGGGATCTTCCAGAAGGGGACGCCCAGCTGGTCAAGGAAAGCGGCGCTTTCCAGATCGAAAGGCGTGGAGAGGAAGGTGATGCCCACCTCCTCGCAGTATTGCTTCAAGCGTGAAAAGGCATCGTAGGAAAGCTCCAGCTTGGTGAGCATATCGGCCTGAGAGCCGTCCCCTGTGGTATCCTTTTGATAGTCCGCTTTTCCGGCGTTCCGGGAAACCAGATTCTGTGCGCGAAAGGTCTGAAATTTAATGCAGTCCGCTCCCGCGGCCTTGGCGGCGTCCACCAGACGGCACGCCAGGTCAAGGCTGCCGTTGTGATTGACGCCTGCTTCGGCGATGATATATACGCCCATCGTTACTTCCTCTCTAAGATCCTGCCGGGATTTCCCACCACGGTACAGTCGGCGGGAACATCCCGAATGATGACGCTGCCCGCGCCGATGATGGAATCGCGCCCGATTCGGACGCCCTGCATGACCACGGCTCCCGCCCCTATATGGACGTTTGCTTCCGCCTGCACCGCGCCGCAGAGCACCGCGCCGGGACTGACGTGAACGAAGCCGCCCACCATGCAGTCATGCTCGATGACGCTTCCGGTGTTGAGGATGGCGCACACGCCCACGGAGCTTCCCGCGTTGATGACCGCGCGTTTGCCGACGAATGTTCCCTCGGCAAGCTCGGCATGGCTGCTGATGACGGCGGACGGGTCGGCAAGCGGCTCGTCCATATGGTACTGAATTTTCGGGAAAGTGCCCCAGTATTCCTCGGGAGTTATAATTTTTGAAATATTCTCAACGCCTATTGTATCGGCAAATTTCTTTGCAAAGTGTATTTCGTTGTAGCGGTCGCCGTCGGGGCTTTCAAAACCCACGGTAAAAGTTTTATCAACGTTTGCCGCCTCTGCAATATAGCTTGAATCAATACCGCTTGAAAGGAATGAGCCTACCTCAACGTCGGCTATCTTATGCGCCGCAACCGATTCGCGCACAGCCTTATCGGTAAGGTCGGCAAAATACTCAAGCACGCCGTCTTGTGCGTTGAAATCGGGCTTGAAATAGCGCGTTTTCTTCATTTCGCCGTTTTTAAAGGTGAAATAATGCGCGGGCGGCAGCTTGTAAACGCCCTTGAAAAATGTTTCCTCGGTAGGAGAATACTGGAATGAAAGGTAATGCGCAAGCGCTTCCTCATTTAGCTCCTTTTTGAAATCGGGGTGCTCTAAAAACGACTTTATTTCAGAGCCGAAAATAAAGCTTTCACCCATAAAGGTATAGTAAAACGGCTTTATGCCGAACATATCTCGCGCGGCAAAAAGCGAGCGGTCGCGGCGGTCGAAAATAACGAACGCAAACATTCCGCGAAGCCTTGGCACCATGCTTTCGCCCCATTCCTCAAAACCGTGCAGCAGAACCTCGCTATCGGAATTATTGGCGAAAATATGCCCCTTTTCAAGTAATTCGGCGCGCAGCTCTTTAAAGTTATATATCTCTCCGTTGAAAACAAGCACCAGGGACTTATCCTCATTGAACATAGGCTGACCGCCCTCGGCAAGGTCTATAATGCTGAGCCGCCTGAATCCGAGCGCAATATCGGTATCAACAAACTGCCCCGACGCGTCAGGCCCTCTGTGTACGATTCTGTCCATCATACGCCCGAGCACCGTGCCGTCGTCCTTTATATAATTTGTAAAGCCCGTAAAGCCACACATAATTGAATTCGCTCCTTATAAAGCATAATAAATTCATTATACACTAAAAATCCGCTCTTGTCTCTATTTTTTTCAAAGAAAATAAAAATATTTAAAAACTGCGCTTTTCGGGATAGACAAACCCGACGGTTTATTATATAATATATGTGTATCTTTTTTAAAAAAGCGGAGGTTAAAATGGAGAAGATTTTAGTGCTTGACTTCGGCGGTCAGTATAATCAGCTTATCGCCCGGCGTGTAAGAGAGAATAACGTTTACTCGGAAATTCGCCCCTACACCGCCCCGATTGCGGAAATAAAGGCTGCGGGATATAAGGGAATAATTTTAACGGGCGGACCCAAAAGCGTATACGGCGAAAACGCCGTGCTTTACAGTAAGGAGCTTTTCGAGCTGGGTATACCTGTAATGGGCATTTGCTACGGCGCACAGCTTATGGCGCATATGCTCGGCGGTGAGGTAACTGCGGGCGCCAGCGAATACGGCAAGGTTGAGGTAAAGGTGGATAACGGCAGCAAGCTTTTTGCGGATATACCCTCAAAAACCGTTTGCTGGATGAGCCACACCGACTACATAAAGCAGGTGCCGCTCGGCTTTAAAATCGTAGGCAAAACCGATGTTTGCCCAGTTGCCGCAATGGAAAACCCCAAGGAAAGGCTGTATGCCGTTCAGTTCCACCCCGAGGTTATGCACACTCCGCTCGGCTCACAAATGATAAGGAACTTTATTTATAACGTCTGCGGCTGCAAGGGCGAGTGGACCATGTCCTCCTTTACCGCCCGCACAATTGAGGGACTTAAAAACAAAATCGGCAATAAAAAGGTGCTTTGCGCCCTTTCGGGCGGAGTGGACAGCTCTGTTGCAGCCCTGCTTTTGCACAAGGCGGTAGGCGAAAACCTCACCTGCATTTTTGTTGACCACGGTCTGCTTAGAAAGGATGAGGCAAAGCAGGTAAACGACCTGTTCAGAGGCACTTATAATATAAATCTTATATCGGTTGACGCGTCCGAGCAGTTTTTGGGCCAGCTGCGCGGCATAAGCGAGCCTGAGCAAAAGCGCAAGATTATCGGCAGAGAGTTTATACGCGTATTTGAGGCTGAGGCTAAAAAAATCGGCAAGGTGGATTATCTGGTTCAGGGCACTATTTACCCCGATTGCATTGAGTCGGGCGTAGGCGACGCCGCGCTTATAAAGAGCCACCACAATGTGGGCGGTCTGCCCGATCACGTTGACTTTGACGAGATAATAGAGCCGCTCAGAGACTTATTTAAGGATGAGGTGCGCAAGGTAGGCTTAGAGCTAGGTATGCCGGAAAATATGGTGTACCGTCAGCCTTTCCCGGGTCCGGGGCTCGGCGTTCGCATTATCGGCGAGCTTACCCGCGAGAAAATTGCTATTTTGCAGGATGCCGACGCTATCTTCCGCGAGGAAGTGGCAAACGCGGGGCTTGACCGTGAGATAGGTCAATACTTCGCCGTGCTTACAGATATGCGCTCGGTGGGCGTTATGGGCGATTTCAGAACCTATGACTACACCGTAGCGCTCCGCGCGGTTACAACCAGCGACTTTATGACGGCTGACTGGGCGCGTATTCCGTATGAGGTGCTCGACGCCGCCTCCCGCCGCATAGTAAACGAGGTTAAGGGCGTAAACCGCATTGTGTACGATATAACCTCCAAACCCCCGGCAACTATTGAGTGGGAATAATTTCACACCCGTGAAAAAGCCCGTAGTTATGCGGATTTAGCCATTTGAGTGTCCCTTGTGGCAACAAAATGGCAACATTATTTGAATTATTGTAAAAGTAAAGAGCTATCAGATTTTTTGAAAGTCTGATAGCTCTTTTTGTTTTATCATTTTTAATCGTTCTTCAACCTATCTTTGAAAGCTTCAACCATAGCATCGCTGAGATTCTGTGACGGTACTTTTACAAAGCTGGAAGTTTCATCATACTTTGGATAATTGTAGCGCCACTTATCGTATTCGTCACGATTTATGTCGCCGTTGTGATATTTCTCGGATTGTTCAGCCCACGCATTAAGCATTTCTGAAAGCTCGGCAGCATCTTTTCCTTTTTTAGGGTCTGCATACATTGAAACACCGTTTTCAGTCTTTACTATTGTCAATCCATATCTGTCCTCTAATGTAAACAAGGTGTGCATTAACCCTATGTAGTCGTCGATGTCGGGAACAGAAAGAGCCTGCGGAGATATATCAAAAACCTCTGCAAGTTTATTTGTTAAATCTGCTTTTGGTGTTCTTGAGCCGGATTCATACTGTGCCATACGAATGTCAGCAGTCTTTTCAGGAAATCCGACCACCTGTCCTAAATATTTCTGTGTCATTCCGCAAAGATTACGAAAGAATCTTATTCTCTCTCCGATTGCCATTAAAATGCACTCCTTACTTATGTAATGTGCAATCAGTATATCATATATGTTTAGTATATGTCAAGCAACATAAAACAAAAAAGTTTAATATTTTTACGAAAGCCACTTGACATAACGGAATATGTTTAGTATAATCATTAAGCAAATAGCGTTAAGCTATTTGTAAACAACTGAATAACCGTCATACATCACGGTAATGGTGTATCCGCTCGGGCAAATCGGAATGCGGTCAGAAAGTATCCGACAATAAATAAGAAAATTATATCTAAAACAGAAAGGGGTGATGAAATGGAAAGTGCAAGCTTTATGAAAGTAGATGAGGTGGCGCAGGAATTGGGTGTTTCCAAATCCTATGCTTACAAAATCGTCCAAAAGCTCAATGCCGAGTTAGCCAAAAAAGGCTATATGGTGATTTCCGGAAGAGTAAACAAACAATACTTTATGGAACGCACCTGTTACGGTGCCGACAAGAAAGAGAGGTAAATTTATGGCAGTATATAAAGAAGAAAAAACAAATACTTGGCGAGTTCTCTATCGCTATACCGATTGGAATGGCGAACGAAAGCAATCACAAAAACGTGGATTCAAAACAAAACGTGAGGCTCAGGCGTGGGAAAGAGAACAGCTTAATAAGCTTGGTGGAGATTTGGATATGAATTTCAAGAGTTTTGTTGAACATTACTCTGAAGATATGCAGACTCGACTTAAAGAAAATACCTGGGAAACCAAGAAACATATTATTGATAAAAAGCTTGTTCCATATTTCGGTAAGCTGAAAATGTGCAACATAACGGCACAGCAAATTATCACTTGGCAAAATGAACTTATCAATTACAAGGACGATAAAGGCAAGCCTTATTCGCCGGTGTATTTGAAAACAATTCACAATCAGTTGTCTGCAATCTTTAACCACGCAGTTAGGTACTATAATTTGAAAGAAAATCCTTGCCAAAAAGCAGGAAGTATGGGCAAAAAGAAAAATCGTGAAATGCTCTTTTGGACAAAAGATGAATATCTTAAATTTGCCGATGTGATGATGGATAAGCCTATATCCTATTATGCTTTTGAAATGCTCTATTGGACGGGTATTCGTGAGGGCGAGTTGTTGGCATTAACGCCTGAGGATTTCGATTTTGAAAAGCAGACTGTCACAATTAACAAGTCATTTCAGCACTTGAACGGCAGAGATATTATAACTTCGCCGAAAACAGAAAAGAGCAACAGGACAATCAAACTTCCGAACTTTCTTTGCGATGAAATACAGGACTATTTGAAAATGCTCTATGATGTAGGCTTAGACGACAGAATGTTCCCTGTTACAAAAAGTTATTTATACAGAGAAATGGAACGAGGCTCAAAGCAAGCCGGAGTAAAGCGAATCCGTATCCACGATATTCGACACAGCCACGTGAGCTTACTTATTGATATGGGATTTTCCGCAACGGCGATTGCAGACCGTGTGGGTCACGAAAGCATAGAAATAACATACAATTATGCTCATTTGTTCCCGTCAAAGCAGACGGAAATGGCAGACAAATTGGAAATGGAAAGAGGTAGATAATATGTCGCTTAAAAACAGAGATGAACACAACCGCTGGCGAAATAAAACGGTAGCGTTTAGGGTTTCGCCGGAGGAGTGGGAGCAAATCGAAAGATATGTTCGTTTGTCCGGCTTAAATAAGCAGGACTATATCACACGACGATTAACGCACCGAGAAATAACAGTGCAAGGCAATCCGAGAGTGTATAAGGCACTGCGTGATAACCTTGCCGATGTGCTTGCGGAGCTTAAACGAATTAAGGCAGGTGGTGAAGTCAATGACGAACTGCTTGACTTAATCGAAATGATTACCGATATTCTCGGCGGACTTAAAGGAGATGATTAAAATGGAAAATAAAAAAATGACCGCTCCGAATGTATCTGTTGGCGCAGATACAGAGCAGTCACCAAATGTATGTACTGATAGTATAACCGATTTGGAACAAGATTTCAAGGAAATTGAAGAAATGCAAAGAGAAATGTTTCGTCAAATGCAACCTTCGTATTTGCAAACGGTTTCGATGGCTGATTTGTATGATACGGTTTTTAATGTTCAAACACCGTTGATAGACGGTTTGCTACAAAGGGGTACTTATATTTTTGCAGGCTCTCCAAAGGTGGGTAAAAGTTTTATGATGGCACAGCTTGCTTATCACATAAGCACAGGCACACCGTTATGGGGTTACAAAGTGCGAAAATCAACCGTTCTTTACTTTGCGCTTGAAGATGACTATCCCCGCTTGCAAAAGCGATTGTTTAAAATGTTTGGAGCTGAGGAAACAGATAATCTGTATTTTGCCACGCAATGCAAAACATTGAACGAAGGCTTGGACGAACAAATTAAAGGCTTTATGGAAGAACATTCAGATACAGGCTTGATTATTATCGACACATTAAAGCGTGTTCGTGAAGCCGGCGGAGCCGATTACAGCTATGCAAGTGACTATGATATTGTAGCAAGGCTAAAATCATTGGCAGACAGCTATAATGTTACAATGCTCATTGTTCACCATACTCGCAAGCAAAAAGCGGAAGATATTTTCGATATGATTTCAGGAACAAACGGATTGATGGGAGCCGCCGACGGAGCGTTCGTTCTGAGCAAAGAAAAACGAACTTCTAATAATGCCACACTTGATGTTGCCGGTAGGGATCAACAAGATATGAAAATTCATCTTGTGAGAGATGCCGAAAAACTAATTTGGAATTTTGAAAAGTCCGAAACAGAATTGTGGAAAGAGCCGCCTGAGCCGCTATTTGAAAAAATTGCATCAACTCTTTTGTCGGAAAGTAAAGTGTGGGAAGGTACTGCTTCCGAACTATGTGACATTCTCGGAGAAGATGTTAAACCAAATGTTCTTTCATTGAGGTTAAGTATAAATGCAAACCGACTGCTTAAAGATTATGGCATTCACTACAAAGCATGCCGCACCCACGGTGGACGCAAGATTTCTCTTTGGAAAGATACGGACAGCGTGACAATGTGTGACGACCGTGACAAACTTTCTGAGAACGATGACGAGGTCGAAAACATCGTCACCACCGTCACGGTTTGACACGCATTAAAGTTTTTGCAGGGTGCAGGTGGCTTTTTTCAAAAAGCCACTCCTGCTTCTCAAGGAGCGCAAAACCTGCTTGCAGGTTGCATTTTTGATGGGCTTGCCTGTCAAAAGTG
>ERZ773108.3128-NODE-3128-length-13146-cov-6.382171_pt1 | contig 13146 bp, 8 predicted proteins | sample MGYA00580570_ERZ773108 | MGnify/ENA primary metagenome ERZ773108 (study PRJEB29015, sample SAMEA2737840) | human gut metagenome | biome: human gut; feature: human-associated habitat; material: faeces | place: China | collected 2012 ...
GGCGCGTTCACCGCGCCGAAGATGGCGAGCGCCGCCAGCAACGCCGCGCCGGCGGTCAGCGTCCTGCGCCGCAGAACAAGAAAGCGCGGCTTCGCCGTCTCCCGTTTCCCGCGCTTTTTCCTCAAGGCAAACTGCAAAAACATCCGCATATCCTCCCCATTTTGTTTTGGTAGAGGGTATGCGGCGCTTTTCTTTTTCATACCGGGCGGAGCCCCGTGCGCGTCACGGGACAGGCCCGTCGTCCGCCGTCCGCACACCGATTTTCGGCAGAATTTACTTTTTTCGTTGAGAAAAAGCCGCGCTTGTGTTACACTGGATACAACTATCATAGAAAATGAAACGCGCGGCCCTTCGCCGCACACTGAAAATTCAATCGTTTTTGGAGGAGAAAAATCATGGAGATCAGAAAAGAAAAGAAGGATTCCGCGCTGTCAATGGCCATTGAGGGCCGTATCGACACCACCACCGCCCCCCAGCTGGAAACGGAGCTGAAGGCCGACCTTGACGGCGTCACCGAGCTGCGTCTGGACTTCGGGCAGGTCGAGTACATCTCCTCGGCGGGACTGCGCGTGCTGCTGTCCGCGCAGAAGCTGATGAACCGTCAGGGCAAAATGGTGCTCACCCATGTAAGCGAGTCGGTGATGGAGATCTTTGAGGTGACCGGCTTCTCCGACATTCTGACCATTGAGTAACACCATGCGGACGATGAGCCCCGCCGCACATCGGACGGCGGACCGCTTTACCGCTCGGATGTTCCGTGGACTGTGGGTCCCTGCCATGCTCTCGTCGCTCGGCTGGGCGCTGAGCGATATGGCGGACGCCGTGGTGGTGGGGCAGCGGCTGGGCGCCGTGGGACTTGCCGCCATCGGTCTGATCCTGCCGGTCTACATGATCAACTGCATGTTTGCCCACGGCCTCGGACTGGGCGGCTCCGTTCGCTATTCCCGTCTGCTGAGTCAGGGCAAAACGCAGGAGGCCGTGGACAGCTTTCACGGCGTGCTCGCGCTGGCGCTGCTTTTCAGCGTCACGACCGCCGTGCTGGGCAGCGTGTTCATGGACCCGCTGCTGGCGCTGCTGGGCACGCGGAGCACGGACGGCGCGCTGTATGCCGCCACAAGGGATTATCTGCAGGTCCTCGTCGCGGCCACGCCGCTGTTCTACCTGTCCAACGTGTTCAACTACTATCTGCGCAACGACGGGAGTCAGCGCCGAGCTGGCGCCGGCTCGGTCATAGGCAACCTTTGCGACATCGCGCTGAACATCACGCTGGTGCTGGCGCTGGACATGGGCACGCGGGGCGCGGCGCTGTCCACCGCGCTGGGACAGATCATCACCATCGCCATCTATCTGCCGGGCTTTTTCGGTCAGAAGCACACGCTGCGCTTCGCGCTGCCGCGCGGGCGCTGGCTCGTCCCTGCCCTTTCCGCGCTGAAGGCGGGTATGGCCACCTCGGTGCAGTATCTGTACCAGATGATCTTCTTCCTCGTGTGCAACAATCTGCTGATCCGTCTGGGCGGCGAAACGGCGGTGGCGGTGTTCGACGTCATTCAGAATACCTCCTACCTGATCCTGTACCTGTTTGAGGGGACGGGGCGCGCCATGCAGCCCATCCTCTCCACCTATCAGGGCGAGCACAACCGGCAGGGAATGCGGAACACGGTGCGTCTCGGCTTCACGGCGGGACTGACGGTGGGAGGCGCGCTGATCGCCCTTGTGGAGCTGTGGCCCGCGGGAATGTGCCTGCTGTTCGGCATCGCCGGTTCGGCGTCGGAGGCGCTGGCGTGTACCGCGCTGCGGCTCTACGGCGCGGGGGCGCTGTTCGCCGGCATCAATATCCTGCTGTGCAATTACTATCAGGCCTGTGAGAACGAAAAGCCGTCGTTCCTGCTGGAGACGCTGCGCGGCGCGGTGCTGCTCATCCCGCTGACGTTCGTGTGCTATGCCTTGGGGTTGCAGCGCTTCTGGCTGCTGTTCCTGCTGACGGAGGCCGGCTCGCTGGCGGTGTTCCTGCTGCTGGGCCTCGGCGGCCGCTATAAGAAAGCGGAGCTGCCGGAGGAGCGCATCTTCCAGCGGACGATCCTCAGCAACGCGGAGGATGTGATGGACGTGTGCCGCGAGCTGGAGGCCTTCTGCGAAGTCTGGGGCGCGGACATGAAGCAGCAGATGTTTTCGACCATGACCGTGGAGGAGCTCGGCATGGCCATCTTGAAGCACGGCTTTCAGGGGCGGACGGACGGCTACCTCCAGCTGACGGCCATCATGGACGAGGGCGGCGTGCTGGAGCTGCATCTGCGGGACGACGCCACGACCTTCAATCCCTTTGCGTTAGATACCTCCCGCGCCAGCCGGGACGAGGATTTCGACATGGACGGCATGGGCGTGCTGGTCATCAAAAAGCGGGCGAAGGAATTTTTCTACCGGCGCTATCAGGGCTTCAACACACTGATCATCAAGATCTGAGGACAAAGAGGGAAAAGCGATGAAGGTCGTTTATTTCGGCAGCGACGTGTTCCTGTCGTGCTTTGAATATTTTGTGGAAAAGCATCAGGTGCTGGCGCTGTATACCTATCACAACGACGAGGACTATTTCACGGAATATGCCATCGTAAAGCGGGCGGAGGAGCTCGGCATCCCCGTCCACTACGAGGCCATCTCGCCGGAGGAGATCCGGCGGTACTTCACGGAGGAGGGCTGCGAGCTGTTTTTCATCGCGGAGTATGACCGCATCCTGACGCTGCCGGAGGAGCTTCCCGCGTTCCGCGGCATCAACACCCACAGCTCGCTGCTCCCGCAGGGGCGTAGCTATTACCCCATCGAGGGAGCCATGGAGCGGGAGCTGTCATGCACCGGCGTGACGATGCACAAGGTGGCGCAGCGATTGGACGGCGGCGATGTTCTGGCGCAGCATACCATTGACATAACCGCGGACACGGACAGCATCGACGTCTATCTGCAAAGCGCGGCATGGGCGCGCGCGACGGTCGAGGAGCTCCTCGAGCACCTTGACGACCGCTGGGCGGCCGGCCGGCCGCAGGCGGAGAAGCAGCCCTACTGGAAGCGTCCCGCGTCCGCGCTGCTGACGCTGCATCCTGAAATGAGCCGGGCGGAGGCCCTGGCGATCTTCCGAAAATACAATTCCATGACTCAGGTGGAGCTGGGCGGCGCGTGGTTCTATGTGACCGCGATAGGGACCGGCACGGCTCCGCTGCCCTGCGAGGTGCAGCGTCTGTCCCCCACGCGGGCGCTCTACCGTGTAAGAGACGGTCATTTGCGGCTTCATATCCATCCGATGGAGGTGCGGACATGAAACGAGCAAGGAGCATACGGTTACAGCCCAAGCTGCTGCTGGGACTGGTGGCGATGGCCGCCGTCCTCGCGGCGATCCTGGCCCCCACGATTGCCCAACTGTACCGGGCGCGGATGGAGGAGCAATACGCCTCTCTCGCGTTCGGTCAGGCCTCCGTGGCGGCGGATCTCATCGACGGAGACCGCGTGGAGCAATACTACCGGACCGGCGAGAAGGACGCCTATTATGAGGAGATCCACCGCTACCTGCAGGACGTCAGGGAGAAGCTGGGACTGAAATACTTCTATGTGGTCGTGCCGGAGGATGAGGTCATGTACTACATCTGGGACGCGGGCGTTCCCGGAGAGGACGGCGTCTGCGACCTCGGCGACACCGACGCCTACTACGGCGGCGGCAACGAGCTGATGCACGGTGCCTTCGCCGTCGACGCGGAGCAGACCATCCTCATCACCAACAACGAGGAGTACGGCTATCTGGCGTCGGCCTACGTCGCCATCCTCAACAAAGCCGGCACACCGGTGGCGCTGGCCAGCGTGGACATCTCGATGGACATGATCGACCAGCAGATCCGGCAGTTTCTCGGCCTGACGCTGTGCGTGGTGCTGGCCGTTCTGCTGCTTTCCATTTTCGCGTACTACTACTATGTGCGGCGCATTCTGATCCGTCCGCTGAGGACTCTGCACCACGCCGCCATCGGGCTGGTGGAGAGCAAGATGGCGGCCTTGTCCGACTTCCGGGTGGAGGTCAACACCGGCGACGAGCTGGAGGAGCTTGCCCATTCGTTCCAGTACATGGTGTCGGAGCTGAATGAATATATTCAAAATCTCAGCCGCGTCACCGCGGAAAAGGAGCGCATCGGCGCGGAGCTGGACGTGGCGCGCCACATTCAGGCGTCCATGCTGCCCTGCATCTTCCCCGCCTTCCCCGAGCGCCACGAGTTCGACATTTACGCCTCCATGACACCGGCGAAGGAGGTCGGCGGCGACTTCTACGACTTTTTCCTGGTGGATGACGACCATCTGGCGCTGGTCATGGCGGACGTGTCCGGCAAGGGCGTCCCCGCGGCGCTGTTTATGATGATCTCCAAAACGCTGCTGAAATCCGCCGCGCAGAGCGGTCTGTCCCCGAAGGCCGTGCTGGAAAAGGTGAACGATCAGCTCTGCGAAAACAACGAAGCGGAGATGTTCGTCACCGTCTGGCTGGGCATCCTCGAGATCTCCACGGGAAAAATGAAGTGCGCCAACGCAGGCCACGAGTATCCGGCCATCATGCGCAAAGGCGGCTCCTTTGAGCTGTTCAAGGATAGGCACGGCTTCGTGCTGGCCGGCATGGAGGGCGCCCGATACCGCGAATACGAGCTGGAGCTGGACGCGGGAGACCGTCTGGTGGTCTACACGGACGGCGTGCCGGAGGCGACGAATGCCTCCAACACGCTCTACGGGACTGACCGGATGCTCCGTGCGCTGAATGCCGCCGAGGGCGGCTCGTGCCGTCAGCTGCTGGAGGCTCTGCACCGCGATGTGGACGAGTTCGCGGGCGGCGCGGACCAGTTCGACGATATCACCATGCTCTGCATCGAGATGAAGTCGTCGGACATGAAAAAGATCAATCTCGCGCCGACGCTGGAGCAGCTGCCGCAGGCCACCGACTTTTTTGAGGGCATCCTCGCCGAGGCGGGAGCCCCCATGAAGGCGATCGCTCAGGTCAACGTAGCGGTGGATGAGATCTTCTCCAACATCGCCCGCTACAGCGGCGCGACCGGCGTCGTGCTGGGCTGCTCACTGAAGGACGGCAAGGCGACGCTTCGCTTTTCCGACAACGGACGGCCCTATGACCCCACTGAAAAGCCCGACCCGGATACAACGCAGTCGGCGGAAGAGCGGGAGGTCGGCGGTCTCGGCATCTTCATGGTGAAGAAGCTCATGGACGAGGTGACCTATGAATACGCGGACGGGTCGAACATCCTGACGCTCGTGAAGAGCCTTTGACCGATCGTACCGGGTCGCCTCCCGTCCCGCAGCGGAGCATTTCCGGAAGAGTTTTGACCGAGGAAACACGATGAGCAAATACGATGCACAGCTCAGCAGGAGCTGAGCCGCCGCGAGATACAAAGAGGCCCATCTGCCAAAGCAGATGGGCCTCTTCTCTTTGTTTTGTCTGAGGGAGCGCGTTCCCGTTACTTGTTGTATGCTCTGTAGAGGAACGTCACGATCTGACCGCGGGTGCAGTCGTTGTCGGAGCCGAACAGGCCGCCGCCGATGCCCTCGGTCACGCCGTTGGCCGCCGCCCAGGCGACCGCGTCAGCAAAGTAGCTGCCGGTCGGGACATCGGAGAACTCCGCCGCACTCGCCGCCTTGGCCTTCAGGGCGCGGGCGAGGAAGGTCACCGCCTGCGCGCGGGTGCAGGTCGCGTCGGGAGAGAATGTGCTGGTCGTCGTGCCGGTGGTGATGCCGTTTTCGATGGCCCACGCCACGGCCTTCTCATAGTAGCTGCCGCTGACCACGTCGCTCATGCCGGACGCAGCGCCCTTCGGCTCGGGAGAGCCGGCGGCGCGCCACAGGAAGGTCACGATCTGCGCGCGGGTGCAGGGCTGCTCGGGAGCGAACAGATTGTTGCCCACGCCGGTGGTGATGCCGTTCTTGACCGCCCACTTGACGGCCTCATAGAAGTACGCGTTGTTGGGCACGTCGTAGAAGAAGTTCAGCATGGAGTTGTCCTCCATGAAGGTCGCCTTGACCTCGACCTTGCCCGCAGGCATGGTGAAGGTGTACTTGCCGTTGCCCTTGTCCTTGAGCGTCAGCTCGTTGCCGTTCTTGTCGGTGACGGTCAGGGTCTCGAGGACGTAGCCGCTGTCGGGCTTGACGGTGACGGTCACCCGGTCGCCCTTGGAGGCACTCTTCGGGCTGACGGTCACGGTGCCGTGCTCGGTCTTGCTCGGGGTAGAGACGGAGTAGGTCGGGTCGTAGGAGCTGCTGCCGCCGGAATAATTGTAGCTCCAAGAAGCGGTAAGAATAACATTCTTCGTAACTTTGTAGGGGCTGCTCACCTTGGTGCTGCCGTCATACCAGCCGTTGAAGGTGTAGCCGCTGCGGTAGGCAGGCGTGGGGAGGGTGATGGTCGTGCCGCTGGCCACATTGTATGTGGTGTCAGCAGTTGCACCATCGTTATACTTCAGGGTAAGCGTGACTAAGTCTTCTTCCTTGACACCGCCGTTATAGATCACGCCCTTAACCGGCGTGACTTCAATGGACTGACCATTTCCGTTTTCTTTGGACAGATACAAATGCTCGATCGTACCATCGTTGTACTTGAATGTTGCGCCGTAGTTGGCATCATGCTCCACATAGAGATTGGTGACCGTACCACCGTTCATCGTGAAGCTGCCAGGATTGCTGGCCGACCACGCATTGGCGTTTACAAACACGTTACCGATCGTGCCGCCGTTGATCGCAGTCAGCGCGCCGTTGGCATTGGCGCCAATCCACAAATCGGAACTGTACTGCAAGTACTTTTCATTCTGATACAGTTCAGCGTTCTTGTTGCCAGTAATGCTGCCGGACTTCATTTCAAAGGACGCGCTGCTGGTCATGTAAACGCCGCCGATAAAGTTAGGAGCCTTGCCGTTCGTGATCGTCGCACCGTCGATGGTCAGCTTACCCTTATCACAGAAAATCACGCGGCACTTCTCATTGCCGTTAACTGTAACATCTTTCAGCGTGACCTCGCCGGAAACGTAGAGAACGCAGCAGGTGTTGTTATCTTTGCCGACAATAAAGTTGTTGGCAGCCTTGATCGTGTACTTGCCCTGACCGTCGATGGTGATGTTCTTTGCAAGATTGAGCGTGGAGGTCAACTCCACATCCTTCAGCAGCTTCACGGTCTCGCCGTTCTTGGCCGCCGTGATGGCGGCGGCAAGGGTGTCATAAGCGCCTACGGTGTTCCCCTGTGCGTCGAGGACTTCGGCAACCATGTCCTTATTCTCATTGATCTTCACGCCATGGGTGTTGCCGTTCTGCGTAGGTACAAAGCCGGGAGCGCAGCAATTTTCAGGGACTGCGCTGGAGAACGTACCGCCGGAGACGGCGACCGTACCCTTGTCTGCGGTGAAGTCGCTCTCGGTAGCGTTTGCCCAGTCGTATGCCTTGATCGCGCTGTTGCCTTCCTTGGCAGTGAATTTGCCGCCGGAGACGGTCACAGCGCCCAAACCCTTATAGCCGGTGCGGTTCACAACGGAGATCGCCGCGCCGTCCTGGATAGCGCCGTCGCTCTCGGCCTTGGGCACCGCATCACCGGTGACCGTGACCGCGCTGCCTTCATTGATGCTCAGGCTGCCTGCGCAGACCTGAACGCCCATGGTCTTGGCAGTGACGGTGCTGTTATCCAGAGTCAGCGTACCGCTGCTGGGGAAGTAGATGCCGAAGCCGTTCGGAACATTGAGCGTGCTGTTCTTCAGCGTAACGGTATCGTTTGTGTTGTTGCCGTTGGTCTCGATGCCACTGTTGCCGTTTGCCGTCGCCGTAACGCCATCGAGCACCAGGCCGGAATTGTCGTACGTGATGGTGCCGCCCATAGCGGAGGGAATCAGACCCACCATCGAGCCGCTGACGACCGTACCGTTCTTCACGGTCAGCGTCACATCGGGATAATTGATCTCAAACGCCGCATCATTGACATTGGTGCCGGTGTAGGTCCAGGTGTAACCGTTCAGGTCCACCGTGCGGTCAATACTGCCGGAGTTAAAGGTCGAGCCGGTGGTGTAGTCGCGCAGGAGGACGATCGTATCGCCGTCATTCTGCGCCTTGAACGCATCTTCCATGGTGTAGTAACCGGTGCCGCCGATCTTGCACAGGTAGACCTTTGACACGCCGAAAGAGCCGTCGCCGTTCTTTTCTGTCTTGGCATCCTCAGTCACATACTTGGACGGATCTTTATCGAACGAGCCGCCGGTGACCTCGATGGTCGCCTTGGCGGTTTCTTCAGTAGGAACAAGGTCGTTCGAGTAGGTGTAGGTTCCCAGCGCGCCGTTGACCGTGCCGCCGGTAATTTCAACCTTGGCAACTTTGCTCTCGGCGCTGCCATAGTTCACGGAAAGGACATTGCCGTTGACCGTGCCGCCGCTGATCGTAAGGGTGGAGTTTGAACCGCCGCTGTATGTCCAGGAAGAAACTGCGCCGTTGACCGTGCCGCCCTTGATCTTCGCTCTATGCCAGTTTTCAACTGCGTAGCTGTTCGCAGAGCTCAGCGTGCCGCCGTTGAGGAACAGATCGCCGCGGTCAACCTTGATGACAATAAAGTTATCCTGGGTGAACGTGCCGCCCTTGATGTTCAGACCGGGGAACTTGTCAACGCTGTCATCGCCGACGCGGACAAGGGACGCGCCCTTACCTGCAGTGTTGCCGCTGTTGTTCTTGACATTGCCGCTCTCGAACATGACCCAAGCGTTACCCTGAATGTCGATGACATAGTGGGAGGAAACGCCGGAGTTCTCTGCGGTGTCCTCACGCATAATCGTGCCGGTCTGCGCCTCGCTGGAGTCCTTGATCGTCACGGTGCGTGCAGTGATTGTCAGTGCGGGCTTGCCCTTTTCAGTGCCGCCGTTGAGGGTATGACCGTTCAGGTCAAGCGTCATCGCCTTGTCGATGGTGACGTTCTCCTTGGTGTCACGGAGCAGCTTGACTGTATTGCCACTCTTCGCCGCTTCGATAGCTGCCGCGAGGGATTCATAGCCCGTGCTGCCGATCTGAGCGACATCATTCGTCTGCGTGCCTTCTCCTTCCGCCAGGGCGGCGGTGGGCAGCAGGCTGAACGCGAGGCAGAGCGTCAGCAAAATGGATAGCAATTTACGTTTCATAAAATGTCCTCCTACAAGTATATTTTCCGCGGCTCCCCGCGGGCGAGCACAGCACATCTGTTCCCGGTCGGGAACAGAAAAGGGGCCATGGCCCCTTTTTGCACTTTATGGCGATATCATAGCACGCCCGTGTAAAAAAATCAACCTTTTTCCTGTAAGGAAATGACAAATTTCGCGCGACATTTTTCGAGAATCCGTGCATTTCGCCAAACCCGCCTTGCCGCTTCGCGTCGCTGCTGTATTTACTTGGCAAAGCGCCCGCTTTGCACTATGTTAAAGCGTCCTAAAACGGAGGGCGCAGAGCGGCAGAGAGCATAAATATTCTGTTAAGCGATCGTTTCGAGCCTTTTCGCGCGCTTTTGCCACGCATAAATAACCGTGTGAATGGTAAAATCCTACAAGCCAGCGAGGATTTTCGGCGCAAGATTGTCAAGAATTTGAGAACCGCTCCGCGGGGGCTTGACATTTGCGCGCCGCCGTAGTATCTTCACGTCAACAATTGAATAGGCTCAATTCAGTTGAGCGAGATAGAGGCGCGGCCGACAAGAGTACCGAGTCCGTACGGAGCAGAGATCCGGGACAAAGGGAAAGGGGAAGCCGCCGAAGTGGGGAACGGTTCCTGTGCCGTTTTCTGCTGGCTCGTCGGAGAAGATCCGCCGGACTGTCACAATTTTGTGGAGCGCTATCGAAGAGTCGGCAAGCCGTTTTCGGTTTTGCCGGTATTGCAGATTATCAGCCGTAAATGCTCCGCGCGAGCATTTACGGCTTTTTCTGTTTCCGAACTCGTTGGCGCGGACAACGAAGGGCCGACTCCCCCCACGGAGCCAATTTCCATTCAGAAAGGAAGCAACACCATGAACCTCAGAAGAACCATCGCTACCCTGCTCGCAGCCCTCATGCTGCTTGCCCTCACCGCCTGCGGCGCGGGCACGGCGCCCCCCGCGCAGGACGCAAACGACCCGGCAGAGGAAACAGCTCCTTCCACGACCGAAAGCAGCCAGTTCCGCGTCGGCATGGAATGCGCCTACGCGCCGAGCAACTGGCAGGAGAGCGCCGCGACCGACACCAACGTTCCCGTGGAAAACGTCGCCGGCGCTTACGCCGAGGGCTACGACGTGCAGATCGCACGCATTCTCGCCGACCGGCTCGGCAAGGAGCTGGTCATCGTCAAGCTCAGCTGGGACGGCTTGATCGACGCGCTCAATCAGGGTCAGATCGACGCCATCATCGCCGGCATGATGGACACCGCCGAGCGCCGCGAGTCCATCAACTTCTCCGACCCGTACAAGGAGACGATCTACAGCATGATGGTGCTCGCCGGCTCGCCGTATGAGAACGCGACCTCCATTCAGGACTTCTCCGGCGCCGCCGTGCTCGGTCAGCAGGGCACCGCGCTCGACGACGTCATCGACCAGATCGAGGGCGTCGAGCACCTCAGCCCCGTCGGCAGCGTACCCGACATGATCTCTCGCCTGCAGCAGGGCACCTGCGACGCCATCGTCATCAACGAGGAGAGCGCCCCGGGCTACCTCGCCTCGAATCCCGATTTCCGTCTCATCACCTTCAGCGAGGGCAACGGCTTCACGCTGCCCGCCAAGGGCTCCTGCGTAGGCCTGCGCAAGTCCGACACCGAGCTGCTCGCGCAGATCAACGAGATCCTTGCCACCATCGACAGCGACGCGCGCACCGAGATGTGGAACACCGCCGTCGCCAACCAGCCGAAGTAACCGGCGGCTTCACGCCGCATAAGGAGGAAGCACCATGAGAGGAACCCCCGCGTCCCGCGGTCAGAGCTTCATCGCACGGGACCACCGTTATGTTTATCTGGGCGGCAGCGTCATCGCCCTCGTCGGCCTGAGCCTGTGGTATTCCGCGCCCAGTCCGTACAGCTTTCTGCCCGCCGGCTCCGTGCCCGGTACGGCGCTCGCCGCGGTCTGCTATTTCTTTTTGGTCGTCAGCACGCTGGCGCTGCTCGTGAAATGGACGCACTGGAGCAGCTACGGCGAAACCATTCTCAAGCGCCCGGCCCTCGTGCGGCTGAGCCGCTATCTCTCCTATCTGGACGCCGCGGCTGCCGCGCTGCTCGCGCTTGACCGCTTCGTGCTCAAGCTCGCCTACGTCGTCCACGCCGCCGTCCACGCCGAGAGCAACCCCACCGGCACGCTCTCCTCCATGGTCTACATGGCCTACAACCAGCGCTCGCTCTTCGTCACCGGCGTGTGGACGACCGTTCAGCTTGCGCTGGCCGGCACGGCGATCGCGTTCGTGCTGGCGCTTCTCATGGTCTTTCTCCGCATTCAGGAACCCGACAAGCGCAACAACGACTTTGTGAAGATTATCAAGATCGTCGCGAACAAATTCGCCCGCTTCTACATCTTCGTCATCCGCGGCACGCCGATGATGGTGCAGTCCCTCATCTTCTACTACGCGATCTTCAATCTCTTCAAGCGCACCGGCATGAGCGTCACGGAGATCAACCGCGTCTGGTCGCTCTTCATCTCCGGTCTTGTCACGGTCTCGCTCAACTCAACCGCGTACCTTGCCGAGGTGCTGCGCGGCGGCATCCTCGCCGTCGATGCGGGGCAGATGGAGGCCGCGCGTTCGCTCGGCATGACGCACTGGCAGGCCATGCGCAGAGTCGTTTTCCCGCAGGCCATCAAAAATTCGCTGCCCGCCATCGGCAATGAGTTCATCATCAACATCAAGGATTCCTCCGTGCTGTGCGTGCTGGGCGTATCCGACCTGATGTTCATGACCCGCTCGGTCGCCGGCATTTATTATAAGGGCACCGAGTGCTACCTCATCGCCGCCACCGTTTACCTGTTCCTGACGTATCTTTCCTCGCTCCTGCTCAAGGCCATCACGGGAAGGATGACCGCGCCGGACAACACGAAGCGGCGCCAGGGCAATCAAACCGTCGATCTGGGACTTCCCAGCTCAAACTGACAGGAGGACGCTATGACGAACGATCCCATCATCAAAATCGAACAGCTCGAAAAGTCCTTCGGCGACCTCCACGTGCTCAAGGGCATCAACTTAGAGGTCGACCGCGGCGAGGTCGTGTGCATCATCGGCGCGTCCGGCTCCGGCAAGTCCACGCTGCTGCGCTGCATCAATCTGCTGGAGGAGGCCGACTCCGGTCACATTTGGTTCGACGGACAGGACTTAATGGACCTCAAGGTCGACCTCAATGCCCTGCGGCAGAAGATCGGCATGGTGTTTCAGGGCTTCAACCTTTTCAACAACAAGTCCGTGCTGGACAACTGCACGCTTGCGCCCATGACGGTGCGGCACATTCCCAGGGCGCAGGCCGAGGAGACGGCCATCCGCCACCTCAAGGCCGTCGGGCTGGAGGATTTCATCCACGCCGACTCCCGCCGCCTCTCCGGCGGGCAGAAGCAGCGCGTTGCCATCGCGCGGGCGCTGTGCATGGAGCCCGAGATCATGCTCTTTGACGAGCCGACGAGCGCCCTCGACCCCGAGATCGTGGGCGAGGTGCTCGATGTGATGAAGCGCCTCGCGCAGGAGGGCATGACCATGGTCGTCGTAACGCACGAGATGGCCTTTGCCAAGGAGGTCAGCGACCGCGTGGTATTCATGGACCGGGGCGTCATTTTAGAGCAGGGCTCGCCGCGCGAGGTCTTCGGGAATCCGAAGGAGAGCCGCACGCGCGAATTTCTCAGCCGCTATCTGGAGGACAAAATGGCATGACGAAGAAGATCACCGATTTCTTTGCCCTCGAGGGCAATTATCCCGACTTAGACGCCGAGGGCGCGGTCGCGCGTCTTTCGCAGGCGATCCAATGCAGAACCATCAACTATGCCGACCACAGTCTGACCGACTATAGCGAGTTTGACAAGCTCCACGCGCACATGAAGGCGAGCTATCCCCACATCATGCGCGCGGGCGTCTTTGAGCGGCTCGGCCACCATGCCGTGCTCATCACCCTCCCCGGCAGCGACGAAACGCTGCGCCCCTGCCTGTATAT
>ERZ773108.3129-NODE-3129-length-13142-cov-4.735386_pt1 | contig 13142 bp, 15 predicted proteins | sample MGYA00580570_ERZ773108 | MGnify/ENA primary metagenome ERZ773108 (study PRJEB29015, sample SAMEA2737840) | human gut metagenome | biome: human gut; feature: human-associated habitat; material: faeces | place: China | collected 2012 ...
CCCTATCTTTGCAGACCTATAGAGTGGGGCGCAGACCTTGTTATCCACTCCGCAACAAAGTTTTTGGGCGGTCACGGCAGCGTAATGGCTGGCGTTGTAGTAGACAGCGGAAAGTTCACGTTCAAGGGTAATCCCAGATTCCCGCTCTTCAACGAGCCTGACGTATCCTATCACGGTGTAGTGTTCGCCGATCTCGGCGAGCTGGCATTCATAACAAGAGATATAGGTGCCTGCCTTTCAGCGTCTGCGGCTCACACCTGCCTTACAGGTATGGAAACGCTTGCTCTGCGTATGCAGCGCCATTGCGAAAACGCACTTGCGGTAGCAAAATTCCTTGAAGCCCACCCTGCCGTTGAAAAGGTAAATTATCCTGCACTGCCCTCAAACAAGTATTACGAGCTTTGCAAAAAGTATTGTCCCAAGGGCGCAGGCGGTGTGTTCACATTCGTTATCAAGGGCGGCAAGTCCGCAGGCGAGAAGTTCATGAACAGCCTTGAGCTTTTACAGATAGTAGCTAATGTCGGCGATGTAAGAAGTCAGGTTATCCACCCCGCTTCGACAACGCACAGCCAGTTATCTCCCGAACAGCTCGTAGCCGCAGGAATAAGCGAGGGTACAGTAAGACTTACTATCGGTATCGAGGATATAAACGATATTATTGCGGATATCTCTCAGGCGCTCGATAAAGCGACAAAGTAACATAAGATAAATATTAAACGGGAGCGGATACCATCAGACCGCCCCCGTTTTTTATAAAAATTTTATAAAACCCCTTGACAAACCCTTTTTGATGTGCTAAAATATATTAGTAAATTTACAAGATATGCGCCAATAGCTCAGCTGGATAGAGTATCTGGCTACGAACCAGAGGGTCGGGGGTTCGAATCCCTCTTGGCGTGCCAAAAGTTAATGATGGTGGGATTAGCTCAGTTGGCAGAGCACCGGATTGTGGTTCCGGGTGTCGTGGGTTCGAGCCCCATATCCCACCCCATATATAAAATTATCGAGGCTGGCGCTGCCGGCCTCGGTTCATAAGAGATAATGGGATGTAGTGTAATGGTAACACACCGGACTTTGACTCCGATATAGTGGGTTCGAGTCCCGCCATCCCAGCCACGTCGATAGCTTTCTTCCGATTCCCGCGGGGCGCGGAAGAAGTTAATATACCTGCCCCAGTAGCTCAGCAGGTAGAGCACCGCCCTTTTAAGGCGGGTGTCCAGGGTTCGAATCCCTGCTGGAGCACCAAAAATATTCCCCCCTGCCAAAGGCAGGGGGGAATATTTTTGATATTGTGTAAGCAGGGATTCGATGGGAGCGGTAGTGAATGACGTGCCAGTGGCACGTCAGAGCCGCGACCCGGCCCGCCCGCAGGCGGGCGAATCCCTGCTGGACGCGAAGCACAGACGTATCAGCTTGTTACTTCAGTTCGATTTTTCCGTGCTCCTTTTCAAAGTCGGCTATCCTTTTCTTTATCATCTGCTCAAGCTCGCGGTTCTTTGTTCTGCCTTCGTATTCCGCAATATATCCAAATTTATCCAGAAGCTCCTGTTCAACGCGCAGCGTGTATCTGCTCAAATAGTCTTTCATTTTGCCGCCTCCGTGACGAAGTATTGACAAAATAATAGCGGCGTATTATATTAAAAGGCAGAAATGGCGCAGTTTTGACGCATTAAAAAGGAGGAAAGAAAATGAATTATGAGAAGCTGTATCATATTGCTTTCAACGCAGCGACCGATGCCATCCGTTTCATTGACGCCGGGGACTGCGCAGCAGCACGCGAGACTCTTGTAAAAGCCCAACAGGAGACGGAAGAAATATACATAAACACGGCTGAGGACTGTGCAGAATAATCAGTGCCGTACAATGATACCCCCGATTTGCCAATCGGGGGTATCATTGTATTTATGCCGCGCGGCATATGAGCCTTTGAGCATATTCTGTACGAGGGCTTTATCTTCACCGATTGATCCTTTTCTCCGTGAACGTCATATTCTCAATCCACGGCTCAAGCTCCCAGTCTATCTGCTCTCTCATCTGCGCGGGGATATACTGCTTTACCTCTGCGTATAGCTCCGGACTGTATTGGAAATAAGCTATGTAATCGCGCTTCTTTTCAAGCTTCCGCATGAAAGCGCATTTCTCGATATCCCGGAGGCATCGCTTGGCAAAATAGATCCAAAATGTATTCTGTGTGTCGGGCGACGATACATTGGCAATGGCTATACCGTAGTCCACAAAGTCGTCCCAGGCAAATTCATACGTATGCTTTGGCTCATACATGGTTATTCCCGAGTACGATATCGAGAATTTATATGTTGATATGCCCGTACACATCATATAGATACCACATGCAATTCCAATAAGAAATACCACTGCTGGAATAAAGGTTTTGAAGCTCACTTCCTCATGTCCTTGGAATATCAAGAAAATGTCTAAAGCGAGTGCTGCCAACAGGATTACCAAGTCTATTATGATGATATTTTTTGTAAATTTCGAAACACGATATTTCTTCATGCTGTTATCCTTTTCCAATACAGCCGCATCGAACCATCTATATCCATTATAGTATATTTCCGAAACTCTTTCAAGCCTGCCGTATATATGGAAATCACCCCTGACTTATGTTACAATAAATTCCACAACACACATCGGGAGCAGCTTATATGCACTTTGTTGACGCCAAGGGAATACTGACAGGCAGCGGCGGGAGATACGGAATGAACATCTACCGCGGCTGTACCCACGGCTGCATTTACTGCGACAGCAGGAGCAGCTGCTATCAGTTCGCGCACCCGTTCGAGGACGTCGAGGTCAAGCGGAACGCGCCCGAGCTTCTGGAGGCGGCGCTGCGGTCAAAGCGTAAGCCGTGCATGATCTCGACCGGCTCGATGTCCGACCCGTATATGCACTGCGAAGAGACGCTCCGCCTGACACGGCGCTGCCTTGAAATCATCCTGAGCTACGGCTTCGGCGCAGTGCTGCTTACGAAATCCGACCGGGTGCTTCGGGATATCGACCTGCTCGATGAAATAAACCGCGCGTCAAAATGTGTCGTGCAGATGACGCTGACGACCGCCGATGAAGAACTCTGCCGCATCGTCGAGCCGAACGTGTGTACCACGAAGCGGCGCGTCGAGGTACTCGAGGAGCTGCACAGGCGCGGCATTCCGACGGTCGTGTGGCTCTCGCCGGTGCTGCCGTTCATCAACGACACTGAGGAGAACATCTCTGCGCTGCTCTCCGAGTGCGTCAGGGTGGGCGTCAAGGGCATCGTCTGCTTCGGCATGGGGCTGACGCTGCGCGACGGGGACAGGGAGTATTATTACGCCGCACTGGACAGGCACTTCCCGGGGCTGAAGCAGCGCTATATCGAGCGTTACGGGAATGCATATTCGCTGCCAAGCCCGAACGAAAGAAAGCTCATGGCGCTCTTCCAGGACACCTGCGCCGCTCACGGAATACTGCACACGCCCGAGGACTGCTTTGAGTACCTCAGCGCTTTCCCGGAAAAATATGAGCAGACGAGTCTGTTTTGATATGAGGAGTATAAAAACATCCGGACGGGGTCTCCCGTCCGGATTCAGGTTTATTCGGTTGTTCAGCGTTTCCCTCTCAGGATATCCTCGCCGATCTTATACACGTTCCCCGCGCCGACGGTGAGCACGATATCCCCCGGCGCGGCTATCGCGCGCAGGGTGTCCTCAAGCTCGTCGAAGGTCGGGCAGAACACTGCGCCGTCGATCTGATCTGCGAGCGCGGCGGAGGAGATGCCGATGGTGTTCTTCTCGCGCGCTGCGAATATCTCCGCGAGCAGCAGCACGTCGGGGCGGCGCAGCTGCTTCACAAAATCGTCAAACAGCGCGGCGGTGCGGGAATAGGTGTGCGGCTGGAACACGACGACCGTGCGCTTGTAGTTGAGGTTCTCGACCGTGTCGAGCAGCGCCTTGAGCTCGCCCGGATGGTGGGCGTAATCGTCATAGATGTCCGAGCCGTTGTACTTGCCCTTGAACTCGAAGCGGCGGCCTGCGCCGTTGAAGCCGGCAAGGCCGTACTTCACCGCGTTGGGGCGCACGCCGAGGCAGATCGCAGCGGCGGTCGCGGCGAGAGCGTTCTTGACGTTGTGCATGCCGGGGACGTGCAGCGTCACATCCGTGAACAGCTGTCCCTTGTACATGATGTTGAACTTGGAGTTTGCGCCGATAAACTGGATGTTCTCGGCGTAGACGTCAGCGTCGGAGTGCAGGCCGAAAGTGATGACCTTGGCCTCAATGTCCTTTACAGCGTCCATGGTGTTGGCGTCGTCGTGATTTGCAACGACATAGCCGTACTCCGGAACTCTCGCGGCAAACTCATGGAAAGAGTGCTTCACATCGTCCAGATCCTTGAAGAAGTCGAGATGGTCGGCCTCAATGTTCAGCATGACCGCGACAGTCGGGTGCAGGGAGAGGAAGGAGTTATAATACTCGCAGGCTTCCATGATGATGGTGTTGCCGTGGCCGACGCGGTGCCCTGCCTTGAGCAGCGGCAGAGTCCCGCCGATCATAACGGTCGGGTCCTTGTCCGCAGCCATCATGATGTGCGTGCACATCGAGGTCGTGGTGGTCTTGCCGTGGGTGCCGCAGATGCACAAGGCGTTGTCATAGTCCTTGGATATTGCGCCCCATGCCTGAGTACGCTCAAACACGGGGATGCCCTTGGCATGCGCGGCCTGAATTTCTGGGTTTTCATCGTGGACTGCCGCAGTACGCACGACAAATTCAACATCGTCGGTGATGTTCTCCGCGTTGTGGCCGATGGCGACGGGGATGCCCTTCTTCCTGAGGTTCAGGACGTTGGAGCTTTCGTTCATGTCGGAGCCGGTGATGTTCAGCCCCATGCCGTTGAGCACTTCGGCCAGCGAGGACATGGACACTCCGCCTATGCCTATGAGATGCCCCTTCCTGCCGGGGGAAAGAAAATTTTCAAATTCAGTCATATATGTCTCCAGATATGGTTTTATTCTGTCACAGAAATGGTATTGATACGCCGCGGAAAAAATGATAAAATCATTTGTGCGGTACTGATTATAATACGAGCGCGGGTTTCTTGCAAGTATATATTGCCCCGCCATTTTCCTATCAACGAACCGGAGAGAGCATAATGGCAAACGTGACTCCGCCGAAATATGTAAGACAAATACTGTTTTCGCTCCAGTCCCGGGGCTTTTCCGCCTATCTCGTCGGCGGCTGCGTGAGGGATATCCTCCTCGGTGTGCGCCCGCAGGACTGGGATATCTGCACCTCGGCGCTGCCTGAGCAGGTGCTGGATGTGTTCCCCGGCTCAAGGCCGACCGGGATAAAGCACGGCACCGTGACAGTCGTCATCGGCTCGCGCAGCGCGGAGGTCACGACCTTCCGCTCCGAGGGTGACTATGCCGATCACCGTCACCCGAGCAGCGTCGCCTTCGTCGGCGACCTGACGACCGACCTCATGCGGCGCGATTTTACGATGAACGCGATGGCCGTCTCCGCCGACGGGCTCATTATCGACCCCTACGGCGGCGCGGAGGATATCCGCCGCGGCTGCATCCGCTGCGTCGGCGCGCCCGAAAAGCGCTTTGACGAGGATGCGCTGCGTATGCTCCGCGCTTTCCGCTTCTCCTCCCGCCTCGGCTTTGAGATAGAACCGGCGACCCTGGCCGCAATCGGGAAGAAAGCGCCCCTCGCTGCGGGACTTGCCGCGGAGCGGGTCAGTGCCGAGGTCGAGAAGATACTCCTCACCGCCCGGCCCGAAACGCTCAACACGGTGATCTCCCTCGGGCTTATCGATAAGTACCTTGACCGGCGCGCTGCACCGGAGAAAGAGCAGCTACACCGCATCGCAGCACTGCCGAAGAAGGCGTTAGAGCGCTGGGCGGCTCTGTGCAGACTTCTCACCGTCTCAGGCGCGATAAGGAGCGCAGAGCAGTTTCTCACGGCGCTTCGGCTGGACAGCCGAAGCATCCGCTGCTGCAATGATGCGTGTGAAATGCTGGAGTCCCCCGCGCCGGGGAGCCCGCTTGAGTGGAAAAAGCTCCTGCGCCAGTACGGGGTCGACAGCGTCAGCTGCGCCGCGCGCTGCCATGACGCGCTCTGCGGCGGCAGCAGCTGCCGCGCGCTCAAAGCGGTGATAAAAAGCGGCGAGTGCTTTTCAATGAAGCAGCTTGCCGTCGACGGGGACGATCTCGCCGCGCTCGGTCTGCGCGGGCGCGAGCTTGGGGAAATGCTGAGCTTCCTGCTCGGCTACGTGATGGAGTACCCCGACAACAACCGGCGCGAGCTGCTGCTGAGTCTGGCGTCGGCATCGGAGGAATAGCTTATGGACAGCTGGGAAAATCTAAAAAGAGACTGCGCCGCCTGCCGCGGCTGCTCGCTGTGCGAGACGCGGCGGAACCTCGTCTTCGGCGTCGGCAATGAACAGGCGCAGGTAATGCTCATCGGCGAAGGCCCCGGCGAGCAGGAGGACAAGCAGGGCATACCCTTTGTCGGCCCCGCGGGTCACCTGCTGGACGATATGCTTCAGATGATCGACCTCGACCGGAGCAAAGTGTATATCGCGAACATCGTGAAATGCCGCCCGCCCGGGAACCGCGACCCGCTCGGCATCGAACAGGACGCCTGCTGGCAGTGGTTAGAGCGCCAGATAGCGCTCGTGCAGCCGAGGATAATCGTCTGCCTTGGGCGCATCGCCGCAATGAAAATCATAAAAGAGGACTTCCGCATAACCCATGAACATGGCCAGTGGTTCGATATTGACCAGCGCCGCGTCATGGCGACCTTTCATCCCTCGGCGCTGCTGCGCGACCAGAGCAAGCGCCCGGATGCGTTCATGGATCTGCGCGCTCTCAGAAAGGAAATCAAAGCCGTCTGTGACGGCGTATATTAAAAATCATCCTATGGTAGAATTCAAGACCGTCACCCTCGCGGACAAGGCGTGGGTGGACGAAATAGTTATGAACGAAAACAGCCGGAGCGCTGACTATAACTTCGGCAACATCTATATCTGGGACAAGCATTACCGCCAGCTTGTCTGCCGCTGCGGGGACAGGATGCTAACCAAACTGCGTTACGAGGGCAAGCCCACCTTCGTCTTCCCGATAGGCACGGGGCCGCTGCGCCCGGCAGTCGAGGCGATACGGGAGTTTGCCCGCTTCAAGGGCTACCCCATGACGCTGCGCGGCATAACCGAGGCACACCGCGAGATGCTCGATAAGGAGTACCCCGGCGCGTTCGAGTACAGCGAGGACGTCGACTGCGCGGATTATATCTATTCCGCCGAAAAGCTCTCCACCTATTCCGGCAAGGCTCTGCACGGGAAGAAGAACCACTGCAACCGCTTCGAGGCGGAGCACGATTGGGACTTTGTCCCGCTGACGCGCGAGCTTATTCCCGGCTGCCTCGATATGCTGAACATGTGGACGGAGGAGAACTACGCCCGTCTCAACGGCAGCATCCACTATGAGCATGACGCGATAATGCGCGCCTTCGCCGTGTATGAAAAGCTTGGCCTTGAGGGCGGCGTGCTGCGTTCCGGCGGGAAGATCATCGGCTTCTCGATGGGCGAGATGGCCGGGCGCGATACCTTTGACGTTCACTTTGAAAAGGCCGATATCGACATCAACGGCGCGTACCCCATGGTCTGCCGCGAGCTTACGCGCATGGTCATGCAGAACCACCCGGAGCTTCTGTACATGAACCGCGAGGACGACATGGGGCTTGAATCCCTGCGCACCTCGAAGCTCTCGTATAAACCGGAGTTCATGGTCAGAAAGTTCACGGCGAGGATGCGCGATGAGTGACGCTGTTATCCGCGAGTACCGCGGCGGCGATATTCCGGAAATGTCCGCGCTGTGGCAGGCGGTGTTCGGCGACAGCGAGGGACTCGTAAATTCCTTTCTCCAGCTGCTGCCCGATATGGGCACCGCCGCCGTCGCGGAGGTAAACGGAAAGATCGCGGGCGCGGCCTACGCCGTCACCGGCATGGAGCTTGTAAGCGCCAGCGGAAAGGTGCAGACCTGCGGATATATCTACGCCGTCGCGGTCGCACCGGAGTTTCGCGGCAGCGGTATAGGCCGCGCGCTCACGGAGCGCAGCGCGGAGCTTGCGCGAGATCGCGGCGCGGAGATCATCTGCACGCTCCCGGCAGAGGAGTCTCTGTACGCGTGGTATAAGGCCATTCTCTGTACCGAGTGTGTTCTGCACCGGCAGAGGTTTGAGAAGGAAGCTACGGCTGCGGCTCCCGTCCAGAGCCTTTCGGCAGCGGCGTACAGTCAGCGCCGCGAAGCGCTGCTCAGTGATCGCTGCCGTATGCGCCCTTCGCACACAACGCTGGAGTTCCAGCGCCGTTTCTGTGAAGAGCTCGGCGGAGGACTGTACGCCTGCGGCGGCGGGATATGCGCGGCATATCTCGAGGACGGAGCGGCGGTCATAAAGGAGCTTATCGCGCCCGACGGGACGGACGCCGCAGACATCGCCACGTCGATAGGCGCATGGCTCGGCACGAAGCTCGCGGTATACTACCTGCCTGCGCCTGACGGGGAGCCGTATCTCGCGGCGATACCGGGCAAGATCCCATCCGACTGCGTGTGGAACATCACATTTGACTGACCTGCCCCGGAAATATTTCCGGGAACGCCGAAAATATTTTTGTATTTAACAATTCTGAAACAATTCTGCGGTTTAATACGAAACATCTTTCGGGTATATTAATAACTGCAAGTAACAGTTTTTCATCTTTTTCATTTTGTCCTCAACCATATAACGAAACGGAGCGGGTGACCGCTCCGTTTTGTTTTGCTTCCCAAAGAACCAAAGATTCTTTGACAAAATTTATTTTTCGCCGTGCGCGGTGAAAAACTCTGTGAGGCTTTTTAGCCTGAAATTCACAGCGGCGGCTGCATTTTTGCAGCCGCCGTCGGATTTCATTTTACTTTACCGTCTCCGCTTCTATTATCACGCGGTTGCCGCGGATGGAGAGCCGGTTCGCGCAGTAGAGACTCACTGCCTGACTCAGAAGCTTCCACTCCGCGTCCTCAAGCACACGGCGGCGCAGCGAATCCGGCGTGTCGTCCGGCATGACCTCAATGGCGCGCTGGAGGATTATCCCGCCGACGCGGCCGTCGGCGTCGGCAAAGTAAGCCGTTGCCCCCGTTATCTTGACTCCACGCTCAAGTACCGCGCGCTGCACGTCGCCCTCCGCGTCCTCGAACGCGGGATAGAGCGCCGGGAAGGTGCCGATGATGTGGTTCTTGAACTGGTAGGGAATCACGCCCAGCGGCATGTCATAGCCCGCGAGGATGACAAGCTCGATGTCCATATCCTTCAGCTTGTTCGCGACCGCCATGCTGTGGCTGGTCATGTTCGGGAAAAGCTCCGGATCGACCACATAGGCCGGGACTCCCGCGTTGAGCGCGCGCTTCATGGCGTAAGCGTCCTTCTCCGAAGAGATGACCGCAACCAGCTCAAAATCCGGTATTTCTTTAAAATACATGGAGTCAAGGATCGCCTGAAGCTTTGCTCCATCGCCTGACACCAATGCCGCCGCTCTGACCATATTGATCCACTCACCCTGTTTCTCTTCAAAAAAGAACCGCCGATTTAACAAAGCAGCTCTTGTATAAGCGGGAAAATCAGGCTATAATAGCGTGAATTTACGCGACGCCTGACTGCACCCGAGTCATTATATTATACTTTATATGTTCTCGCCGGTCAAGCGTTTGGAGGAAACCTTATGACAGAAATTTATATAATACGACACGCACAGGCCGAGGGCAACCTTTACCGCATGATGCAGGGCAACTGGGACGGGGACGTTACGCCGCTCGGCCTGCGGCAGATTGACGCGCTCGCCGAACGCTTCCGCCATGTGAAGATAGACGCGCTGTATTCAAGCGACCTTTACCGCACACGCGTGACCGCCTCGGCGATAACGCGCTGGCACAGCATCCCGATGCAGCTTGACGCGCGTCTGCGCGAGATACATATGGGGTCTTGGGAGACGGAGTTCTTCGGGAACCTTGAATACCGGTGCCCTGAAAAGCTGCATGAGTTCATATTTGAACCGGACCGCTTCTCGCTTGACGGCGCGGAGACCTATGCACAGGTTGCGCGCCGTGCGTCCGAAGCGCTCAGAGAGATCGCCGCGAATAACCCTGACCGCACCGTCGCTGTCGTCAGCCACGGCGTTGCGATCCGCTGTATGCTCTCCGAAGTCCTCGGCATCCCCATCGGCGATACCGAGAACCTGCCGATCCCGTCGAACACCGGCGTCGTGCACCTGTTCTATGATAAGGGCAGCTTCACCGCCGACTATATAAACGACGTTTCCCACCTGAGCGGTGCGCTTGCTGCGCGCCCGGGCAATCAGATCTCCCTGCGCCATGAGTACATAGACCCCGCCGAGCACAGGGACTATTACATCTCCTGCTATGCCGACACGTGGCGCACTTCTCACGGCGACCTGCGCGGATTCGTCCCCGAGACCTATTACGCCGCCGCCGTCTCGCACCATGCGGACGATCACAGAGCCGTCTCCATTATTTATAATAAGGACGAGCCTGTCGGCCTTATCGACATGGACACCCGCCGCGGCGCGCATGCGCAGTATGGCTGGATAAGCCTGCTGTACCTGCGCGAGGATTACCGCAGCCGGGGCTTCGGCATCCAGCTGCTCGCGCGCCCGCTGCGCGATTATGCGGATATGCAGCGCAATGCCCTGCGCCTTTTGGTGTCCTCGGATAATGAACGTGCGCTGAAGTTTTATAAGCGCTGCGGCTTCCGTCAGCTCTCGACGCAGCCGGGCGCAGCGGGGGAGCTTCTGCTGATGGAGAGAAAGCTTGGGGGTTCGCGTGATGCGCGTGTATGAACGTCCGGCGCAGATCCTGAGACCGGATATTGACCCCGCGCGCCGCGTCCTCGTCGTGTCGGATATCCACGCTAACATCCCGTATTTCGATGGGGTGCTCTCCCGCGCGGGCTTTTGCGATGACGATATCCTCATCATCGACGGAGACTTTCTTGAAAAGGGTACGCAGAGCCTTGAGATGCTGCACCGCGTCATGGAGCTTTCCTCAAGGGAGAATGTCTACACCGTCATGGGCAACTGCGATGAGTGGTCGGCGATATTCATCGAGACACAAAGCCGCTGGGCGGACAGCATCATGAAGTACGTCAACTGGCGCAAAAGCGGCCTGCTGTGGGACATGATCCACGAGCTTGGGGACAACCCCGCGCAGATACAGGATTTTCAGGAGTATAAATTCAAGCTCGGCAAGGCTTTCCCGGATGAGTTCACGTTTCTCGATTCTCTCCCGCATGCCATCGAGAGCGGGAACTATATCTTCGCGCATGCCGCCGTTTATCCCGGCAAGCCTCTCGAAGCGCACACCGAGGGCAAGCTGCTGCGCTGCGACAGGTTCATGGATCTCGGCTTCAGCTTCGATAAATGGGTCGTCGTCGGACACTATCCCGTTGTGCTCTACGGTGAGGACAAGGTCTGTGCAAACCCGATAATCGACCGGCAGCGCCATATCGCCAGCATCGACGGCGCGTGTGTGCTCAAGGACGACGGGCAGCTCAACTGCCTTATCATCTCCGGGATAAACGGCGACGATATTTCCTTTACATCCTATGACCGGTTCCCCGTCCGCACGGTGCTGAAGGCTCAGGCGGAGGGCGGACGCTCATATTACATCCGCTGGGGCGACAGCCGTGTGCAGGTGCTTGAGCGCGGCGCGGAGTTCTCACACTGCCGCCATGTCCGTACCGGCTATGAAATGGATATCCTCACAAAGTATCTCTTCGAGCCGGAGGAGTTTACCGACTGCAACGACTGCACCGATTATGTCCTGCCTCTGCACGCGGGGGATAAGGTGAGCGTTGTGGAGGAGACCTCGCGCGGATACTTCGTCAAGCACAACGGCGTTTCCGGCTGGTACTTCGGCGCGCTTGAGTAGGGGGCGTATATGGACGTGAAAAGCTATGTATGCCTTGCCGCTGTGCTTGTGATGAGCGCGGTGCTCTTCTGCCTTATGGGCATTGATAAGCGTCTTGCCGTCACGCACCGGCGGCGCGTGAGCGAAAAGACGCTGTTCAACTTTGCCGCGCTCTTCGGCGCGCCGGGCGGGCTGCTCGGTATGTACGTGTTTCATCATAAGACAAAGCACTGGTATTTCCGCTGGGGCTTTGTGCTGCTCACAGCGGCACAGTGTGCTATAATATACTTTATTCTCAGGTGAAAAAAGATCATGGAAACAGAGACAAAAAAAGAAACAGCAGAGTATAAGGACGTCGAATCGCAGATCATAGACAGCCCCGAGGGCGAGTTCCGGATCCCTGAGGGCGCGGATATCGACGTCAGTGTTTCGGAGACTCCGGACAAAAAGCTGAGCATAACCGAGACCGTTACCGTTGATGAGCACGAGTACCTCGAATGTGAAAAGCGCTGGGTGTTCCTGCTGCTCATGATGGTCGGCGGATTTTTCGGCGGCTTCACATATTCTGTCCGCGGCGGAGTGTTCTGCAACGCGCAGACGGCAAACATCGTCCTTCTTGGGCTCTCACTCGGCAGGGGACAGTTTGCGCATGCAGCATATTATCTCCTCCCGATAAGCGCGTATCTGCTCGGCTCGTTTGTTTCGGAGCATATCGCCCTGCCGATAAAGCGCCTGCGGCTCATCCGCTGGGACACGCTCTTTATTCTCCTCGAGATGCTCACAGTCGTCGTGCTTGCGCTCATCCCGGAGACTGCCCCGTATCAGATCAGTCAGGTGATGATAAACTTCATCTGCTCCATGCAGTATAACACCTTCCGCCAGGCGCAGAGCGTCCCTATGGCGACGACCTTCTGCACAAACCACGTCCGGCAGGTCGGCGTTGCCATAAGCAAGGCCATCCGGCATAAGGATAAATCGCCCTACGTCTCCCGAATGCTCCTGCACCTTGGGATGCTCGGGATGTTCCTCGCCGGCGTCATATCCTCGGTGCTGCTCGCGGGGGTATTCCTCGGGAAGGCAATGTTCTTCGCGCTCATCCCGCTCGGCGTCATCGCCGCCGACCTGCTCCACGCCGACCTTACTACCGAAAAGAACATCCTCGACCGCAAGCCCCACGGGCATTAATATTAAA
>ERZ773108.3131-NODE-3131-length-13126-cov-10.561013_pt1 | contig 13126 bp, 14 predicted proteins | sample MGYA00580570_ERZ773108 | MGnify/ENA primary metagenome ERZ773108 (study PRJEB29015, sample SAMEA2737840) | human gut metagenome | biome: human gut; feature: human-associated habitat; material: faeces | place: China | collected 2012 ...
AAAGCTCACCTACCTGCCTGCCGATGTTTACTTAAAATAAACAAAAAGTTTACAATTACTAAACCCGACATTTGTTGAGAAATTAGACAACGTGTTGTATATTTTTGGACAGTGTGTCGCATATGGTAGAGCGTCTTTTATATCTGTCTGTTGAGTGTGCACGTGCGTCATGTAGCTACATGTGCTCAAATCGTCGTTCTTTTGCCCTTTGTAGCTCGTTTATATCTTTGCTTGATACATAACATTGCCCCACGTGTAAAGCCTCTCAAATCGCAAATTTCAAGGTGCAAAGTTCTAAACAATTTATTTGAAACATTTCACCAAACTTTCACATAACTATCATACGTTTATCACGTTATCAGAGTATAATAGGCTTGTAAATCAAGGGAATGTTACAAGGTAATATGCCTCTGTTACTTTTGTTCAAAAAATGTTAGAAATTAACATGAAAATGTTAATTTGTAACATTTGAGAAAAATAGCCATGTCCACACGTGTGGACACCTTGAGCCGAAGATATCGGACGAGGTTGGGAATATACCCAAAGGAGAAAGTCACCATGGCGAAAGAAAAAAAAGCACCTATTTATCCGACTTTATTCAAGTCAACTGACATGAACGGTACAGTTAATAGCTTAACCGTAGCTATGTCAAAGCTTCTTCCCGTTAACGAAGTCAAGAATATAGCAGATGCTGAGCTTTTGATTAATATGAGCTTAACTATCGGCGAAAAGCTCGATTTGAAAAAGTGCCGTACTTTGAAAAAAGTAGGTGAGCTCAACCTCGTTGATAACGTTGAAAAATGGGCAAAGTCAAAATTTGGTATCGGGCGCAGCGCTTTTTATAATTATCTCAAGGTCGCCGAGCTTGTTACTGACGATGGTGAAGCCTCTATATTTAAGCGCGAAAATGGAGATTTTTTGTATAGCGTTCTGCTCAAGCTTATAACGGCGTTGAAAGACGTTAAAGAGATCCAAGCGGTAGTTAATCAAGGTATAGTGACCCCGTTCATGAGTGCTCGCGATGTTGATAAGGCTCTTAAAAAGTATTTAGCCCCCGAGGCTGAAGCGGCCGAGGAAAAAGCCGAAGCGGCCGAGGAAAAAGCCGAAGCGGCCGAGGAAAAAGCCGAAGTTAAAAAGGAAAAACTCTATACCGTTAAGCTCACAGCGCATGAAATTGGCGTTATCGCCGCTATATTACGTAATCAATTTTGCGACGAAACAGAAGAATATTTATTCAATCTCGCTTATAAGCTCGAACAGATTTATACAAAATGATTACTATAACTTATGACGAAAAAGATGCTATATTTAACGCGCTTAATAATTATTTAAAATCGATTGATTTTGAATTTTATCGCGAATTTCTAATTGATTTGATAGCCAAATTTTCGTAAACAAATAAACAATTTAATATTGAGGGCGAAGAGGTATTGACCTAAAAGGGAAAAGTATTCGCCCTCTCAATTTTAATCAAAATTTAATTAAGAGGTAAACAAAATGGATTTCAAAAAAATCGCGTTAGACGTAACCACCATGTCCGAGCTTATGAACGGTCGTGATAAAATGGACACCGAAGAGCTTATTAAAAAGTATCCCGAAGGTGTTACTATCGATTTTATCGACAACGTAAATATGCAGCAAGAGGACGGCGAGGAAAATGTTTGGATTTTTGTTACAGAAGAGCAGCCTAATAAATTTACATTTGCGGGTTTTGTTTTAACAAAGATATTTAATAATATCTTGGCTGAATTTGAGGGCGATTACGCCGAAATGATTGAAACGTATAACTCCGCACTTAAGGAAGATAAACTCCGGGTAAAATTGGAAAGAGCTAAAACAAAAGCTAAGCGTGAAATTACAAAAGTGATTGTATTGTAATTATTAAGAGGAAAAGAGCCTCTCACAAATTTTTGTGAGGGGCTTTATTTTTAGTCCATACGTATGGACAGGAGGATTATATGACTTTTAATTCACTGTGTAAATATATTGGGTTATTTTTTAGAGATGTCAGAGAGGAAAATTTAATAACTCATAAGGAAATTTCAAAAGAAAGTAAATTTACTATAAAAGAAATAAAAGCTTTTGAAAGTGGAAAATATTTTGATTATTTATTATTTATATATTATTGTGAAAAATTTAATATTTATAATCATGTTATTAATTTAATATACGATTTGAAATCGGGGAGGTGTCGTTTTGGCGAAATTAAAGATTAAAGATATAACAAAATTAAAGTATAGTGATTATGCTAAATTTGACGAAGATAAATTATTAAAGTATGCAAAACAAGCTCTATCTTATAGTATAGCAGGGGCAAAATCTGCACTAGAGGCATTAAAAAAGCACCCTGATTTACCTGTCCCTATTGAATATAGAAAGGCAGAAGCTAAAACTGTTATAGACGTATTAAGAGACGAGTTTGAGGGTAAAGATTTATCAAAAATGCATATTTCACAAGTTCGTAGGGCTTTAAGATTATCAATAGGGTTTTTGAATACAAAAACGAGAACAATTAAAGGGTGGAAAGAATATCTCAATAATTTTGTTGAACGTATAGGTGAAAAAGCTAATATAGTTATTAATAAACAAGATTATAAAAGATATTGGGATTTATATAATAAAGTATTAAAAATTAATCCAATAGAGGGGTATAGGCAGGGCGGTTCAACTGAGGTGCAACGAATGTTGATAGATACTATAACACAAGTTGGAAAAAACGCTACTGACGAGGATTTACTTGAATTTATAGCTAATAATCTCGAGGTTGAATATATAAAAAGACAGCAAAAGGACATGGATATAGATGACGAATTATTTGAAATGTTTGACCTTGGAGAGAACGATACATACAATAGGTGAGATTGATTGGTATATAAAACAAATAGGGTTTATAAAATTTATAAGAACAAAAGGAATGTATTTATCTAATATTTCATGTTCATTCGATATTGAAACAACTTCTTTTTATAACAATAATGAAAAGCAAGCTATAATGTACGAATGGTCATTTTGTATTAATGGGGTTTGTATAATAGGTAGGACATGGGACGAATTTTTATTATTAATTAATAAATTAATAAATAGATATAAATTAGACGAGAATAAACATTTAATAATATATGTGCATAATTTATCATATGAATTTCAGTTCATTAGAAAATTATTTATATGGAAAAAGGTATTTTCATTAGACGAAAGAAAACCAATTCAAGCAATTACAATGGACGGTATTGAATTCAGATGCTCATATATGTTGTCTGGATATTCTCTTGCAAATTTATCTAAACAATTAACAAAATATAAAGTTGAAAAATTAGTTGGTGATTTGGATTATTCATTAATAAGGCATTCAAATACAGAATTAACCGAAAAAGAATTAGGATATTGTATTAATGATGTTTTAGTAGTAGTTGCTTATATTCAAGAAACAATAGAAAGGGAGGGAAATATAACCAAAATTCCATTAACAAAGACAGGCTACGTAAGAAATTATACAAGAAATAATTGTATGTATAATGGAGATACAAATAAATATAAAAATTTTAGAAAAATAATTAGTGCTTTAACAATAGAACCAGAAGAGTATATATTATGTAAACAAGCTTTTGCTGGGGGATTTACACATGCAAATCCTCTTTATTCTGGCGAAATAATGCGTAATGTAGATAGTTTTGATTTTACTTCGTCATACCCATATGTTATTATGTCCGAAAAATTTCCAATGTCAAAAGGGCAGTCCATACGTGTGGACAGTAAAGAGCAATTTGAAACATATATAAAAAATTATTGTTGTATATTTTCTGTTAGAATAGAAAATATTACGTCGATAGTAGAATTTGAGAATTATATATCTTCCTCGCATTGTAGAAAATTAAAGAATTATTATGAAAATAACGGTAGAATAGTATCAGCTGAAAGTTTAGAAATAACTTTAACTGAACAAGATTATTTTATAATAAAAAATATGTATAAATGGAAAAAGTTTATAATTTATAAATTTTATATATACAAAAAAGATTATTTACCTAAAAATTTCATATTATCTATGTTAGATTTATATCAGAATAAAACAAAATTAAAAGGAATAGCAGGAAAAGAAGCTGAATATATGCGAAGTAAAGAAGATATTAACAGCGAATTCGGAATGATGGTTACTGATATATGCAGAGACGAAATATTATATGAGGGGGAATGGGATAAATCTGAAACAGATATAGAAAAATCGATAGATAAATATAATAGAAGTAAGAAACGTTTCTTATCGTATATATGGGGTATATATGTAACTGCTTATGCTCGTAGGAATTTATTTACGGGGATATTTGAATTTAAGAATGACTATTTATATAGCGATACAGATAGTATAAAAGTTATTAATATAGATAAGCATAAAACATATATTGATAAATATAATAAAATAGTACGTAAAAAATTAGAATTAGCATGTTTACATCATAATATAAACCCAGAAGTGACGAGGCCAAAAAATAATAAAGGGAAAGTAAAGGAGTTAGGAGTATGGGAATGGGAAAAAGAAGATAACGAACTACATTCATACAAAAGATTTAAGACATTAGGCGCTAAAAGATATATGATTGAATTTTATAACGGAGAATATAGTTTGACTGTATCAGGATTAAATAAAAAAGTAGCAATACCTTATATGTTAAGTAAATACAATGATATATTTGAAGCTTTTAACGATGGGTTAGTAATACCTAAAGGTTTTAGTGGTAGAAAAACACATACTTATATAGATTACGAACAACGGGGAATAATAAAAGATTATAAAGGCGTTTATTATGAATATGACGAATTATCTTCTGTTCATATAGAGGATAGCGACTACTCGTTGAAATTATCTGAAGCTTATGTAGATTTTCTGTTAAATATAAAACATGTTAGTAAATAGTCCACACGTATGGACAAAGGAGAATTATGATTGATTATCTTAAAGAATATACGGAAATGAATAAGGGATTAAAGAGTAGTAAAAAATATTATTCTTTATCTAATATTCTAAAGGAAAGAGGTACATATAATGTAGTTGTGGGAGAACGTTCTAACGGTAAAACGTATGCAGTCTTATCTATGTTTATTTGGTTATATGCTAAATATAAAATACAAGGTGCTATAATTAGACGTTGGGACGAAGATTTTAAGGGTAAACGTGGTAAAACTATGTTTGCAAACCATGTAGCTAATGGTTTAATTGATAAATATACTAATGGAGAATACAATACTATATATAGTTATTCAGGTCAATGGTTTTTTGCTTATCAAGAAAATGGAGAAATAAAGAAAACTAACGACGAGCCTTTTTGCTTCGGTTTCAGCTTATCTGCTATGGAGCATGATAAATCTTCTTCATATCCAAGAGTTAAAACGGTAGTATTTGACGAATTTATAACAAGAGGTTATTATTTACCCGACGAATTTATAATATTTCAGAATGTTTTATCTACTATTATAAGAGAAAGAGACGACGTCAATATATTCATGTTAGGGAATACTGTAAATAAATATTGTCCTTATTTTAAGGAAATGGGGTTAATTAACGTTTCTAAAATGAAACAAGGAGTAATTGACATATATACTTATGGAGATAATACTGAATTACGTGTTGTAGTAGAATTTTCAGATAGTCCGTTAAAAAAGAAAAAATCGGATAAATATTTTGCTTTTAATAATCCAAGACTTAAAATGATAACCAACGGTACTTGGGAAATATCTATTTATCCTCATTTACCTATAAAATATAAAGATAATGATATCTATTTTATATATTTTATAATATTCGAGGGTAGTACTCTACAATGTGAGATAATTTTTAAGGACGGAAATTACTTTACATATATTCATAATAAAACTACTCCTATAAAGAACCCTAATAAAGATATAGTTTATCAACAAGATTATGATGCAAGACCTAATTATTATAGAAAAATAACTAAACCACGTAGTGAACTTGAAAAAAAGATTGCATGGTTTTTTATTAATGATAAAGTATTTTTTCAAGATAACGAAGTTGGTGAGATAGTTAGAAACTATTTAATGTGGTGTAATACAGATAAAGGAATAATTTAATATGAGTTATTATAGAGATAATTTACCAGAAATATTAAGAAAATGTAAACAGTTAGAAAGGCGAGGATTTTATATAATTCGTTCAAGAAAAGTACAAGTATATAAAGATTATACTTTTATAGTTAAATTTTCATATAATATATTATTAAAATATAGTGTTGATGTTTTGGAAAATATGATAAATAAATATATAATAAAATAGTCCACACGTGTGGACTATTTTTATTAGAATATAACACCTGATTTTAGTAAATCTTCAATCTCTTCTAATTCGCTATCTAAAGCAGTTGAAAATCCCTCAAGGTGTATTTTATCTATTACTGTAAATCCTGTTAATTCTGATAATTGTTGAGTTTTACCAGACGGATAACCAATAAATCTTGAATATTCTTCAGGTAAAGCTATATTAGGTCTTGATACTCTAATTATTGGATTACCGCTATAAAAGTCTGCTATTCCTCCTCCTAAACTACCGTGATTATATGTAGAACTGACATTATTTATAATGTTTGCAGAAGTAGAGCCTGCTAATGATAGCATACTTTCGCTTAATTGAGTATCTGCTCTAACATTCATATTGCGAGCAGCTAATGCATTACCTTTCTTTTTATTCTTTTTTATATTTGAAGCAATAGTAGTTTGTCCTTTATAATTTATTCCTGAAGAAGCTGCCCCTACTGCTAAATTTAATCCTGCTTGAAGTAAATTTCTATGTATTTCATATTTATTACTTGCGCCAATAGGTATATCGACTGCAATTGAACATTGATAAGTTGAAATGATAGAATTAGAATTAATTTTATTATAGCTTTCTGCTAATCCTAAATCAATATGTTCAGTAGAAATATATACATTTGCATTACATGTTACCAAATCATAAACATAATAAACGTATATAGTTTTTCCAATTGATAGATTAGTATCAATATTTACCCAGCCTATCATTGGTAGAAAAACCTCTATTTCAGTATAAGGTGAATAATCCAAAAAATTATTATATTTTTTAGGTATATTAAATTCAAATTCTTTAACTCCTATTGTATTATTTGGTACATATTTTACATTTAATTCTCCTAATTCTATTGTTTTATCTCCAACTAAAATAGATTGTGTACTTACTAAATATTGGTGTCCTACGTCATTAGCTGGATTAAAGCTTAATAATTTTAACGATACTATAAATTCGGCAGGATTACTAAAAAGTTTTACGAGAGATTCTATAAATTTTGGGTTCATTGTACTTTGCTCAACACTAACTAAAGCTTCTTTAGACAATATATATGGAATAGTATATCCTGTAATTAATGAAGGTTTAGGAGTTTTTATAACTCCTGTTTGGTCTCCATAAGAAGCAGTTACTAATAAATAAGAAACGCCCGTATTAAATATTGAGCCACTTTTTATAGGAGTACTATAATTTATATAATCATATATTTTGTCTATTTGAGTGGGCACGTTATCGTCAATTAATAAACTATTATATGAATTTTCTTGTCGTTCTATTAAAGCAGTTAAGCTTTTAATCTGAGTTCTGAATGAATACAAAACGTCAACATGACAATGTATTTCCCATAAATTATTACGCACGCTATATACATCTGTAATAAAATATGCTCTATCAAAACGGGGAATAGATATATAATTATAATTGAATATATTTTCATTTTCGAGCAGTATCACGGGGTCCGTGATACTGCTTCTATCTTTGAACAATATATCTATATTTTTACCTAACGTTATATAGTCTGCTTTGTCCACACGTGTGGACTCAGCATTTGAATAATAAAGTACAGCTTGCATATTTCACCTCAATTTAATTATTCAAGTTTTCCAACCCATTCAGTATTATCAGTCGTATTTCTTACGCTTAATAATCCAGCTACTACCATAATTAAGAATGTCTTTCCCTCTAATTCAATAACAAAACGACTACCGTCATAATCATTAGGTAATATAATAGTTGTACTAACATAAGTGGTCAATAACGTTATAGTAAGAGTATGATAAACTCCCAACTCATATGTAAATGTAGTAGGAGTCGTATTACTTATACCCCTATTATATTGCGGTGTTGAAGTATTCGGGATATCAGACTTAAAAGCTAAAATTTGAGGTCCTGTTTTACCTGATAAATTTATAACCGCATATGCATTTTGATTATAAAACGTAAATAACCCATTTGACGCACTTCTAAATTGATTATCGTAATTGCCGAATATAAATTCAGTAGGTGAACCCGTAGAACGAGATATTACAGTACTACCATTTATATTCATATTATTACTGCTAAACGTAAAATTACCTAAAGATGGAATATCACTTAATAATGCTATGGTACCGTCTTTTTCAGGTATATATAAATTATATGAAGAACCGTCGTATTTGTCAAACCCAAAACGTGCTTTATTTTCAAAATCAATTCCTATATGAAATATATTCTGATTTTCGCCGTCCTTATACGCAATATTAAATCCGTCATACGATACTTGATTATAAGTTGCTGATATAAGTTCTTCGTCTCCACTTACTTGAAATAACCCATTTACTCTTATAGATTTGGAAAATCCGTCGAATATATTATCTCCTGTCCATTTATTATTACCAGCAAGTGTAGCAAAAGAAGAAGTATTCGGAATATCACTAACATACGCAACTTCTTTTACCGTACTATCCTCTAATACTTTAGGTCTTGCATTAGTTGCTAACGTCAAACCCGTATTACTATCACCTATTACTATTTGAGCACCGTTATTATCAGTAGAAACAACTGTTTTAGTAGTTCCTGTTGAAGTATCTTTATACCCAATACCAGCATTATAATTATTAAAATATGTAAATTTATTAAAAGTATTACTGCCACTAAAAGTATTATTAGCGTCAAGAAGAGCGATATTATCAGGAACGCTTCCTCCCGTAGCATTAATAACTATCTGATTAGTACCAGGATATTTACTAAACGTTACATTAGTACCTGCCTTAATAGGAAGTTCTATTTGTCTTCCTGATAAATAAGTAAGTAAAAATCCATTAGTTACTTCAGTATAATCAGTGTAAGACTCGTAAGCCGTAGTTAATACAGTTATACTATTTTCAGCAATCTCAACTCTATTAGCTATAGTTTCTACATTAGTGGATATATTAGCAATTTCTCCATTAGCATTAGCAATGTCTCCATTTAATGCGTCAAGGTTAGCTTGTAAATTTTCAACCTGGTCTATTGAAGTTTTAGGATAAATATCAATTTCAGGTTCACCCTCAGGGTGTAAAGTATCTTTTTTAATAGCCATTTTCAATTCTCCTTTGTCCATACGTGTGGACTAATAAAAGAGGGGAGAATACTCTCCCCCCTCAATGTTAGGCGACGAAAAATACAACAAAATTTTCGTTATAGTCATTGAAGTATTGAGCTTCAGACTTATAGAAATTATTAAAGAATTCTGCTTTTGAATTATGATGAGTAGTAACTCTATCTTCAACGTTGCATACCCCAAGAGCGTCCCTATCAAAGATACAAGCAAGAATTCCCGTACCTACAACAGTTACGTTATCAGACGTACCGTCAACAGGTTTAATAGTAACGTTAATATTAGAGGTATTAGCAAAAGAGTAATCTTTGCCAGAACCTTGCCAATACGTTACATTCTCGTGGCCAGGGAGAGCGACAAGTTGATCATGGAACGTGTCAGATTGAAGATATACAGCAACTGCTTTCTCAAATTCAGACAACATTACAATATGTTGCAAATCTTTAGGCGTAAATTTAACAGTTCCGCCGATATTAAACAACTGAGAGTTATCAACAAGTCTATCACTATAAAGTGCAATTTGAGTAGAAGCATATTTGAGGAAATCAAGATTATTCAAACAAGTATCAGCTGTAAGTTTATTAGCGTCTTCTTTATCCTCATTATATTTATACAAAAGATTAACAGCCTTAAAACCAGACTTAGTATTAAGAGCTGCTGCTGCATAATCTGCTTTAATAGTAGCAGCAGTAAAGTTATTGATAGTCCTCATAATAAGATTATCATAATCCATAGTCTTACGAGTACGAATACGATTATCAATCATACTGAAAAAGGAATTAAGCTGAACAGCATTAGAGAAAGACTGTTTAACCTGTTTGTCAGCAAAAGACATATCAATCTCATAAGTAACTTTAGAGTTAAAGAACTTAGTATGAACCTTAGGAGCATAAAAAATATCTTGATTATATGTCTGCCCAGCAGTTAAATCCCAACTTTCATTCTCAACGCTATCAGGCAAATCAGCATGAATTTTTTCAAGAATACTTCCGTATTCCCACCCGTCCATAAGTACAGAGGGCGCTCTACCTCCATATACACGATTTACGAAAATAACTTTACCGATATGATTAACGAGAGATCTGACATAAGCGTCAACCATATTGTCACTACCGAGTATTTCTTTACCAACATCAACAACGTTAGAAAGATCCTCTACAACCAAATTAGTTTTACCCGTTACCTCTCCAATAACAGTATTAAGCAATGAATGAACTTGTGTAATTTTCATAATTATTCTCCTTTATTAAACAACATAATATTCTCATTTTCTGAAATTACTTTGTCCACACGTGTGGACTTTTCAACATTTACTTTATTAGTATAGCCAATTTCGTCCTCAAGATACATACACCAAAGATTTTCGTCAAATTTTATATTATTAGCTACTGCATATAGCTGCAATTTAGTAATAACATAATTTTTCTTAAATTTACCAGCGTCAAGTCCTTTAACATTTTTCATAGAGTTGTAGCTATCCTCAGCTTCTTTAACTAAACTTTTAAGCTTGTCATACATTTTTTGATAGTCAGATAACTGAGTAATCTGCAAATCTACTTTTCCTTTTGTAACTATCTTAATGACAGAAATAACTGTCGTAATAATAGCTACAACACAAGGAAGCACGGTAACAACGATTGTTTTGAAAATTTCCATAAACCACCTCTACAATTAATAATTATATCGTTCGCGGCTAATAACCGCGGCAATATCTTTGAATATAATATCATATAATAAATTATCTAATAATTTACGCTGTCTTTCTATCATTTCTTGTGGTAATGTATTTCCTATATTACCTTTACGAGTTATAGTCTTTTTTATACTATTGTCTCGTGTATAATCTCTATTATCATTACCCGTTATAGTATTATTCTGTGTTGTTGTAGAGTTCAAAGAAGTGACCGTAGTGGAATTTTCATTCGGACTTGGAGTAGCACTATTATATGCATATACATTAGATTGTGTATTATCATTATTAGTACTATTTTCAGTACCCTCCTGTTTATTATCTCTTGAAGTATTAAATTTATCGTTGGAGGTCATAGTATCCTCAGTATTATCTGTAATACTAATATTATATGGAGATAATACATCGTAATCCAACTTATAAGTCTCAAATACTTTATTCCATTTATTATAATATAAATCCGATAATATATTAATCAATGTTTTAGAGATAAAATCCTCTATAATTTTATACGTAACAACAAATTTACCGTCTGATAATACAAAATTTCCAGGTGTATCAATAGTATATATCTCAGCATGATACTCTTCCTCTACTGTTTTATCAAGTAACATAACAGCTAAACAAGATAATTTGCGCTCTCCGTATAAACTATTAAAATGTAAATCTGCGTATTTTTTATAATCTGGAACAACTAAACCAGGATTAAGATACTTAAAAATTTCATATATTAATTTCGATAATGGATTTTCATTAGAAGTTATATACCCTAATACACCTTTTCTAAAAGGATTGGGAAATAAATCTTTAACTTTCAGGTCTATCGGTTTTCGTATTATCACTTTCCTCTTCCTCCTTTCTCTCTTCGTCCACACGTGTGGACGTTTCAGGGTTCATAACTTCCTCATTAACTTTTTTCCAAGACGAATTAAGCTCAACAGATATATTAGTACCAAACATTTTATTAATCTTTTCACAAGCTAATTGTCTTTGAATTAGCATGTTATCAATAAGAGGTAAAAGACTATCTTGGTTTAATTGACTTTCATTAGTATTAATACTCTCACGTTTCATATTATAGTTAGCTTGAAGTCCTAACTCGTTAAACCAAGAAGCCTTAATATATTGTATTTCCTCAATTAGCTGAGTAATAACTCTATCTGAAGCGCTACCAAACGGAATACTTGCAACATTCTTAGCAAATGCATTATCTTGAATTACAGATAATTTACCATTTTCAAGGTCTTTAATATAATCAACTATATTTCTATATGTATTATCGTCAGGAGCTGCAAATACATTCGGAGCACGCATATTAATCAAAGCAACTCGCATAGAAACTATCGCCTCAACCAATTGAGATGCATAAAATCTATTGATTGGAACTAAACCTCTATAAAACGTATCATTTGGTATAATTATACAATCCTTATCAATTTCAAATTGCTTATTCAATTTAAGATAAGGATTAGCTACTATCGATATAGTAGGCATATAATTATAATTAGGAACTCCTCCTAAAGAACCCCAAGCAACATACAAATTATTCTCATATTCAAAAAATGTAGTATATCCATTATTCTGAATTTGTAATTCAATTACACGTTGAGGAATAGTATCAGGTAATCCGTTCCACTTGAACATTTCATTGGTCCTGTCAAACATATATTGTACAAATTGACGGCAAAGAGCGTCTTTCTCTTCTTTACTATCAAATGACATCATACCATAGACAGGTTCGTCTTTGAAATACCATGTTTTAACATTATCAATTGTCATAACAACCTCACTGTCCATACGTGTGGACTCTAAAAATTGGCACAAAACCGCCTCTAACCAACAGTTAGCGTTGCATAGTCCACGCGTGGGACTAACCAATATTCACAAAAAGTGTGAGAAAATAACACTCTAACCAATGGTTAGCCTCACTCTCTTTTACAATATCATTATACCATAAATACAATGAAATGTCAATAGTTTTTCGTGAATTTGTCATAACAACCTCACTGTCCATACGTGTGGACTCTAAAAATTGGCACAAAAC
>ERZ773108.3136-NODE-3136-length-13108-cov-4.460814_pt1 | contig 13108 bp, 9 predicted proteins | sample MGYA00580570_ERZ773108 | MGnify/ENA primary metagenome ERZ773108 (study PRJEB29015, sample SAMEA2737840) | human gut metagenome | biome: human gut; feature: human-associated habitat; material: faeces | place: China | collected 2012 ...
AGTAACTACCGGAACTTACGATATCAGTGTAGACTTGATAAACGGCACTTATACTATCCAATCTATAAATTAAGATATTATTACTATGAAACGATTAAAATATATACTACTTACGGCTTCCGCACTATTGTGCGGAACCTTCTTCACCGCTTGCAGCGATGATAACGACACTCCCACTTTTCCGGAGAAAACAGAAACAGTTTACGATATGTCCGGCTTTGTTCGGGGAGCAGACGTCAGTTGGCTCACAGAGATGGAAAGTTCCGGCTATAAATTCTACAATGCTAAAGGTCAAGAACAAGAATGTATGTCATTGCTACGTGACTTAGGTATGAATGCTATCCGCTTGCGCGTTTGGGTCAATCCGGAAAATCCGACAGAAAAAGATAACGTATACGGTTGGTGTAACAAAGAAGATGTCGTACTCAAAGCGTGGCGAGCACATAATTTAGGTTATCGTCTCATGATAGATTTCCATTACAGTGATGCTTGGGCAGATCCCGGTAAACAATACAAACCTCAAGCATGGAAAGACCACTCGGTAGAACAATTGCAGGAGGATATCGCCAAGCATACCAAAGATGTACTCAACACTCTGAAAGAAAAAGGTATAGATGTAGAATGGGTACAAGTGGGCAACGAAACTCGATACGGAATGTTGTTCGATGAAGGCAATATAAATAAAGAAAATGGAACCGTAAATTTTGCCAAGTTCGTAACAGCAGGTTATAATGCAGTAAAAGAAGTTTATCCGCAGGCTAAAGTCATCGTACATATAGACCGTGGAAATGAAATTGGACAATTCCAGAAAGTATTCGGAGATCTACAAGCTAATCAAGCCAAATGGGATATCATCGGAATGTCTCTTTATCCTCAAATGGATCCTGACAATGAAGAAGATTCCAATTTTGTTGCAGCAGATTGGCGTAAAATGAATACAGATTGTATCGCAAATATGCAAAAACTCTATGAAGAATTCAACACACCCGTTATGATGTGTGAAATAGGCATGACATGGAACAATGAAAACGCCGAAGCATTTTATACAGACTTCATTACTAAAGCTAAATTACTAGGTACTGATATATGTCCCGGAGTATTCGCTTGGGAACCTCAATGCTATGGCGGTTGGAAGGGATATCACAAAGGTATGTTCGATGACGACGGAAGACCTACCAGTTCATTTAATGCCTTCAAGCGATAAATTTATTGATTAGTTTTTATACCTTTACACCGGCATTACTATGTGAATGTAATGCCGGACATTGACATTTAATAAATCCAACTAATAGTATACCTGAAAAGCAAAAATGAACATGAAACATCCCAAACAGTTATTAACTGTACTTTTGATGGGCGTTGCCTGCACATTGCAAGCACAACGCAGTGAGACACTACTCGAAAAGGACTGGAAATTCAGTAAAGGAGATTTCAAAGAAGCCAGCCAGCCGGAGTTTAATGATACCCAATGGGAATCGGTTGTTATTCCACATGATTGGGCAATCTTCGGTCCGTTTGATGTAAACAATGACCTACAAAATGTAGCAGTCACACAGAACTTCGAGAAAAAAGCTTCCTTGAAAACCGGACGCACCGGCGGACTGCCATACGTAGGCACAGGCTGGTATCGAACAAGTTTTGACGCTCCTGCCGACAAAGAAGTAACACTTCTTTTTGATGGGGCTATGAGCGAAGCACGTGTCTATGTAAACGGAAAGGAAGCTTGTTTCTGGCCTTTCGGATACAACTCCTTCCACTGCAATGTAACTCCTTTCCTCAACAAAGATGGAAAAAAGAATACACTCGCCGTACGTTTGGAAAACCGTCCACAATCTTCACGCTGGTATCCGGGAGCTGGTTTATACCGTAATGTACATCTGATTGTAACAGACAAAATTCATGTACCCGTATGGGGAACACAAATCACAACGCCTCATGTCGACAAGGACTTTGCATCCATACGCCTTCAAACGAAAATTGAGAATGCAGGCGAGAAAACACAACTCCGTATCGAAACGGAGATTCTTTCTCCTGATGGAAAAGTCGTTACCCGCAAAGAAAATACAAGCCGCATTAATCATGGACAGCCATTCGAACAGAATTTTATTGTAAATGCGCCCGAACTCTGGTCACCGGAGAATCCGTCACTCTATAAAGCCGTTTCCAAGATTTACGCAGACAATAAGCTGGTAGATACTTACACTACACGTTTCGGTATCCGTAGTATTGAATATATTGCCGACAAAGGATTCTACCTGAACGGAAAGCATCGTAAGTTTCAAGGAGTATGCAATCACCATGATTTAGGTCCGTTGGGTGCTGCTATTAATGTAGCCGCTCTCCGGCATCAGCTTACACTATTAAAAGATATGGGATGTGACGCCATCCGTACCTCCCACAATATGCCGACTCCCGAACTTGTAGCCTTATGTGACGAAATGGGATTTATGATGATGATTGAACCATTTGATGAATGGGATATCGCCAAATGTAAAAACGGTTATCACCGTTATTTCAATGAATGGGCAGAACGTGATATGGTGAATATGCTTCATAATTACCGTAACAATCCGTGTGTAGTAATGTGGAGTATCGGAAATGAAGTACCGACCCAATGCAGTCCTGTCGGTTATAAAGTAGCCAAGTTCCTGCAAGATATTTGCCATCGTGAAGACCCTACCCGTCCCGTTACCTGCGGAATGGACCAAGTGACTTGCGTACTTGCCAACGGATTTGCCGCTATGATCGACATTCCGGGACTTAACTATCGGGCTCATCGCTATAAAGAGGCATACGACCAACTCCCACAAAATCTGATATTAGGAAGTGAGACTGCTTCTACCGTCAGCTCACGCGGAGTATACAAATTCCCTGTGGAAGATAAAAAAAGTGCCACTTACGACGACCACCAATGCTCTTCATACGATGTGGAAGCCTGTTCCTGGTCAAATATTCCGGACGAGGACTTTGCACTGGCCGACGATAACCATTGGACAATCGGACAATTTGTATGGACAGGATTTGACTATCTGGGCGAGCCATCACCTTATGACACGGATGCATGGCCCAATCACAGTTCCATGTTTGGTATTATCGACCTTGCCAGTCTGCCTAAAGACCGCTATTATCTGTATCGCAGTGTATGGAACAAGGATGCGGAAACCTTGCATATTCTGCCTCACTGGACATGGCCGGGACGTGAAGGCGAAGTGACTCCTGTATTTGTATATACCAACTATCCTACAGCCGAACTGTTTATTAACGGTAAAAGTTACGGCAAACAAAGTAAAAACAACAGCTCGCTTAAAAACCGTTACCGCCTAATGTGGATGGATGCTGTATATGAGCCGGGCGAGATAAAAGTAGTAGCCTACAATAAAGATGGAAAAGCAGTAGCTGAAAAAATTGTCCGCACTGCCGGAAAGCCTCATCACATCGAACTGGTGAGCAACCGCAACGAACTGACAGCAGACGGAAAAGACTTAGCCTATATCACCGTCAAAGTGGTAGATAAGGATGGAAATCTATGTCCCGCTGACAGCCGACAGATAAACTTCTCCGTAAAAGGAGCAGGCAAGTATCGTGCCGCTGCTAATGGCGACCCGACAAATCTGGAGCAATTCCATCTTCCGAAAATGCATACCTTCAACGGAATGCTGACAGCCATAGTACAATCCGGTGAAACAGCCGGAGAAATCGTACTCACAGCAAAAGCAAGTGGAGTGAAAGTTGGAAATATTCGTATCCAAACGAAATAACACATTTCAAGAACAAACAATATCTTAATCTGCCAACGGATTGCACTTCTATCGAAAGTCGTCCGGTGGCTTTTATATATAAATACAGGCAAGGCCTTTCCTTTTGCAAGAAAATCGTCTATAATAAGAACGTGGTCATCAGGACCTAAAAATTTCTTTGATACGATTACCTGGTTTTTGCATTTATGCGTAAATGATTCAACTTCAGCAACATACATTTCACCATCAATGTTTATACTTTTTGATTTCTTTGCAAAAACAACTGGTGCATCGAAGTATTTTGCAACGATACAGGCAATGCCGATACCTGATGCTTCTATTGTAAGAATTTTGTTGATTGGGGCATTAGCGAAACGACGCTTAAATTCTTCGCCCATTTTTTCCTTATAGATCTCTTTAAAACGCCGGATCACCTCTTTTAGATCCTCCGCCGTCAGCTCCGTATCAAAATGAACTTTCCGATCTTCTTTTATTTCATCAATGACCCGCTCAAATAACGATTTGGGAACTTCCATGACAACATCTGAGAACATCTGAATAAAGCGTCTGTAAGAATCATAGGCAAATCTCGGATTGCCTGTCCGTTTGGCAAAGCCTTCGACCGAAATATCGGTCAAGCCCAGATTCAGGATCGTATCCATCATACCGGGCATCGAAGCTCTCGCTCCGCTTCGTACCGACACAAGCAGCGGATTCTCGGTATCTCCGAACTTCTTTCCGAGCCTTTCCTCCAAAAGTGCCAGTGCATCAAAAATCTGTGTCTGAATTTCTTCAGAAATTGACCTGCCATGGTTATAGTAGTCTGTGCAGGCCTCTGTCGTCACGGTAAAGCCGGGCGGAATCGGAAGCCCGAGATTCGTCATCTCTGCAAGGTTCGCACCTTTTCCACCCAGGAGGTTGCGCATATCCGCATTTCCCTCCCTGAATAAATACACCCATTTCGCCATTGTAATGGTCCCCCTTTGGTCTGTATTTACAGTCATTTAGCATTATGCCGGACTGTTTTTCTCATAAAATCATTCTAACACATTAAAATATGCAAAGTCAAACAATATATTCGTTTTTTATTTGTGCAGTTTTTAGTTTTCCTGCCAAATTTTGTCGCAGAACGAACAAAATCTTTCACAAACAGCAAAATGTTGCCAAAAGGAGCCGTTCACGCACAATACAATTCACCCGCGCCATTTGCAAAAAAAACCGCCTTCTCCATGTGGAATCCACAGGGAAAAGACGGATTTTTCTAATTCACAGAATGAAGTGCCCGCAAAACACCCACTCGATGATACACAGTTAGCTTAAAATTTCTTAGAAATCCAGCTTTTCTGCAAAGTATGCGTCCAGATCAGCGATCGCAACCCGCTCCTGCTCCATAGAATCACGGAAACGAACGGTTACGCAGCCGTCTGTCTCGGATTCGAAATCGTAGGTAACGCAGAACGGCGTACCGATTTCATCCTGACGGCGATATCTCTTACCGATATTGCCTCTGTCGTCAAATTCGCAGTTGTACTTCTTGCACAGCTGGGTATAGATCTTCTCTGCACCCTCGTTGAGCTTCTTGGACAGCGGCAGGATGCCGATTTTAACCGGTGCCAGAGCAGGATGGAAATGAAGGACAGTACGGACATCTCCGCCCTCCAACTCTTCCTCGTCATAAGCAGCGCATAAAAATGCCAGAACGACACGGTCTGCACCCAGAGACGGCTCAACAACATAAGGGATATATTTTTCATTTTTGGAATCATCAAAGTAAGACAGATCCTGACCGGAAACCTCTGCATGGCGGGAAAGGTCGTAATCGGTACGGTCAGCGATGCCCCACAGCTCGCCCCAGCCAAAGGGGAATAAAAATTCGATATCCGTTGTAGCCTTGGAGTAGAAGGAAAGCTCTTCTTTTTCATGGTCTCTGACACGCATTTCTTCCGGCTTGATGCCCAGAGTCTGCAGCCAGTCGATACAGAACTGTTTCCAGTATGCGAACCATTCGAGGTCGGTGTCAGGCTCACAGAAGAATTCCAGCTCCATCTGCTCAAACTCTCTGGTACGGAACGTGAAGTTGCCGGGTGTGATTTCATTGCGGAAGGACTTACCGATCTGACCAATACCGAACGGGATTTTCTTTCTGGAAGTACGCTGTACGTTCTTGAAGTTTACGAAAATACCCTGCGCGGTTTCGGGACGCAGATATACCGTATTCTTTGCATCCTCCGTAACACCCTGGAAGGTCTTGAACATCAGGTTAAACTGACGGATTTCAGTAAAGTTGTGTTTGCCGCAGGTCGGGCAGGGAACCTGATTATCTTCGATGAATTGCATCATCTGTTCCTGGCTCCAGCCGTCTACAGAGCCTCCCAGATCAATATTGTGCTCCTGCGCATAATCTTCGATGATCTTATCTGCACGGAAACGCTCGTGGCATTCCTTACAGTCCATCAGCGGATCAGAAAAGCCGCCCAGATGTCCGGATGCAACCCAGGTCTGGGGATTCATCAGAATCGCGCAGTCCACACCGACGTTGTAAGGGTTCTCCTGGATAAATTTTTTCCACCATGCGCGCTTTACGTTGTTTTTCAGCTCTACGCCGAGGTTACCGTAATCCCATGTATTTGCAAGTCCGCCGTAAATTTCGGAACCGGGATATACAAACCCTCTCGCTTTTGCCAGCGATACAATTTTGTCCATTGTCTTTTCCATCGTTTTTCTCCTTTGACTGCACAGATTTTAATCAAACAGAATATAGGTCAGCATATCTGCGTCGGTTACGGATACTGTTTTGGCATTCGCTGTCGCCTCGACATCCTCCGAACCGTACCGGACCTTATCCCATACTCTGACATTAACCGCTTCCCGCACAACTGCAATGTGCTTTTCTCCCATTTTGAGGAGGTCTTCCTTGCCGATCTGCTCTCCGTCTCCCTTCAGGGAAGAAAGCGTAACATTCAGATCATAGCCTGCATTAAACGCATCTTTTACGGTTCCAACAAACAATGCCAGTTTGTTGAAAGCAGAATAAGCAGAAGCGTCCGCATACTGCATCACAACCGTTACCGTATGATCGTCATTTTCTTTTGCCGCTTTCAGCACAACCGCTTCTTTTCCAGCCGAAGCATTATAAGTATCGCATGCCTGCTGAATCGTACTTTCCAGCTCATCCAGATTATAATAGCTTTCGGAAAAATCTTCTATAATCGTGTGAACCACCTGACCATTTTTTTTGACTTCAATCGTGGTCTCGGTTACTTCCGGCTCCCTGCCGCATCCCGTCAGCATCGCTGCCAGACACAGGATACACAGTGCGCGCATGATCCATTTTCGCGTCATTTATCTGCTCCCTCTCATCTGCATCCGCTCTTTATCTGCCGATGCTATGATCTTAACTATTATAGCCGACCGCCCTTTCTTTTTCAACCCATAACTTTACAAAGTCATTTTATAACGTTTCCAGGATCTCCAGGGTATGAAATTCACCCGGAAGAAAATCCCTCCGGTATTTTTCTGCAATCTGCACAAGCTCTGCAAGCACTTCTTCTTTTAAGGTAAATGTGTAAAGCTTTTCCACGGGCGTCCCTGCGATAAATTCGACTGCATACAGCGCCGTTTCCGAAAAATTGCCCTGCGGCAGCCCCGGGAATTCCCCGTTTGCCACAATCAGCCGGATTTCGTAAATGCATCGCACAAGCCTGCGCGGGATGCTTTTTACCGTCAGCGCCCGCAGGGACTGATATAAAAGCTTTAACACCTCGCGCTCGTCGTTATTTTCCCGTGTGCAGTAATCCGCCAGCTCCAGGAAATACATTCCGTAATAGGCGCCCTCAAAATCCTGCCGCAGCTCTTCAAAATAGCAGTCCGCTGAAATATCACAGACACTGTAGGAATTTCGCCCTGCATACAGCTCGAACGTCCCGAAGGTAAACGGACTGGTAGGAGCCAGAAAAGCACTCGTCGGCTTTCTGGCTCCCCTTGCAAAAGCGGATATTTTTCCTTTTTCCCGAGTCAGGATCACGACTCTCCTGTCATACTCCCCGATCGGTTCTGCCTTCAGAACGATCCCGAGCACTTTGATCCGATCCTGCATGTTGTTCCCCATCCTGTCCCTGCGCCTTTGCACGGAAGGACGAAGTAAACGAGCTGCTCTCGTGTAACTTCGCCCGGTTCCGGAGCGCATTTCTTTCCTGTATCTGATTCCGGTACTGCAGATAATCCTCCACACGCCCGGTTTTTAAAAACTGATCCCAGTAGCTTCTTTCATTCATCCTTACCGCCTCCCATGTATCCAATCTGCCGTCTCCGACAGCTTTTACGTCCCTCATAGGATAAGCGGTTTGAACTTTTTTATTCCCTCAGAAAAAAGAGCGTTCTATCTGTCCGGCCTGGTATCCGCAGGGTTGTAACCGAAGTTTTTTAAGAGGAAATCGCTGTCTCTCCAGTCCTTCTTAACCTTGACCCAGAGCTGCAGATTGACCTGGCATTCCAGCATATCCTCGATATCCCGGCGCGCCTGAGAACCGATCTTTTTGAGCATGCTGCCCTGCTTGCCGATAATAATTCCCTTGTGGGAATCCCGCTCGCAGATGATCGTCGCATCGATATTGACGATATGCTCCTTAAATTCCATCCGTTCGACCGCCACTGCGATGCCGTGGGGAATTTCCTCTTCCAGACAGCGCAGCGCCTTTTCCCGGATCATCTCTGCAACGATCTGACGCTGCGGCTGGTCTGTGATCGTATCTTCATCGTAGAAGGGTTCTCCATAGGGAAGATATTTGAAAATGCAGTCCAACAGCGTATCGGTATTGTTGCTGCGAAGTGCCGATACCGGGACGATTTCTGCAAAATCCATCTCTTTCCGGTAGGTTTCCATCGCATCCAAAACGGCTGTTTTAGGAACGGTGTCGATCTTGTTGATCACGAGGATGACCGGCAGCCTGCTGCGTTTTAACTGCTCCAGGATATGCCGTTCCCCGGCACCGATATAGGTCGTCGGCTCTACCAGCCAGAGAATGACATCCACGTCAGAAAATGTGCTTTCCGCTACCTTTACCATGTAGTTGCCGAGCTTGTTTTTCGCCTTATGGATGCCCGGCGTATCCAGAAACACAATCTGTCCCTTCGGTCCCGTATAGACGGTCTGAATCCGGTTTCTTGTCGTCTGGGGTTTATTGGATGTGATCGCGATTTTCTGTCCGATCAGATGATTCATCAGTGTGGACTTGCCCACGTTCGGGCGTCCTACCAGCGTTGCAAAGCCCGCTTTTTTCTGTTTGTTCTGCGCCATGTATCTGTTCCTTTCCCGGTTTTTGTCTGTATCTGTCCCCGGTTCTGATTTCTGTTTTTGCCGATGTCTTTTTTCCCGCCTGATGCTTTTCACTCATCTTGATAATTATCCGTACAATCAGAATTGCAATTCCGAGTACGATTGCAATCGCAATCAGGATCGGCAGGAGAATAATAAATTCAATTGCGAAATTTTTGAAAAAGCTTCCAACCCTGTAAATATTTGCAGAAAAGCCCTCTGCAATCCGCGCACCCGCGCTCTTTGCCGCTCCTGGCGTGTAGCGCTCCACCTCGTCGATATAGAGGTTGACCGTGCTGTAATCCACCTGATTGTCATAGGTGCGAAGCTGGGATTCCATGCTTTCGATCTGATAGCGTACATCGGTCAGCTGCTCGTTGATCGCAATGATATCCTCGATAGATTCTGCCTGCTCCATCATGGAAAGGAGGCTTTCCTGTTCTGCCAGAAGTGCCTTTTTGTGGCTCTGCAGATCCACATACTGCAGCGTTACATCCTCTGTGGATTCAGATTTTCTCGTCACATTGGACTGCTTGGAAATTCCCGCCAGATAGCCGTCGAGCTTCTCCGAAGGAATTCTTGCCGTCAGACGTGCGCTTCTGGCAGCAGACGTTGAACTGGCATAACTGCTATTGGAAATGCTGCTGCTTTCTATGTAGCCTCCAAGCTCCTCCGCCTGAGACTGTGCAGACGCAAGGAGCGCGTCAAAGCTTTCCGTCTCTACGTCCATATCCACATTTCGGATCAGCTTGCGCCCGGTCGTCTCTCCCTTTTCTACGGTTTCCGCCTGGGACGAGCCGTTTTCTTCCGATACTTCCTCGGCATACTCATAGTCGCCGCTGTCATAATATACACCGCCCGCAGCACTGTAGTTTGAAGCAGCCGTATCATAGGCGGATTCCATCGCCATTTTGCTCGCCGAGCCGCAGCCCGACAGCATGGATAAGACTAAAACACCCGTCAGTACCTTCGCCATTTTCTTTTTCAACACGAAAATCCCTCCCTTCTAAGCTTCCCATTGTGTATATGCTCCATCGGCTGCACCGACCTTTTGTCCGGGCAGCCGCGTGCTTCAAAGCAGCTGTTCCAGTGTCCCGAAGCGTTCTTTTTCCTCTTCGATCTTCTTCGTATTTCCGACAACGCACAGGCAGTCGTCTTCCAGAAATGCCTTCATGTGACCGGCAAGGGCCCGGATATCCTCCGCCGTCGCATCCAGAACCTGATCCCGCTCCTTCTGCAGCTGCTCTGCGGTCTGTCCGGTCAGATAAATGCTCAGCGCGCGCAGCGCCTTTGCAGCCGGGTTCATCGGCGCATCCATTTCACTGACCGTGCCGATGACCGCTTGAGTCATCGAGCGTTCATCCCCTGCGAAATGCGCTACATACTCCACGATGCCCTCATAGGCTTCGATGGTCTTGCCAAGATTCGGATCGCGGTAAGAAGCGATATAGGCATCTCCGCTCTTTCCGAAGCTGCACATGCAGCCGTAAGCGCCGCCCTTGACGCGGACTGTGTTCCAGAGATAATCCGTATTTAAAATACCGCGCAGCATCCGCAGCACTCCGGTATATTCCAACCCGTTCTTTTTATAATTTCCAGCGCGGCACACATACTGTACCTGAGAAGCTGATAAAAATCCCTCATTTTTCTTCGAAACCGCGGCATGCACCGGCTCTCTGTCCACCGGGCAGGTAAACAAATCTTTTTTCAGCGCTTTGGCTTCTGCTTCAAACAGCTTTTCCTGGTCTTCCTCTTCTGCGGTAAAATCAAACATCAGGTTTTCCGGACGGAACATGCACTCGCTCAGCCGTTTCAAAATCTCCGGAAGCTTCTCTTTTTCTTCGTCCCAGTTTGTGCAGAGCCTATCCACCAGCCGATAAAAGTCCATGCCGCTTAAAATTTCCTGAATTGCTGCCGTCTCGGACGTATAGGACATTGCCCTGCCCGCCGCAATCGTATGTCCTGCGGAAATCATGGAGGACTGCAGTCTCGATTTCAACTCTGTCAGAATCTCGTACAGGCGCTTCGTATCCGTATAATTGGAACGTACCAGCATCTCTGCTGTCAGCTCCATCGCGTCCTTTAAATGCGCATGGAATGCTTTTCCTTTGATTTCAAACGTAATTTTGCGTTCGGACGGGTTTGTGATATTCGGATAAATGTTCGTAACCGGCACAATTCCTCCGGTCAAAAGGTCAGTCTGTGTAAACAGCTCCTGATAGGAATAATTCTGCGTATCCACCAGGCCGATCGCCGCCTTCAAAATGCCGACATAGGCAAACAGCTCTGCCGGAACCTCGCTGATATCGAACAGCAGGCGAAAATAACTGACGCCGTTGGTTTCGATTTTATGGTAAATCAGTTTTGTGTCTTCGATTTTACGTTCTTCCAGAATGATCGGCTCGATCTCCCGACGAATATCGCTTCTTTCCAGCAGTGGAATCTTCGCCAGATCCTCCGGGCGGTCGGGTTCTTCCTGAAACGCTTTCAGCGCAGCTGTCTTTTCCACAATTTTTTCGATTTCTTCTGCAGTCAGCGTCTCCTTGTAAGCCTGCAGACGATCTGCCAGCTCCTGATCCTTTTTATCGGTCAGCCCTCTTTCGGGTACGAGCAGCAGCACGCTTCTGTGCGGATTGTGCAGCAGATGCTTTTCAATCAGCTGTTCAAAATATCCGGTCTCCACCTTTTCTCTCAGGCTGCGGTAAGTATCGCCCGCTTCGATATGAATAAACGGTCTGGTTTCGTCGTAAAGCCAGCTGTCCATTACCTGCAGTCCGTACATCAGTCCTGCAGGGAAAATGCCATAATCCGCTTCCCGATACTTAAATTCGTAATAATTCAGACCGGCCTGCAAACGCTTTTGATCCAGTCCCTCTGCAACAAGCTTTTCCAGTGTCTCGTCGATGATCCTTAAAAATTCTTCTTTCCGGGAAGCATCCGCATTCTTAGCGACGATGGAGAAATACGGCTGTCTCGTCCCGTTGTCATAATCACTGTAGATGTCTTCACCGATGCCTGCATCCAAAAGTGCCTGCTTTAAAGGCGCGCCCTGGGAGGAACAAAGCGCATAGTCCAGAATCTGAAAGGCAATGTATTCTTCCCGGTTTAAAACATCCCCGGCAGTCATACTGCAGGTCAGGTAGGTATTGTGCTCCAGCGGCTCGCTCTCGGTGATCGAGTAGGGCTTTACAGCTTCCCTGGGTGCAGCAAAAGGTTCCTGCAGACTGATGTTTGCCTCCACGTCGATTTTTTCAAAATGGGACAGATAATGCTCATCCATCCAGTTGAGACGCTCGACCATATCCATGTTGCCATACAGATAGATATAGCTGTTGGCCGGATGATAATATTTCCGATGGAAATCCAGGAACTGTTCATAGGTCAGGTTCGGAATCACATCCGGGTCGCCGCCGGATTCGTTCGCATAAACCGTATCAGGGAACAGATTCCGCACGATCTCCCGATCCAGAACGTCGTCCGGGGAAGAGAACGCACCCTTCATCTCATTATATACGACACCGTTTAATTTCAGTTCATCGGAGGCGTTTTCCATCTCATAATGCCAGCCCTCCTGATAAAAGATGTTGGGCTGCTTATAAATATCCGGATAAAATACTGCATCCATATAAACATGCATCAGGTTTGCAAAATCCTTGTCGTTGCAGCTTGCAACCGGATACATCGTCTTGTCCGGATAGGTCATGGCATTTAAAAACGTATTCATAGATCCCTTTACAAGCTCAATAAAAGGGTCTTTGACCGGAAATTCCTTCGAGCCTTCCAGAACGGAATGCTCCAGAATATGCGCAACACCTGTGCTGTCCGCCGGAGGCGTCTTAAATCCGATGTAAAATACTTTGTTTTCATCCTCATTGGATAGCAGTGCGATCCGCGCACCGCTCTTTTTGTGGCGCAGCAGATATCCTTCCGATCTTAAATCATGGATCTTCTGTCGGCTGATGATCTCATAAGCTGCCAGATCTTCTATTCTCATTTTCTCCGCTCATTTCTGCGCACGTTTTTTGCGCATGTCGAGTTTGTGTCAAGTGCGCGCAGA
>ERZ773108.3138-NODE-3138-length-13105-cov-4.552337_pt1 | contig 13105 bp, 8 predicted proteins | sample MGYA00580570_ERZ773108 | MGnify/ENA primary metagenome ERZ773108 (study PRJEB29015, sample SAMEA2737840) | human gut metagenome | biome: human gut; feature: human-associated habitat; material: faeces | place: China | collected 2012 ...
TTCCGCGCGCCGCACCACACGCTTTCCGCCTCCGCGATGACCGGTGGCGGGCAGACGCCCAAGCCCGGTGAAATTTCGCTCGCGCACCACGGCGTGCTTTTTTTAGATGAGCTCCCCGAATTCCACCGCGACGTGCTCGAGGTGCTGCGCGCGCCCATCGAGGACGGCGAGGTCACCATCACCCGCGCCGCGGGCAGCGTCACGCTGCCGAGCCGCTTCATGCTCGTCGGCGCGATGAACCCCTGCCGCTGCGGCTGGTACGGCCACCCCTCGGGGCGCTGCCACTGCACCAAGCAGCAGGTGGAAAAATACGTCGAAAAGATCTCCGGCCCGATGCTCGACCGCATGGACTTACACGTCAACGTGCCGAGTGTCGAGTTCGAAGCCATGCGCCGGCGCGAAAAGGCGGAGTCCTCCGCCGACGTCAAAGCGCGCGTGAACGCCGCGCGCGACATCCAGAAGCAGCGCTTTTCCGGCACGAACATCACCTGCAACGCGCAAATGACGCCCGCGATGGTGGGCGAGTTCTGCACGCTGGACGCCGCGGGCGAAAAGCTCTTAAAAGGCGCGTTCGAGCGCCTCGGCCTCACGGCGCGAAGCCACGATAGATTACTGCGCGTTGCGCGCACGATCGCCGACCTCGACGGCAGCGAGAAGATCGAGGCGCATCATCTGGCCGAGGCCATCCAGTACCGCAACACGGATATTTTACAGGGGTGAATGAGATGAAAAGGTATGACTACATCCAGTTTGGCGCGCTTTCCATTTTGAGCCATATCGCTCAGGGCGCGGCTTTTATCCTGTTGTTCGTGGCGTTTGGCGGCACGGGGACGACCTCGTCCTTTACGTTTGCCACGCCCGTCGGGCTCGCGCTCGGCGTCATCTATGTGGCGGCGCTTTCGTTCCTGTTCGGCTGGGGCCTGCGGCCGGAGCGGGGCATCGACAAAAATTGCTGCTGGAACGCGGCGATCGTGCTCTACGTGCTGAATCTTGCCTCGCTTCTTGTGATGCCTGTCCCGTTCGGCTCGGGGAGCATCCTTGCGATGATCTGGGAGCTGCCGATGGCGCCCGCCATGGTCGGGATCAACGGGGTGAGCGGAGAGGGCACGATGTTCAGCTATGCGCTCTTTGCCCTGCTGGCCGCCGTTGAGCCGCTGTGCTTTACACTGGGGCTCACCCGCAAAGGGAAAAAGCCTGCCAAATCCGAAGACAACGAAAATTCAGCCGCATTTTCCGCCGATGCGGAAGCGGCCATAACAAATGAGGAGAACAATACCAATGCATGAAATGATCCTGTGCAAGCTCGGCGAGGTCGTGCTCAAGGGCCTGAACCGCCGCAGCTTCGAAGATAAGCTGATGTCGAACGTCAACCGCCGCGTGTCGAAATGCGGCAATTTCCGCGTCTACTCCAAGCAGAGCACCATCTACGTCGAGCCGAAGGACGACGAGTGCGACATCGAGGCCGCGTTTGAGAGCTGCAAGAAGATTTTCGGCATCATCGCCGTTTCAAAGGCGCTGCCGTGCGAAAAGGACATCCAGAAGATCATCTCCGCGGCGAAGGAGTACCTTGCGTGCGAGATGCGCACGGCCAGGAGCTTCAAGGTCGAGAGTAAGCGCGCTGACAAGACCTTCCCCTTGACGTCGATCCAGCTTTCCCAGCAGGTCGGCGGCGCGCTCCATCAGGCGTTCCCGACCTGCGAGGTCAACGTCCACGACCCCGAGCTCGTCGTGCATATCGAAATTCGCGACGATGCGGCCTATGTCCACGGCCCCGCTGAAGAGGGCGCGGGCGGCCTGCCCATCGGCATGGGCGGCGTGGCGGTCAGCCTGCTCTCCGGCGGCATCGACTCCCCGGTCGCGGGCTGGATGATGGCCAAGCGCGGTCTGGAGCTGGTCGGCATCCACTTCTTCAGCTATCCGTACACCTCGGAGCGCGCCAAGGAAAAGGTGCTCGAGCTTGGCCGCAAGCTGACCGCATGGTGCGGCCGCATGAGCGTCATGGTCGTGCCGTTCACCAAAATTCAGGAGGAAATCCGCGACAAGTGCCACGAGGAGCTGTTCACCCTCATCATGCGCCGCTTCATGATGCGCATTGCCGAGCGGGTGGCAGTTGAGTACGGCTGCGGCGCGCTCATCACCGGTGAGTCGCTCGGTCAGGTCGCGAGCCAGACCATGCCGGCGATGGCCGTCACCGGCGCGGTATGCGAGCTGCCGGTATTCCGTCCCTGCATCGGCATGGACAAGGAGGAGATCGTCCGCATCGCGCGCAAGATCGACACGTTCGAGACCTCGATCCTGCCGTATGAGGACTGCTGCACCGTCTTTACGCCCAAGCACCCGAACACCAAGCCCAAGATGCCGAAGATTCTCGAGGCGGAGAGCAATCTGGATGTTGAGGCGCTCGTGGACGAAGCGGTGAAGGGCGTGGAGATCGTACATCTGCCGTGAGAAAAGTCTAAGGGGGACGCTGTCCCCCTTAGATACGTCTCCGGTTCCGAAGAAACCGGAGACGATAACCTCCTCTCGTCCGCACGGCGGACGAGGCCGCGCCGCCGCGGCGCGGGCAGCGGAATAAAAGCGCGGCAGAGCTGCGCTTTTATCGAGAATCATATGGCAGTGCGTGCACGCGCTGCCGATACCCACGAAGGAGAAATTACATTGAACGCAGAACTTATCGCAGTCGGAACGGAGATCCTGCTCGGTGACATCGTGAACACGGATGCGCAGCTGATCTCGCAGGGTCTTTCCGAGCTGGGCATCAACGTATTTTACCAGACGGTCGTCGGCGACAACCCGGCCCGTCTGCGTCATGTCATTGAGACCGCGCGCGACCGTGCGGACATCATCATCACCACCGGCGGCCTCGGGCCGACGCTCGACGATCTGACCAAGGAGACCCTTGCGACGGTTTTCGGCAAGAAAATGGCGCTGCATCAGCCGTCGCTCGACCGTCTGACCGAGTTTTTCAACAAGATCGGCCGTGAAATGACCAAAAACAACGAGAAACAGGCGTGGCTGCCCGAGGGCTGCACCGTGTTCACCAATCTCTGGGGCACGGCGCCCGGCTGCGCCTTTGAGGCCTACGGCAAGCACGTTCTCATGCTGCCCGGTCCTCCGCGTGAGTGCAACCCGATGTGGAAGGAATGCGCGATGCCGTATCTGTACAAGCTGGCGGGCGGCTGCATCGTTTCGCACAACATCCGCGTATTCGGTCTGGGCGAGAGCAGCATGGAGCACATCCTGCACGACATGATGGAGAAGAGCAAGAACCCGACCATCGCGCCTTACGCAAAGACGTCCGAGTGCTTCGCGCGCGTCACCGCCAAGGCGGACACGACCGAGGAGTGCGAGAAGCTGCTCGAGCCGGTGGTCAGAGAGATCGTCGAGCTGCTCGGCGACGACGTATACGGCGTGGATGTCGACTCGCTCGAACAGGTCGTCGGCGACGGCCTGCGCGAGAAGGGCCTCAAGCTCGCTGTCGCGGAAAGCTGCACGGGCGGCCTGCTCTCCAAGCGCATCACGGATGTTCCCGGCTGTTCGGACTATTATCTGGGCGGCGTGTGCTCCTACGCCAACGAGGTCAAGATGAACGTGCTCGGCGTCAGGAAGGAAACGCTCGACACGGTCGGCGCAGTCTCCGCAGAGACCGCAGAGCAGATGGCGGCGGGCGTGGCGAAGGCGCTCGGCGCGGATATCGGCGTGGGTATCACGGGTATCGCGGGCCCGGGCGGCGGCACCGAGGACAAGCCGGCCGGTCTGGTCTATATCAGCGTGTGGTACGACGGAAAGTTCTTCACGCGCAAGACCAATTCCTCCTTCGGCCGCGACCGCGTCCGAATGCAGGCGGCGAGCACGGCGCTCGATCTGATCCGTCGTCATATTTTATAAACACTTTGCCGGTGATTTGTACGTTTTCTCGACATTTCCCGGCAAACACTGTGTAAAGCGAACAAAAAATAAAAAAGAAAAGTCCGGCGATTGTGTAAAATTGCTGGACTTTTCTTTTTTATTGCGTTATACTGGATATGTCTAAAGAGGAAAAGGGAACTGCTGAGAAAATGGAAAAAACGGAAAATGTTTCCGAAATGCACTGTTTCTGGCAGAGAAAATAAGGGAGAGATGCAGTATGAGGAAGAAATCCGCATCCCCGGCCGTAGAAAAGCGCAGCGAGCTTTTCTACTCGGGCAGGGATTGCCGAGCTTATGACTACATGGGCGCACACCCCTTCGTGCAGGACGGCGAGCAGGGATATCTGTTCCGCGTATACGCGCCGGAGGCGGCGAACGTGTCGGTCATGGGTGAGTTCAACGGCTGGAACCGGGAAGCCGATTACATGACCCGCGACGAGCAGGGCATCTGGGAGAAATTCATTCCGAATATCGCGGAATATACCGCGTACAAGTACAGCGTATGGGCCAAGTCGGGCGACGTTTTCGACAAGTCCGACCCCTACGGCTTCCATTTCGAGACTCGCCCGGGCAACGCCACCAAGGCGTATGACATCGGCGGCTACGAATGGGGCGACGACAGCTGGCTCCAGTGGAGAAAGAACCACCTGCCGTATTCCAGTCCGGTCAACATCTACGAATGCCATCTCGGCTCGTGGAAGATGCACGAGGACGGCAACTTTTATTCCTACCGCCAGATGGCGGACGAGCTTGTGCCCTACGTCAAGGAAATGGGCTACACGCACATCGAGTTCATGCCGCTGACCGAGTATCCGTTCGACGGCTCGTGGGGTTATCAGGTCATCGGCTATTTCGCCGCGACCAGCCGCTACGGCACACCGAAGGACCTCATGTACCTGATCGACAAGGCGCATCAGGCCGGCCTCGGCGTCATCATGGACTGGGTTCCGGCTCACTTCCCGAAGGACGGCTGCGGTCTGGTCGAGTTCGACGGCTCGCATCTGTACGAGTATGCCGATCCGCTCAAGATGGAGCACAAGGAATGGGGTACGCGCGTGTTCGACTACGGCAAGGTTTCGACGCGAAATCTGCTGTTCTCGTCCGCAATGTTCTGGATCGAGAAGTTCCACATGGACGGCCTGCGCGTAGACGCGGTCGCGTCCATGCTGTATCTGGACTACAACCGCCAGAATGAATGGCGGCCGAATATCCACGGCGGACGCGAGAACCTCGAAGCGGTCGACTTCCTGCGTCTGCTCAACGAGTACATACTGACCGATCATCCGGACGTCATGATGATCGCGGAGGAGTCCACCGCGTGGCCGATGGTCACAAAGCCCGGCTATGACGGCGGCCTGGGCTTCAACTTCAAGTGGAACATGGGCTGGATGAACGATATGCTGTGCTACTGCTCGGCCGACCCGTTCTTCCGCAAGGATATGCACGACAAGATCACGTTCTCGTTCATGTATGCCTTCTCCGAAAACTATATCCTGCCGCTCTCGCATGATGAGGTCGTGCACGGCAAGTGCTCGCTCATCGGCAAGATGCCGCCCCCGTATGAAAACCAGTTCGGCGGTCTGCGCGCGCTGTACGGCTACATGGCCGCGCATCCGGGTAAGAAGATGCTGTTCATGGGCGGCGAGTTCGCGCAGTTCTCCGAGTGGGCGTATCAGCGCGGCCTGGACTGGATGCTGCTCGATTATCCGGCGCACCGGCAGATGCAGGCCTACGTCAAGGCGCTCAACCATTTCTATCTGGAAACGCCGCAGCTCTGGGAGCAGGACACCGACTGGCACGGCTTCGAGTGGATCAGCCACGAGGACAACCGCAACAACATCATCGCCTTCCGCCGCATCGCGAAGGACGGCTCGGATATTGTCGTCGTTGTCAACTTCTCCCCGGAGGAGCAGTCGGAATACCGCATCGGCGTGCCGATCATGGGCACCTATGAGGAGATCTTCACCTCGGACAAGTCCGAGTTCGGCGGCAGCGGCATCACAAACGGCAAGGTCAAGACCGACAGCAAGCCGCTGCACGGTCAGGAGCAGTCCATCAATATTAAAATCCCGCGCTTCGGCGTGCTGTTCTTCAAGGGCAAGCCCAAAGCAAAGCGCCGCACCAGAGCTGAGATCGAGGCCGCGAAAAAGCTCGCGGAGCAGGAAAAGCAGGAGAAAAAGCCGGCGCGCAGGACGGCTGCAAAGACCAAGGCTGTAACGAAAAAGACGAAAGCCGAGGTTGCGGTCAAGGCAAAGGCCGAGGTCGCGGTGAAGGCGAAAGCCGATGTCGCGGTCAAGGGCGAGACCTCGGTCGTAAAAACCGGTACAAAGGCGGTGGCGCGGACCGGACCGAAGGAGGTCACGGTCAAGGGCGAAAAGGCCGTTGCGGTCAAGGGCGAAAAGGCTGTCGCGATCAAGGGTGAAAAGGCCGTTGCCGTGAAGAGCGAGACCGCGGTCACGACGATAAAAGAGGATAAATAAAATTTATTTATACAGATAAAGGCAAAAAGGAGAGGTAAAATGTACCGTAAAAAGGAATGCGTCGCTATGCTTCTGGCAGGCGGCCAGGGCAGCCGCCTGTATGTTCTGACCAAGAATGTTGCAAAGCCGGCTGTACCGTTCGGCGGCAAATACCGCATTATTGATTTTCCGCTTTCCAACTGCATCAACTCCGGCATCGACACGGTCGGCGTGCTGACCCAGTACGAGCCGCACGTGCTCAACGCCTACATCGGCTCGGGCCAGACGTGGGACCTCGACCGCCTGCGCGGCGGCGTCAGCGTCCTGCCTCCGTATCAGCGCGGCAAGGCTTCGGAGTGGTACAAGGGTACGGCGAACGCAATTTATCAGAATATCCCGTTTATCGCGGATTATGATCCGGAATATGTTCTCATCCTGTCCGGCGACCACATCTACAAGATGGACTACAACAAGATGCTCCGCCAGCACAAGGAGACCGGCGCGGACGCGACTATCGCGGTGCTCGATGTTCCGCTCTCCGAGGCTTCCCGCTTCGGCATCATGAACTGCAAGCCGGACGGCACGATCTACGAGTTCGAGGAGAAGCCGAAGGAGCCGAAGTCCACGCTCGCCTCCATGGGCATCTACATCTTCTCATGGAAGAAGCTGCGCAAGTATCTTGAGGAGGATGAGGCAAACTCGAAGTCCTCCAACGACTTCGGCAAGGACATCATCCCGGCGATGCTCGCAAACGGCGAAAAGATGGTCTCCTATCGCTTCGAGGGCTACTGGAAGGACGTCGGCACGATCGAGAGCCTGTGGGAGGCGAACATGGATCTGCTCTCTCCGAATTCCGGCCTCAACCTGTCGGACGACAGCTGGAAGATCTACGGCCGCACCACCGGTTCGCCTCCGCACTTCACCGCAAAGGGCGCGAAGGTACAGCATACTCTGCTGAGCGAGGGCTGCGAGATCGCGGGCAACGTTTCCGAGTCGGTCCTGTTCTCGGACGTCAAGGTCGCGAAGAACGCAAACGTCGAATACTCCATTCTGATGCCGGGCGCAGTCGTTGAGGAGGGCGCGAACGTGCGCTATGCCATCGTCGCCTCTGGCGCGGTCATCGCAAAGGGCGCATCGATCGGCGCAGGCCCGTCCGAATGCGACGTAGACAAGTGGGGCGTTGCCGTTGTCGCGGAGAACGTCCGCATCGGCGAGAACGTCAAGCTCGCCGCAAAGGAAATGGCTGACGAAGATATTCCGGACGCCGAGTAAGGGGGAGAACGCAGGATGAAAAGTGTTTTAGGCATTATTATTGCATTTGATAACGATAACGATCTGCGCGAGCTGACCGAGCACCGCACGGTCGCCGCAGTCCAGTGGGGCGGCCGCTACCGCATCGTGGACTTCATGCTGTCCAACATGGTGAACTCCGGCATCTACCGCGTCGGCATCCTGATGAAGGACAAGTATCAGTCCCTCATCGACCACGTCGGCAACGCAAAGGACTGGGATCTGTCCCGCAAGAACTCGGGTGTCACCATCCTTCCGCCGTATTCCTATTCCAAGAAGGCGTCTCCGCTCGTGACCGGCGAGTACCGCGGCAAGATCGACGCGCTGGCCGGCGCGGTCGACTTCCTCCAGAAGAACAAGGCGGACTACGTTGTCATCGCGGACGGCGACATCGTTGCCAATATTCCGCTCGACGAGGTCATCGAGCGCCACGAGAAATCGGGTGCGGATCTGACCATGGTCTGCACCAAGAAGCAGAAGGATTCGCCGTTCACCACCTATGTTGAGCTCAATCGCAAGAAGGAAGCGGTCGACATCCGCGTCGGCGACTCGAACGAAGGCAAGTGCAAGCATGTTTCGCTCGGCGTCTACGTCATGAACCGCCAGTACCTCATCCATATGCTGTCCGACTGCGTGACCCATAACTGCATCCACTTCGAGCGCGAGTTCCTGTCCCGTGCACTGATCGACGGCACGGTAGCAGGCTATCTGTTCAACGAATATGCGGTCAAGATCGAGGATACCGCGGATTACTTCTGCTCCAACATGGATATGCTCGACAAGGACGTTCGCGACGAGGTATTCAAGCGCACCCGTCCGATCCTGACGCGCATCAAGGATGAAGCGCCGACCTACTACGGCGATGAGGCTGAGGTGGACGACTGCCTGATCGCTGACGGCTGCCGCATCGAGGGTCATGTTGAAAACTGCGTGCTGTTCCGCGATGTTGAGGTCGAAAAGGGCGCCGTGCTCAAGGACTGCATCATTATGGAGGGCGGCCGCATCCTGAGCGAGGCTTCGCTCAAGCACGTCGTGACTGACCGCAACGTCGTGGTACGCAACGGCCGCACGATGATGGGTCACGAGAACTATCCCATCACGATCGCCAAAAACTCCACAATCTGAGTGTTTTCTGTAAAATGTACAGGGGACGGGCGAAAAAACGGCTCCGGCAGGAGAAATGTTCGTGAAAAATCCCTATATTGCAGGATACAGGAAACGAGTATAATAAAGATATAAGCAGTGCGCCGGGCGGTGAACGCTGTCCCGGCGCACTTGCTGATGAGGACGGGGACACTCGGTCCCCATGCCTCAGCCTGAGGGGAGGCTCGGCATTTATGAAAATCATGTATGTAACCAGCGAATGCGCTCCGTTCATCAAGACCGGCGGTCTGGGCGACGTGGCAGGCTCTCTGCCCAAGGCCCTCGCGGCAAAGGGACATGACGTGCGCGTGTTCTGTCCGCTGTACTCCGCGATCAGCGAGGAGATGCGGGAAAAGTTCTTCTACATCAAGAACGCCTATGTCCGTCTCGGCTGGCGCAACCAGTACTGCGGCATTTTCCGCTACGAAAAGGACGGCGTGACCTATTACTTCATTGATAATGAGTACTATTTCGCGCGCGGTCAGATCTACGGCGAGTACGACGACGCAGAGCGCTTCGCGTACTACTCCAAGGCGGTGCTCGAGGTGCTGCCCGACCTCGACTGGAAGCCGGACGTCATCAACTGCAACGACTGGCAGACCGCTCTGGTGCCGGTCTACTACAATCTGATGTTCGCGTCCCGTCCGTTCTATGAGAACATCAAGACCGTTTTCACCATCCATAATATCCAGTATCAGGGCCGCTACGGCCGCGAGATCCTGGAGTACGTGCTCGGCATCGATGACGCGCACTTCCGCTCCGGCTTTATGGCAATGGACGGCGACGTCAACCTCATGAAGGCTGCAATCGTCGCGTCTACCGCCGTTACCACCGTATCGCCCTCGTATGCCGAGGAGATCCAGACCGAATACTATGGCTACCGTCTCGACTCGGTGCTGCGCATGAACAGCTACAAGCTGCACGGCATCCTCAACGGCATCGACATGGATGCCTTCAATCCGCAGACGGATACCAAAATCTTTAAGCAGTACGGCCCGAAGACCCCCGAGGACAAGCTCGTCAACAAGACCGAGCTGCTGAAGCTCTGCGGTCTGGAGGGCGACGCGAACACGCCGGTCATCGGCATCGTCACCCGCTTCGTCGACCAGAAGGGCCTCGACCTCGTGGAAGCCGTTCTGCCGGACATTCTTTCGGACGATGTACGCCTTGTCGTGCTCGGCACCGGCGACTGGAAGTATGAGCAGATGTTCATCGAGGCAAAGCGCCGCTGGCCGGACAAGGTCTCGGCGTCCATCATGTTCTCGGGCGATCTGGCCAACCGCATCTATGCGGGCGCGGATATGTTCCTGATGCCGTCCAAGTTCGAGCCGTGCGGTCTGGCGCAGATGATCGCGCTGCGCTACGGCAATATTCCGATCGTCCGTGAGACCGGCGGCCTCAAGGACACCGTCCATGCCTTCGTCGACTACGCAGGCACGGGCAACGGCTTCAGCTTCGCAAGCTACAATGCGCACGACATGCTGCACGTGATCCGTGAGGCCTGCGGCGTATTCCGCTTCAACAAGCCGGCGTGGAAGAAGCTCATGGTGCAGGGCATGGAGAGCGACTTCAGCTGGGACAGCTCGGCTGACCGCTACATCGAGGTTTACCACACCGCACTGGGCTGGTAAACAGCAAAAGGCAGCACCGCACAATGAACGCGGTATTGCCTCAAAAGCAGAACGGAAAGGGGTTCTGTAACGCAGGGCAACCAGTAAAAGCGCAATCGGCGCTTTTAGAGCGGTTCCGCGGAGCGAAAGGCCGCGGCGCCGCCAAATATATGTGAGGAGACAGAGAAACAATGGCAAAGACACAGTACACCAAGGCTGCGCTCAAGGAAGCCATCGCAGGCAAGCTGCAGCGCCACTTCGCGTGCGAAGTCAAGGACGCAAAGAAGGATCAGATCTATGAGGCATGCGCACTCGTCATCCGCGACGCGCTGACCGAAAACATGATCGAGACCCAGAACGAGGTAGAGCGTGACGGCGACCGTCAGGTTCATTACCTGTGCATGGAGTTCCTCGTAGGCCGCAGCCTGCGCAACAATGCCTACAACCTCGGCATGCTCGACGCGCTGACCGCAGCGCTCAAAGACATGGGTTTTGAGATGGCGGACATCTTCGAGCAGGAGGCTGACCCGGGCCTCGGCAACGGCGGTCTGGGCCGTCTGGCGGCGTGCTACATGGACGGCATGGCCACCACGGGCGTGCGCGGCACCGGCTATTCCATCCGCTACGAGCACGGCATCTTCAAGCAGAAGATCGAGGACGGCAAGCAGGTCGAGCTGCCGGACTCCTGGCTCGCCTCCGGCGATGTATGGCAGATTCCGGCGATGGACGAGACCCGCGAGGTCAAGATCGGCGGCACCATCGACACCCATTTCGACGAGAACGGCAAGCTGATCGTGGATTATCACGACTATACCCCGGTCCTCGCCGTGCCGTATGATATGCCGATCTCCGGCTACGACACGAACAATATCGCGCGTCTGCGTCTGTGGGAGGCAAAGAGCCCGATCGCGCTCGACATGAAGCTGTTCTCCTCGGGCGAGTACCTCAAGGCGGTCGAAAAGCACGCAATGGCCGAGACCATTTCGATGATCCTTTATCCGGAGGATAATCACCGCGAGGGTCAGTCTCTCCGCCTCAAGCAGCAGTACTTCCTCGTTTCTGCAACGCTGCAGGACATCTGCGCGAAGCACAAGGCAAAGTACGGCACGCTCGAGAACTTTGCACACAAGCATGTGCTCCATATCAACGATACCCATCCGACGCTCGTTATCCCCGAGCTGATGCGTATCCTGATGGATGAGAACGATATGTCGTGGGAGCAGGCGTGGAACATCACGAGCCAGTCTGTCGCCTACACCAACCATACCGTTATGCCCGAGGCGCTGGAGTGCTGGCCGGAAAGCCTGGTTCAGGAGCTCATGCCGCGCGTTATGCAGATCATCCATGAGATCAACGAGCGCTTCTGCAAGGAGCTGTGGAACTACTTCCCGGGCGACTTCCAGAAGATCTCCAAGCTCGCGATCGTCGCCGACGGCCGCGTCCGCATGGCGCACCTCGCTATCGCAGGCTCGTTCTCCATCAACGGCGTATCCGCGCTGCACTCTGAGATCCTCAAGGAGCGCGTATTCAACGACTTCTACAAGATCTACTCCTCCAAGTTCTGCAACGTTACCAACGGCATCGCACACCGCCGCTGGCTGTGCGAGGCAAACCCGGAGCTGGCTGAGCTGATCGAGAGCAAGATCGGCACCGGCTACCGCACCCATCCGTCCGAGCTTCAGGTTCTCGCGAACTACAAGGACGACAAGGAGCTGCTCAGCAGGCTCGGCGAGATCAAGCGCCGCAACAAGCAGCGCCTCGCCGACTATATCAAGGCGCACAACGGCATCGAGGTCAGCATGGACTCGATCTTCGACGTACAGGTCAAGCGTCTGCACGAGTACAAGCGCCAGATGCTCAATATCCTGCACATCATTAGCCTGTACCACAAGCTGAAGGACAATCCGGATATGGCTTTCGTTCCGCGCACCTATATCTTCGGCTCCAAGGCTGCACCGGGCTATGCCGTCGCGAAAAAGACCATTCAGCTCATTAACTCGATCTCCAACATGATCGAGAACGATCCGGCTGTCCGCGACAAGCTCAAGGTCGTATTCATCGAGGACTACAAGGTATCGCTCGCTGAGATGATCATGCCGGCGGCTGAGGTCTCCGAGCAGATATCCATCGCAGGCAAGGAAGCATCCGGCACCGGCAACATGAAGTTCATGATGAACGGCGCGCTGACCATCGGCACCATGGACGGTGCAAACGTCGAGATCTGCGAGGCTGTCGGCCGTGACAACATCTTCATCTTCGGCATGGAGACGCCCGAGGCTGAGGCGCTCGCCGCCTCCGGCAACTACGAGCCGATGCTCATTTATCAGAATGACCCGGTCATCCACCGTGTGCTTGATCAGCTGATCCGCGGCTTCGGCGACGGCGTAGACTATACCGACATCGCAAACCTGCTGCTCCACGGCGGCAACGGCGGCCCGGCTGACCGCTACATGAGCCTCAAGGATTTCTCGTCCTACGCAGAGGCGCAGCAGCGCGTAAGCGAGGCCTATCGCGATCAGGAGAAGTGGAACCGCATGGCTCTGATGAACATTGCAAACTCCGGCCGCTTCGCGGCAGACCGTTCCATCGCAGAATATGCGCAGAACATCTGGCGCGTCAAGACGAATTTCGCGTTTTAAAAGACTGTCGAAAAACTTCGTTTTTCCGACAATCTGTGTTTTGACTTCGCAAAACA
>ERZ773108.3144-NODE-3144-length-13086-cov-3.173126_pt1 | contig 13086 bp, 16 predicted proteins | sample MGYA00580570_ERZ773108 | MGnify/ENA primary metagenome ERZ773108 (study PRJEB29015, sample SAMEA2737840) | human gut metagenome | biome: human gut; feature: human-associated habitat; material: faeces | place: China | collected 2012 ...
GTACAGAAACAAGAAGCACTAGATATTTCTAAAAAATTAGAAAATATAACACTAACTTTAAAAGTAAAAGCAGGAGAAAATGGAAAAATATTTGGAGGAGTAACTGCAAAAGAAATATCTGAAGAATTAAATAAACAATATCAAATAAAAATAGATAAGAAAAAAATAGATTTAAAAGAAACCATAAAACAAGACTGCAAATACTCAGAGGCATTAAAACAACATAAACAGGCATGGGCAAGGCATTATTTAAACGGTATGCACGAAGCAAACGACGATTTAAACAATAGTAACAGAAAGCTTATAAAAGCCTATGTAGAAGAATTCCCAGACGCAGTATGTTTACAAATATCCCCCTTAGAACTCTTTAGACCATCAGAAAAGGAACATTTATATAATTTTTGTTGTAATTATATTTTTGACGGTTCAAACGGAAATTTGGAAAAAGTGCAGAATGCGGCGGAATTATTCAATAAAACGACAAGCGTTGAAAACTTGAATAATTTAGAAAGAATACTGAAACGGTCAAACTGTCATGTCTTAGTGTGGAGCTAATAATAACACGTGAAAATACATTGTTATGAACATAATAAAAAAATGATAACACCATAACAACGGAAGCTGAAAGCAATTTAAAGTGGCATTATTATTAACACATAATGAAACGATTTTAAAGAAAGGCAATAAACAATGTTTAATAAAGATTTTTACCCAACACCGGAGCATTTAATCAATAAGATGCTCTCTGGTGTGAATTTAAAAATGATTAAAACAATTCTTGAGCCGTCAGCGGGGAAAGGAAATATAGTTGATAGTATCAAGAAAAAAGAGGGGTTGTTTAGTACATATTATAATAAAATTACTTTTGATATTGACTGCGTAGAACTTGATAAAAATTTACAACACATACTCAAAGGGAAAAATTATAGAGTAGTACATAATGATTTTTTGACGTATGAGACTATGAAGGAATACGACTTAATTATTATGAATCCTCCATTTAGTAACGGTGCTAAACATCTTCTCAGGGCGTTAAAAATGCAGAAGCGTAACGGTGGCGCGGTGATATGTTTACTCAATGCGGAAACATTAAAAAATCAGTGCAACAACGACAGAATAATTCTTTCAAGACTTTTGACGGAATACGGCGCAGAGATTGAATATATATCAAACGCATTTATAGGCGCAGAGCAGAAAACGCCAGTCGAAACGGCACTAATTAAAGTTAAATTACCGGAAGTCAAGAGACAGTCATTTATATTTGATACTTTACAGAAGGAGCAGGAACAAAAAGAAGTTGAATATACAGAGGAAAACAATCAGCTTGTCGAAAATGACTTTTTGGCGGCTATTGTCAAACAGTATCAAATGGAAGTAGAAGCCGGAATCAAACTAATAAAAGAGTTTTATGCGATGAAGCCTTATATTATGGCAGAATTTAAGAAGGACGAGGAAACAGGAGAAACAAAACAGACAGGAGGTTGCATTTTAAGGCTGAATTTAAGTAATAACTGGGACGGACAGTATAACACATTGAATATAAACTCGTTTATCCGAGAAGTGCGCGGCAAGTATTGGAAAGCATTATTTAATAATCCAAAGTTTATCGGACAACTTACCAAAAATTTACGGGACGATTATTACAACAAAGTTGAGGAATTAAAAGATTATGATTTCTCGCTTTACAATATCTATGAAGTTAAAATAGATATGAATAACAGAATTGTCAAAGGCATTGAAGAGGTTATTGTAAAACTATTTGAAAAATTGAGCTATGAGCATAGTTATTCAAACGAATGTAGTAAAAATATTCAATATTATAATGGCTGGAAAACAAACAAGGCGTATATAATCAACAAGAAAGTTATTATACCATTAAATGGATATTGGGGCGGATTTAGACCGACAAATTATAAGGTTATAGAGGAATTACAAGAAATTGAGAAGTGTTTTAACTATCTTGATGGAGTATTAACGGACGCGGTTGATTTGAAAGGGGCTTTACAGTTTGCGGAAGAATGCGGAGAAACAAAAGGAATTCAATTAAAGTATTTTACGGTTACTTTTTACAAAAAGGGGACTTGCCATATTACTTTTAGCAATGACGATTTATTAAAGAAATTTAATGTTTTCGGAAGTCAAAAAAAGGGGTGGCTGCCTCCTACATATGGCAAAAAACAGTATAAGGACATGACAGTAGAGGAAAAGGTGGTAGTAAAAGAGTTTGATGGAAGCGAATCGGAATATAACAAAGTAATTCAGAATCAACAATATTATTTGTTTGATGGAAACTCTGTTTTGATGTTAGAAAGCGATTTGCAAACAACAGAATAAAAGGTTGATTTTAAGAAAAGGGGTTTTTATTATGAATAAGTCTTTTATTATAGAAATGTTAAAAAATTGCAAATCATGGGAAGAGGGAACAATTATCACCTTTAGGCATAAAGATTGGGAGTTGATTTTTAGAAAAGAGGAATCAATTTATAAACCTTTTACTGTCAGCGGAAAGAAACGTAATTCTAATGAAACAATAAGTAGAAGATATACAAATGCTGAAAAGGCTTTTTTACATATATTAAATGGGTTTAATGAAAATACATGGGACAAGGTAAGAGAGGCCGCAAGAGGGCAAGTAGAGTTATATTCCGTAGACGGATATGAAATTGTTGACAGATTTGACGAGCGTTCCGAAGGGGCAAAAGTGGGTTATTCATTATATTACAATGGCAACGAGGACAGCAATAGATGGTTTAATATAGTTATTGAGCCTGTAGAGGTAAGCGAATAGAGAGGAGACGGAAACAATGAAAATAGGCGAGAAGGTTTGTATAAGTGTTCAAGCGCTATACAACACATACGGAGAAAATTTGTCGTGCTGCGGCATTGACAATAATAGTAGAGAAGGCAATTATTGTGATTTGTATTACGGTTTTGGTGAAATTGTATGTATGGATGGGGAAGAATGTATTATTGATGATATTGACAATAAGAACGAAACCGTTACGCTTATAAACGAATGTGGAGAGGAAACAACAACATTTTGGTTGAGTTTTGAGGAATATGGAACGGCTGTATTCAACAGATAAATGTATAGTGAATTATGGTTTTGTGGGATAGCTTTTCAAAGCAATATGAAAATAGCATCAGGACAATTGACGCTTGCAAAATTAAAAAATAGGAAATGGAGAGTTGATATATGGATAAAAACAGTTATATCGTTGTAGCAGTATAGAAAAACGGAAAATATTGTGCCTACGTTATTAAGCACTTTAACAGCAACAATCTATTAAGTACATTGGAAATAAAAGGCATACAGAGTGCTAATATTGTCAGCACAAAAAAGAAAGCATATGAGATTTGCAATGCTTGGAATGAAAGTTACAAGGCAAGAATCAAGCTGATTGTTTTGAACAACTTAGAGAGTGGGCTAAATCCCATTCTGAAAAATTGATTTTTTACCATGATTGTGGAGCTGGTGTTGCATATCCCATACCTATATGCAGACATATATTTGAAGTGAAGATTTATGATAGTCCACCTGACGGTATAGTAGTCGGTATGCTGCTATACCAAAGAGGGCGTAATAGAGGGGAGGAATGATAAATGTAAATGCAGAAGGCTATTTATGTATAACTTTAATATAGTATAAATTATATTGCAATGTCTTTTCAAATGTAATATAATTAATTTAACAAAATAAAACATTAATTTTTAATTATGGGAGGAATTATTATGGCTGGTTTTTTGGCAATAATTGGTGTAATTTATGTAATTTACAAACTTGTTTCAGAGGCAGGGGAAGAACCTTATGAACCTGGATGTATCCGTAATTCATTGCTGTTTAATCAAGATATGAATAAAGTTAGATTTAAAGAGATGTCACAGCGAGAATTGGATCGCAATATAAGAGAGGGAAAATATAGGTGATTTATATAGGGGGCAAGCGTGATGTGTTATAAGGTTGAAACTTATGCAAAATTAGCTACACAATTACGTGATAAAATGCAGGGTATGCCAGAGTTTATTGTAAATTTTATAAACAGCTATAAATCAACGGCAACAAGAAATAATAATTGGTGTATCCTTAAAGGATTTTTAGAATGGCTTTTAGACAGGAAATATATGGTCTGTAAAGACATTTTCAGTATAACTGCATCTGATTTTGCGACAATAACCGTAAGCAATTTAGATCAATATTTTGAATATTTACAGGGTAGTAAAAACAACACACTTGAAACAATATGTACTAAGAAAAAAGTGTTAAATGCATTTTGGAATTATCTTTTGGAAAATGGAAATGTTGAAAAAAATGTTGTAAAATTTGTTTCAAAATCAAAATATAAAACCGAAAAAAAACGCGGTGAAGTCAAAGTTCAAACAGACAAAGAACAGCAAGCATTTTTAAATCGTTTGTCAACGGGAAACAATAACGAATTTGATATTGAACGGAATATTGCTATTGTAAAACTGTTAGCCGGAAGTGGTATTCGATGTCAAGAGCTTATTAATTTAGATGTTTCAGATGTATTTTTGAACGGGGGAGAATTATTAAATGAAGGGGGCGAAACTAAAAGTCCTTTTATAAATATTCTTGGCAAAGGTAATATACAAGAATATGAATCGGTCTTTATATCATCTGAAGCTGCGGAAGCTTTAAACAAATATTTAATCGTAAGAACAAAATTTTTATTGGACAAGCATTCAGAATCAGAAGCTTTATTTTTGTCTAATAGAGGGGTAAGATTGAAAAAGACAGCAATAACAAGCTTTTTCAAACGATATTCTAACGGAGAAATAACACCTCATATGATGAGACATTATGTCGGAACAAAGTTATATGAGTCAACAGGAGATTTAATCTTGGTGCAGAAACAGCTAAGACATTCGAGTCGTGAAACAACTGCTAAATATTATGTTAAAACGAATAAAAACAATCTTATTAGTGCGGTTGGAAATTTGTCTGTGTATAGCAATTAAATGATTACTGTAGAAAGGGGATTTACAAATGGGAAAATATTATTATAGTGATTATGGAATAGTTACAAAAAAAGGGTTTATAGAATTGGAAGATAAATCATGTTGCGGTGGTAGTGGTGAACTTGTGTTTTTAGGAGAGTTTAATTCAATATCAGAAGCAGAAAATGATTTTAATGAATTTAAAGAATGGCAATTTGAAAATGGAATTAAAGTATGCGAAGATGAATATGACTATAATTTGCATTGCTTAAATGTTTATAATAGAGATGACTATTTAGGTGTGATTTATCCAAATACCATTGGGGATATGTTGAAATATCGTGTAGCTCTTAGTAATGGGGAAGACCCAATTTCCGGTGGTTGGGAAGATGGTTGTGGAAATCTCTGCACCTTAGATGGCTGGAATGAGTTATAATATGATAAATGATTATTGTGTAGGTATTGCTTATGGAACCGGATATTTTGTTAATGATGAAAAAGGTTCATATCTGGTTGTGAGAAATCTTGACAAATGGTATGTAGAAAATATTGCAGAAGCAACAGGTTATAAAGCATATGAATCTGCTAATAACATTGAAAGAGATAAAAAGAAACAGTGGGTTGTAAAGGCGAGAAATATACATACGTTGCCATCAATGTCAGATATACAATGCAAAAAAGATTTTTGTAGGGCTTACATTGAGTTACATGGAACAATTGATGTAAGGGTTACAAAGAGCATGTATAAACCACGATTAAGAGTGTATGGCAAAGAGAAAATTATTTCTTTTATTAATAACATTCTTCCAGCAAAAGAAAAGAAAATCCAGTATATAAAAAATCGTGTCAACGAAAAATATATTGGTGAAACTTGTGCTATATATTATCAGTCTAAAGTAGAAATATTGGAAATTTTACAATGGATTGATGGGCAATTAAAAAATGAAAAGGTGTGGGAAAAGTGGAATGATATTATGAAAAATTATTAATCTAAGGAAATGGAAAGAGAAAGATTGTTGGCATTGGAGAAGAAGTATTGAGGAGGTATTAAATGAGAATAAACTTTAAAATTGTAAAAAATGGAGAACAAATCTCATTAAGAGATGCAATAAAAGAAAAATATGTTTCTATTACGGACGAGGGTATATGTAATACCTCAGAAAATATTAAAATTTTTAAATCTACTGGTTTATATGATTATAATTCAAAAGAGATATTTGAAAATGACATACTTATTGATAACAAGGGAAGAAAATACAAAGTAGTAAATATATCTGGAACATTCTGCATTAAAGGTATTGGCAAGAACAAGGATTTTGAACCGTTTGCCTTAAATGGCCTAAAGCTTATTAATAGGGTTGATGGTTTAGAAATAATACAATGAAGGCCGTTTTACTGCAATAATGTAGTAAAACGGCCTTTCCCAAATGGTCAATGAATACAGTCTTGACATGGTAAATATCCATTTTTGATTGCGTCTTCTAATGTTAACTGTTTTAAATTTTCTCTATTTATGACATGACTGCATGTTGGCAAATGATATTTTGTGCCGGTTTTTGTAACGATTACTATATTATTTTGTTTTGTATTTTCATTAACAATATTAATTGATGGCTCAGATGATGCATTAGGTATAAATTCAGTAGTTTTATTTTGTAACGGCTGTGATGTTTGAATAGAATTAGGGATATTATTTTTATCAGAAGAGTCGTGCAAGTAATTCAATCCAAAAACAATCGACACAACTGTAAAAATACTGAATATTGTATATGTAAGCAATTTTTTAAATTTCAAAGTTTGGTTTTTGCGGTTATTTGCCTTAGAAAATTTCTCCCAATATTCTTCGGCACGTCCAAGCGGTATGTGAAAATTAACATTTAAATCATTCGCTTTTTTGAATGTTGTAGGTATTAGTCGAGGAGGGGCAAGCAATAAACAAGCCAGCAGATTAGCTTCTCGTTCATTGTCTGGGTCGTCAGAATCATGTTCCAATATATAATGTGCCAATTCATGAAATACATAAAAGCCCCAAAATTGTGCTGACTCATCATAATAAATTGTGTATTGTGGTTTGTTCCTAGTGCCATAATTACATAGAATAGCAGGATATGAATATAAAGGGCATTGTGAACCAGCATATTCCCCCATATATTCTATTTTCGTTTTACATTTAATTTGAAGCTGATTTGCCAGTCTTAATGGATTGTTAGGTATTTCTTCAACGTAATTTGTGTAAATTTCTGCTATTGAGTTTAATTGCTCATAATTTTTCATTCTCTTCTCCCGCTGGCAAGTGAGCCAACCCTTTCATATAAATTAAGGCGAGATGTTTGGATTCAGAATCAAGAATGTTCCACAGGTCTAAAACATCTAAGCTGTCAACTTTATTGTCATCAAGATAACTAAAAAAAGATGCAAGAGATATACCAAAACCATTACAAATTTTTGCTAAATTATAAATGGTTGGTACATGTGGAGCCTTAAGCATTGCTATTAATGTAGATTGAGAAATTTCAGAACGTTTTGCAAGTTCATAATAAGACCATCTTTTCAACAATCTTAATTCTTCTATTCTTTTGATTACAGACAATTCGTCAAAATGTTCCATGTTTCAGCACCTTTAATCATATTATAGTATATTATAACCAAAAAATAAAGGTGTTATGTATTGGAATAATATACTAATTTATCGTAGTATTTGTTGACAATTTTTGATGATAATGATATAATGCAGATAAAATATGTTATTTCGGAGGATTTTTATGAGAATAAAAAAGAGTTTACTATTGGTTTTGTTATTCTTATTTAAGCCCGGCAGTATTTGATTAAAAGTGTAAATTATTTTAATATATATTTAGATAAACGTATATTGTCTATTAATTGCGATAAAAATGGATATTTTAATATTTTTGATTATGCAGAATTGAAATTAAGTCAACAATTGTGGTTTAATTGATTGAATGTTATGTATATACCGTAAAAATAAAATAGACTCCCTGATGCAAGGGGAGTCTATTTATATTGTAATACATTCCATTCTTTGATAAACTTGTATTGCCTTTTCTATAAAAGAGTCTGGAAAGTTTAAAAATTCAGCTATTTGCCATATAAATTGGCATCCATTATTAAATGCATCTTGCAGTTTTTCAAATGGTAAAAACTCTAATATTGCCGTTCTGTCTGCCATATATTCGTGTTTTTCTATTAAATCGTATGAACTATATAATTTATGTGTTGCGCCGGATTTACAATGTCCATATTCATGTGCCAATATTTCAAATTCTTGATTGGAGTTTTCTATTTTGCTTTTATCAATAAATATTCCATATTTCCCATCTTGCTCGATTGTCGCCGCTTTGTAATTTGTGATAGTGAAAGGAAATACGGAAATATTATCATTTTCTATTTTTTTATATACTTCGGTTAAGTTTTTATTATTCATTATAAAATTCCTTTGTTTTTGTTTGATAATATTTTGGCCATCCGTTTTAATTCATCCTTATCTTCTTCCGTTAAATTTTTTTCCTCTTCATACATTGCATAAGTAAAGTCTGTTGTTGGATGTTTTGTATTTGTGTTTGCATTAGCTGAACCGCCATAAGCAAGAAAATTAGGAACTTGTGGCTCCATTTGTGTAATTTCTAATTCCATAGGCACATCAAAACCACATAACCAGGCAGGGTTCACATTCAAAGCATTAGATATAATATCAATTCTATCTTGTTTGGGTTCTACAACGCCTGAACAATATTGACTTATAGATGCTTTACTAATGCCTGTTTTTTCTGATAATTCAACAGGTCTTATATTTCTTTTATATAATGCTTCGTTTAATCTTTTTGAAACCTTTTCCAATTTTATTACTCCTTTTAAAACAAAAATTGTAATCTTATTATAACATATAATAAAGAAAAAATCAAGCAACAAGTTAAAAATAATTTAAAAAAGTTAAAATATATTTAAAAAAAGTATTGACAAACTTAATTGAAAGTGTTAATATATAGATGAGTTAAATAAAGTTTAACCAAAAGGGGTGATAATGTGAATGATTTTTCGCAGCTAAAAAAAATTATAAAAGAAAACTTTAATGAGCATAAACAAGAGTTAGAACAACTTGGAATAGTAGAAAATTCGATTGTTTCAAGACTTGATAAAGATAAGCCTCTTTCGATTTATGAAATTAGATTATTGAGCAGGATATTTGATATACAGGACGAAAAAGTGAAAGATATTTTTTTTGCTCGTTAAGTTAAAGAAAGTTTAACTATATAATAGAGTGGGGTACTTGATATTATATCAAATCTAAAAATTTTAGTCAAGAAAACAGTGGGGTGATAAAAATGGAAGTGGATTAACAATCAGTTCAAAAAAAAAAGAGCAGAGCGACGGTTGCTCTACTCCCTAAAGATAAAGTTACTTGTTCAGCTTGACTTTTACTTTATCTTTATTGGCTGTAACATTAACTTTGCGAAATTGAATGGCTGTCAGCAACACGGCGATACATATTTTAGCTGTTAAATATGTAAGTGTTACTAACGTTACTGAAATAATCAATAATCCAAAAATCTGCAAGGTTGTGTTACAGCCCAAGCCAATAGAAAAGATATTGGACATAAATTCCTCCCTTCGTTGAGGAGGAACATCTTAAAATCTATGTTCCCTCCCTATAATATTGCTGGAGATGGATGCAAATAGATTTAAGATTAGTTTAATTTTAGTACAAACCATAGCAAAAGTCAATAACAATTAACAAAGAAATGAGGTACACAAATGAAAAAGAGAAAAAACAATTTTATTTGAGGAGGAAATTGAAGATGAGAAAGGTTTTCAACAAAGTTATGGCAGGTGCTATGACAACAGCATTAGTTGCTACACTTGCAGTAGGATTTAAGGTAAACACAACAGATGTTAAGGCTGATACAGCTAACGCACTTACAGGTAGCTGGACAAGTTCAGCAGAAAGTTATGAACCAAATGATGCTGTTATTACACAGACAACATTTAAGTCAACAGCAGTAGATAATGTTTCTGCTAATATTTCTATTACAGGATGGCAGGCTAATTGGACAGCAGAAAGCGCTGCTCCGGAAGATGCAATTGTATTAAATGATAAAATCTGGGGTGAAAAACCATATCAGATTAAATCAGAAATTAATGCTAAAGTTGTTCCTGGAAATACATATAAATTAAAATTTACAGTTAATAACGGAATGATGGAAGCAGATACAACTACAAAGACAGAAAAGAATATTACAATTACTGTAAATAGTGGTATTGAAGGTGATAATGATAACACAATGTTATTTAAGACAATAACTGTTCCAGCAGGAGCAACAGAAACATACGAATTTGACGTTCCTGTAAGTCCTGATTATTTAAGTAATGATATTAAGGTTCAGTTAGCATATGGTTCATATTATTATTCATATGAATTAACACAGGCAGTTAAGGCTGGAAAAGTTACAGAAGAAGCAGCTAAGGCTTGCAAGTATGCATACGCATATGGAACATCAGAAAATGTAAATGCACATGGAACATTAGCATTTACAGACATTTCTTTAATGGGTGAAAAGTATACACAGAGCGTTATTCCTGAAAGACAGACAACAAAGGCTCCTGAAACAACAAAAAAAGCAACAACAACAACAAAGGTTCCAACAGGTAATACAAATACAGTAGCTCCTACAACAGCAGCTCCTGCAGTAGTAGCAAGCAAACCTGCACAGGTTAAGAGAGTTAAGGTTGTTAACAATGCTAAGAAGTCAGTTAAGGTTACTTGGAAGAAAGTAAAAGGTGCTAAGTCATATCAAGTTAAAGTTGGAAAGAAAAAATACAACGCTAAAAAGACAAATGCAAAAATCAAAAAACTTGCAGTAGGTAAGACATACAAAGTTCAGGTTCGTGCTAAGAACGCTGCAGGATTTGGTAAGTGGAGCAAAGCTGTAAAAGTAACAATTAAAAAATAATAAAACAGAACAGCAAATATAATTTTCAAAAGTAAGTATGCGGCAATTATCAAAATATTGCCGCATATTAAACATAAGGACTGTAATTAGGAGGACAAATAAGTGAGATTATTTAAGAAAACTATGGCGGTTGCATTAGCATCTGTTATGACTATAGGAATGGCAGGCGTTGCTTCAGCAGCACCGGTTCCTGCAGGAACAAATGTTTTGGCAGGATTAACACAATGGACATCATTCTCTGTATGTACTAGAGAAGATGGTGGAGTATGGGAAGAAGCTTTAAAAGCCATCCCTCAGACAAAAGGTGTTGATTATGCAACTGAAGGATACATAACAGCAGGTTCAACAGTTTCTAATTTTGATTTCTTTGTCATTAATTCCGGATGGGATGGAGAATACAATAAGTTAACAAATGAATTAGTAAATGATAACCCATGGGGTATGACAGCCACACTTGAAAATGTACCTGTTGAAGCAGGACGTAATTACACAATTTCTTTTGATATTTCCAGCACATTAAAGGCAAATAAAAAAGATGCATTAGGAAATAAGATAGGGGATATTACTACAAAGCATATTTTATTCAAGGCATATAAGCCTGGTAATGGTGATGAAGCTTTAGAGTTAACTTCAACATCTAATATTACATCAGATGGATATATTACATTAGATTCTTCAAAGAAAGAAAGTATGAAGGTTTCAGCGGTAATCAATGTACCAAAGGATTATAAAAAAGGAAATATTGGATTAAAATTCGCTTTAGGTGCATTCTTAAAGACATATGCTGATGAAATTGGTATGGCAGGATATATTCATGTAAACAATTTTGTAGTTACAGCTAATAAACAGTACACTGTTAATTTTGTAAGCCAGAATAAGACAATGTCTTCAAAATATGTAAATGAAGGCGAAAAGGTTGATACATTTGCAGCTAAGAGAAAAGGATACACATTAGTAGGTTATACAGCTAATGGTGTTTTATATAACTTTAATTCTCTTGTATCAAGTGATTTAACTCTTGTTGCAAAATGGAAGAAAACAGCTGCACCAGCTAAAGTTAAAATTGCTTCTGTAAAGAGTACAAGTGCTAAGAAAGCAGTTGTATCACTTAAGAAAGCAAAGAATGTTAAAGGATATGCTGTTCAGTATTCAACAAATTCAAAGTTTAAGCGTGCTAAACAGAAAACATCTAAAAAGACAAAAATTACACTTAAGAAACTTAAATCTGGATCAATTGTATACGTAAGAGCTAAAGCTTACACAACAGATTCAGCAGATAATAAGGTATTTAGTAAGAAATGGTCAGCTAAAAAATTAGTTGTAGTTAAATAATTTAAATATTAGATTTAATCTTAAGCAGGTGAAAGGGTGGAGAGATTTTATATGAATATCATATAAGTCTTTGCGCCCTTTTTTAATATAAGAATTTGCATACGATAAATTAACTTTTAAATCAGAAGTATTTATTGGATAGAGAGGATAAGATATGAGAAATGTAAAGAGAATATTAGCACTTACTTTATCATTAGTTGTTGTATTTTCAGGAATTAATTATGCTGCAATCACAAGCAATGAAGTAGTAGCTGCTACAGTTTCAACAACAGAATGGACAAATAATGGATTAATCAGTCCTGCTAATGGCTCATTAATTGGGGCAGGATACATTGATGTAAAATGGAATAATAATTTAGAAGGAGTTTCATCATATGCAGTTTATGTTGATAATGCTTTAATAGGAACAGTATCTCCAACATCAGCAGAAACTTTATCATGCGAATTTTACACAGTTGATGTATCTGCACATACAGCATACGTTTCAGCTACATTAACAAACGGAACAGTAGTTAATACAAATACAAGTACTTTTTATGTTACAAAGAAAGGAATTTGTATAAATGAAGATATGGGAGTAGGTATAGATGCTTCTTCATTAAATGTTGGTTGGTATTATAATTGGGGCTTTACAGCATATAATGAAAAAAATTTTAAAAACAGATCATTTGATAATATGGACTATGTACCTATGATATGGGGACAGGGAACAGTTAAAGAAGCAGCTTTTGAAAACGCAAAAAAGAATGGATACAAATATATTTTAGGATATAATGAACCAGATTTAACAAATCAGTCTAATATGTCAATTGAAAAAGTAATTAACAGATGG